>Ga0210017_1000477_pt1 | contig 33845 bp, 25 predicted proteins | sample CryGeyCG2014_020_FD_183966 | JGI IMG/M metagenome (GOLD analysis project Ga0210017, IMG submission 183966) | Groundwater microbial communities from aquifer - Crystal Geyser CG08_land_8/20/14_0.20 (SPAdes) (version 2) | ecosystem: Environmental > Aquatic > Deep subsurface > Groundwater | place... | reverse complement strand
ATACTGATACTCGATGATGCATTATCATCTGTCGACACGGAAAAAGAGGCAGAAATTATAGACAATCTAAGCGAGTTTTTGAAAGAAAGAACAACATTTATAGTCTCGCATAGATTGAAGAGTTTAATTGATGCTGATGAGATAATCGTTTTACAGGACGGTGAGATAATAGAAAGAGGAATACATCAGAAATTAATAAAAATGAATGGTTTCTATGCGAACCTGTTCAGGCTTCAGCAACTGGAGGAGGTGCTCTAAATCAGATGATAGGTGAGATGTGAAAGGTTGAATGTGAAATGTTTAATGTGGAATGTGGAAGGCTTTGGGTGTTAGGTGACAGGTGATAGGCGTTAGGTGGTCTGTAATCTACAATCTGTAATCTACAATCTACAATCGGTCTTTAGTTTTGCTTATGTATGAAGAAGATAGAATAAGGAAAGTATCTAATCGGATAATAATAAAGAGACTTCTTGGGTATCTGGGAAGAGAGAAGCGGCTTATAATAGGCGCAATAATATTGACCATTATACTCACTGGTATACTACTTATCTTTCCCTACCTCACAAAGATGGCTATAGACAACTATATAATATCTACTGTTCAGATAATCCAGCCAGAAGAAGAGGAGATAGAGCTTATTAAATCGTTTAATACAGAGGCACTTATACGACTGGATGAGGAAAAATTTGCTATAAAATCAAATACACTCTCATCACTTCCTTCCTCATTTGTGCAAGAACTCTATAACACTAAAAGACTTCAGGTAGAAAAATACTACCTCTTTAAGGCCCCATACAATGATATTATATGGAAAGTAGTTGACTACAGTGAGTTTAAGAATATAAGGCTCATATCACATAATGCACTCAAAAAACTGAGTATAAAGGAGGTATTAATCCTTCGTGCAAGTGATATCAAGGGAGTGAAACATATTGCCTATATATTCCTCGCACTTTTAATTGTGCATCTTGGTATAACCTTTGCTTCAATATTTGCACTTGCGTATGCTGGACAGATAGTTATGCATCGTATACGAGAGACGGTATTTACCCACCTCCAGCGCCTAAAACTTTCCTTCTTCGACCGTATGCCATCCGGAAGACTTGTTACGAGAGCAACAAATGATATAGAAAAACTGAACGAGTTTTTCACAGATGTACTTACCGGTCTATTCCAGGATGTATTCCAATGTGCAGGAGTCATGATTGTGATGATTCATCTGGAGCCCAGGCTTTCACTGGTATCCTTTACGGTCATACCACTTATAGCAGTAGCTATGTCCCTATTCAGAAGAAGGATAAGGAGGGTCTATCAAAGAGCAAGACTGCTTCTTGCTAGGTTGAATTCAAAAATATCAGAAAGCCTTAATGGGATAAAGGTTATTCAACTGTTTAACCAAGAAAGAAAAATAACAGAAGATTTCAAAAATGTAAACGAGGATTACTATAAGGCTAACATGCAGCAAATATTAACTTATGGTGTGTTCAGACCAACTGTAGACATCCTTGCATCCATAGCTATAGCACTAGTTTTATGGTATGGAGGAGGACAGGTAATACAGAGCACTATAACACTGGGTATACTTGTGGCGTTTCTCTCGTATATAAATATGTTCTTCAGACCAATAATGGACATATCCGAGAGGTTTAATATAGCAGAGGAGGCAATGGCGGCTTCTGAACGTGTGTTTACCCTTCTGGACACAAAAGAAATAGAAGAAAACAGGGGAGAAAGAAAAAAGAAGAGATTAGAAGGAAGGATAGAGTTCAGAAATATATGGCATAGATATAAAGAGGAGTGGATCTTAAGGGATGTAAGTTTTACTGTGAATCCAAAAGAGCGAATAGCGATAGTCGGGCCCACAGGTGCTGGAAAGACATCTATAATAAGTCTTCTTCCAAGATTCTACGAGCCCGAAAAAGGAGAGATACTAATAGATGGTATATCTATTTCAGATTATAATGCAAATTTCCTGCGGCAAAATATAGGAATTGTAATGCAGGATGTATTTCTGTTTGCAGGCAGTATAAAGGATAATATAAGACTGCACAATCATAATGTAAGTGATGAGGATATAAGAAAAGTGGCAGAGTATGTAAATGCACACAGATTTATTGAAACTCTTCCTGAAGGATATAATACAGACGCAAAGGAAAGGGGTGCAAGGTTCTCTGTCGGTGAAGGGCAACTTCTTGCCTTTGCACGAGCACTTGCAGTAGACCCCGCAATTCTTGTACTGGATGAGGCAACCTCCTCTGTTGATTCAGAAACGGAAGCCCTTATACAGGACGCTATAGCAAAACTCTTAAAAGAGAGAACAAGTATAGTTATAGCGCACCGGTTATCTACAATAAAAACAGTGGACAGAATACTCGTCATTGACAAGGGAAGAATAGTAGAAGAGGGAAGGCATAGTGAGTTGATAAAAAAGAAAGGCATGTATTATGCCCTCTATAAATTACAATATATGAAGTGATTATCCCGAGATAAGCATTAACCACAGAGTCACAGAACACTTAAGTAAACGTGTCCAGTAAAGAAATAAACTAATGTTGTGGAAAATATCTACCACTATACCTCGATATTTATACCTGCATGGGAATATAAAAAAAGACTTTCAAAAATCTCTTTTGATCTCTTTAAATCCTTGTCAATATATAGTTTCCTATACGATCAAAAAAAAGTTCTTGACAAGTGTCCAGAAATGTGGTATAGTTATTTAGTGATGGAAAAAATAAATAAAATCTCAATGAGAGAACTCCTCACCTATTTACTTCTCTCTCTCTCGAGGTATATTTAGAGTTTGAGCGGAATGGATATGTAAACAAAATCCCCTGGATTTTCAGTATTTTTAGCAATTTAGTATCCCTCAGATGCAATCATTTTGAACAGCATCCTGAGGGATTTTTTTATTCAAGGTTTAGAAGATATGTTTATTCCTGCCCTGCGTGTCTCCTTGCAAGATGCGTAGGGCGAAATGTAGGGACAGGGTTCCTGCCTGCCGTCAGGCATGGTATCCCTGTCCGATTGCCCAATAACGGACAACCACTCATACGAGTCTGCGACAAGGGTTAAAGATACTTTGTGTTGTCCCTACAAACAACTGTAGGCACGAATTTAATTCGTGCAAATAAAAAGGGGGAGAAATGAAATCAAAGCCGATCATAATGATTGCCTTTTTAATGGCAATCTTGCCAGTGATGTCATACGGACAATGGAGTACTGAGTTCGTGGATACGACTGGAAAAGTGGGTAATTTGAACAGTATTGCTGTAGACGCAGATGGTTATTCCCACATAAGCTATTTTGACCGCACTAATTGGGACCTAAAATATGCGCATTGGGACGGCTCGGCTTGGCAGGTTGAAGTTGCTGATAGCACAGGATATTATGGTGCTACATCTATTGTCCTTGATACACTTGGCAATCCACACATTAGCTGTAAGCTTGAATTTCCTGAGTACTACCATTGCATAGCCCATATTTGGTGGGATGGCACAGACTGGCAGAGGGATGTTATAGAGACAGGGACAGAAATGTTTCAGGATATAGGAGACTATACCGCTATTGCATTAGATGCAAGCGACTATCCCCATGTAGCTTATACGCATTATCCCTCGTCAGATTTTGGTTACCTAAAATATGGTTATAAGGATGCATCAGGCTGGCACACGGTGATGATTGATAGTATCGGATGTGTTGATGGAGTGAAGTATTGTGATATTGCCCTTGACAACCAGAATTATCCCCACATAAGCTATTATGATTACGATGTATATGACTTGAAATATGCCTATTGGGATGGAGCAACATGGCACATCGAGAGTGTGGATACTGCTGGTCATGTAGGCAAGTCTTCTTCCATCGCTCTGGACAGTCTTGGTTATCCACACATAGCCTATACAGATGGCACCAATTATGGGGTTAAGTATGCGCGCTGGGATGGCTCAGCATGGCAGATTGAGACAGTTGAATCGGATATTGGATACGGATTTTATACCTCGCTTGCACTTGATGCAAACGACCATCCACACATCAGTTCTGCCGAATACGCGAGCGACCTCAGATTTGCCTACTGGGATGGTTCTGTCTGGCAGATTGAGGTTGTAGATGATGCTGTGGGGTGTGGTTGGACATCTCTTGCAATTGATGGTGATGGTTACTCGCATATTGCCTACTATGATGACGTATATGAGGTATACGATCTTAGATACGCCAGGAGAGCCCCTACGGGGGTAGAGGAGACCCGTCCTATCCCAGCCGCTCTTCACCTTGCACAAAACTATCCAAACCCGTTTAACTCCGTTACTTCTATTCAATATACCCTTCCAAGAGATAGCTTTGTGCGCCTTTCCATCTATAATATCTCAGGTCAACTTGTGCGGACATTGGTCAATAGACCACAGAAACCCGGAAACTATACAGTGAGTTGGGATGGAAGAAATAACAATGGAGAGGAGTTAAGCAGTGGAATCTACCTCTATCGTTTAGATATGGGTGAGTTCAAGGACACGAAGAAGATGATACTCCTACGATAGGACTGCTGCAAGAACCGAAGAGCCCCGGTAATGTCTGCCGGGGCTTTATTTTTACACAATGACCATTTTACCAGGTGGTGGGTAAATTTTTGTTGACAAGGGAAGAAAAATGTGGTATAATATTGGTAGATTACTTTATGCAAGCCTTAAAGTTCTTTGAAAGATTACTAGAAGTTCCACCGTGTTAGGTATATTATTTTGAAATATCAAAAGACATCTCGTAATGTATAGTTAAATCTGTAGAGAAGAGATGAATGCTAAATTGAAGGTATATCTTGATACAAGTGTTTATAACAGACCATTTGATGATCAATCACAACCAAGAGTGAGGATAGAGACACTCGCTTTTATATCTGTTCTTCAGTTGGTTGAATCAGATAAAATTGATCTAATTAGTTCAAGGGTCCTGGAATACGAAAATAGTAAAAATCCCTTCTCCCATCGGAGAAAGTGGATAGAACACTATATAAGTTTTGCAAAGTATATTCAAGGAGTGACTCCCTCCATTAAAAAGAGAGCAAGGGAGTTAGAAAAACAGGGCTTGGAGCCCATTGATGCTTTACATATAGCATGTGCAGAGGCCTCAGAGGTAAACTATTTTCTAACCTGTGATGATGAAATATTATCACGATATAAGGGGAGAATAAAAGTTATTAATCCGGTAAATTTTATTATGATGAAAGGAGGGTCCGATGTTTAACACAAAAGTAGCTACGGAATATGAGCTCATTAGAGAAGTTGAAGAGTTATTATTTAAGCATATAGGTCCTGCAAAAACAACCCGTTTCTGGACAGCCTTTAATAAAGGGAGTGACGATTATCTTACTATTAAGGAGAAACTATTCACAGGCGAAACAGTAGATACGCTTTACCGGAAAATCGAGAAATATCAAAAAGCAAAGTGAACAGGGACTTTGATGAGGAAGGATTGTAATCACTCAGATCCCATCTTCTCTTCAATCTTGTATAAATCCTCCCTCCTGTCGCCCAATACATCGTTTTTTTCTGTGACCATCTTATTTTGTGCCTCAAGAGGGTCGCATTCAACAGTCCATACGCCTTGAGATTCCTCCCCAACCCTTATTAATATCTTTCCAGTTGGTTTAACTGCCTGTGATCTTCCTGTAAATCTAAGACCTCTTTCTTCTCCTGTACGATTTGCAGTAATTATGAAGATTCTGTTCTCAATAGCCCTTGTTATCATAGCATCCTGACAGTATGGAAGAACAAGATTGGTAGAATGTGCGATAATTTGTGCCCCCTTAAGTGCAAGAATTCTCCAGGGTTCTGGAAATATCCAGTCAAAGCAAATAAGAAGACCTACCTTTGCCTGAACACCATTAATCTCTATATCAAATACTGGAAATCCTGTATCACCAGGGGCAAAAAGGGGTTTTTCCATATTAAACAGATGTGCCTTGCGATACATTTTGATTTCCCCTTTAGGGGATAGAAGACAGGATGAATTATAGAGCCTCTCCCCTACTCTCTCTGCCATACCAAATACGAGAAAAAGGTTGTTATCTTTTGCGATAGGAGTAAGACACTCTACAGTAGGACCAATAGCTTCCTCGGCAAGTGTGTCAAGTTCCTTTTTATCCTCAAATACATATCCCGTAAAGCACAATTCCGGCAAAACGATAAGGGCGTCTTTCTCCCTTGAAAGCATCTCCCCTACTCTTTCAAGATTCCCTTTTTTGTCTCCAAAAACCGGGCTATATTGCAAAAAACCTACACGCATCTCACATCCCACATTCAACATTACACATTTCACATCTCACATTTCACATTACACATTACACCTCTCACATCTCACATTCCACATTAAACATCTCATCTAACACTGTCTTTAAAAGTACGTCCTCTATGTCTGGTTTTCCTATCTCCTCAAGTTCATATCTTACACGGGCATAAGGCTTTTGTATTTTTATTATCTTTGTAATATCTATTGGGCTTGCCACCACTACTGAATCGCAAGGGGTTTTGCTTATCGTCTCTTTTAGTTCTTTTATTTGCTGTTCGCTATATCCCATTGCAGGTAATACACTACCCGTTGTTGTGTATTTTTTGTAAGCGTCTCTTATGGAACCAACTGCATACGGTCTTGGGTCTATTATCTCCTTTGCTCTAAATCTCTTCGCCGCCACAAATCCTGCACCGTAAGCCATTCCTCCGTGGGTAACCGTTGGACCATCCTCTATAACCAGCACCTTTTTATCCTTTATAATATCAGGATTGGAAACCGAGATAGACGATTTTGCAAATATGACCGTAGCATCTGGATTTGCATTTTTTATATTTTGCTCGAGTTTTTTTACATCTTCATTCTTTGCACTGTCCATTTTATTCACAACTAGCACATCTGCCATACGTAGATTTGTTTCGCCTGGATGATAGAGAAGTTCATGCCCAACTCTCAATGGATCAACCACAACTATCAAAACATCGGGTTTATAAAAGGGAAAGTCATTGTTTCCGCCATCCCACAGGATTACATCAGCTTCTTCTTCTGCCTTCCTTAGAATTTCACCATAATCAATACCTGCATATACCACCATTCCTCTGTCTATAATGGGTTCATACTCTTCCCGTTCTTCGATTGTGCACTTCTCCCTGTCCAGGTCATCATAACTTGCAAATCTCTGGACGACCTGTTTTTCAAGGTCACCGTAAGGCATTGGATGTCTTATAATGCATACCTTTTTATTGTGTTTTTTGAGTATGTCTGCAACCCTTCTTGATGTTTGGCTCTTGCCACAACCTGTTCTCACTGCACATACTGCTACAAGGGGTTTTTGGGATTCTATCATTGTTGATTTCGGACCAAGAAGCATAAAATCGGCGCCAGTGGAAAGCACTGTAGAGGCAAGATGCATAACATGGTTATGTGGAACATCGCTATAAGCAAATACAACAACATCAACATTTAAGTCTTTTATAAGATGCGTTAATTCAGATTCCGGGTATATTGGAATACCTTCTTTATACATATTTCCTGCAAGGAGAGGTGGATACCTTCTGCCTTCAATGTCTGGTATCTGGGTAGCGGTAAAACCCACAATCTCATACTCTTTATTGTTTCTGAATACCACATTAAAATTGTGGAAGTCTCTTCCAGCTGCTCCCATGATTATCACGCGTTTGGGCATACAACCTCCTTGAGTACTGTGTTTAAACACAGAGTACACCGAAAATGCTTTTCAATTTATAACTGGCGTTTTGAAATAAAGGTGAGATAGTATAACATAAAATCCCTAAAAAGTCAAGGGAAATCCGGCGAAAACTTTCATGATCATTTAACAGAATCTAACATCCATTATTCTATATTTGTCCACAGGTCAGTTATTGAAATTTTTAGTTGACAAACTCGAAAATATGCTGTATAATTATGTAGAGTCAATAGGTCATTGAGTCATGAGGTTATTGGGTCACTGGGTTATTAGGTTATTACAGGACTGATTGTAAAATAGATGCGGATATTCAATAACTCATTTATCTGATAACTCAATTACTATTTTATCTATAGCTGAACGTTATACTATATGCGTGATTTACTTGAATATTTGAATCCTTATAAGAGAAAGTTTATTTTCTCCATTATATTCATGGTGGGATTTGCTGTTCTCTCCAGTTTTTCACTCTCTCTTATTTCTCCCTTCTTGAAAAGCATATTTTACGATAAACCTGTTCTTGGTGGGAATGATATCTTTGAGCGTTTCACAGGCTGGATACTTGGGAATTCAAAATGGGATGCCATCGTAAGATTGCAGATAATATTAGTTTCTGTATTTGTATTAAAGGGGATATTTGGTTATCTCCATCACTATCTTGCCGTTGTTGCAGAGGAGAGTGCAATAAAGGATATAAGAAAGAGTATGATCGAGCACATATATTCGCTCTCGCTTGATTATTTTCATAGAACACGATCAGGAACATGGGTCTCAAAGGTCACAAATGATATTGGGAGAATTGAAAAAAGTATTTACAAAGGGCTTCTTGGAATAATAAACCAAGTTTTGCTTGTACTTGCGTATTTTTGTTTTGCCCTTTATCTATCATGGCGACTTCTGACTATTACTATAATCATATTTCCATTAATTACCAGACTTATAAATTTCCTTGGAAAGAAGCTGAGAGAACGAAGCGAGGTTGTCCAGGAAAATATAAGTGATGTTACATCTCAATTTAGCGAAGGCTTATCAGGTATAAAGATAGTTAAGGCATTTGTGACAGAGAAGAAAGAGACAAAAAAGGTTACACAGTCTTCTAAAAGATATTATAAGTCCCGTCTTAGATTCGAGAGAGTTGGTCTTATTGGAACACCACTTTCAGAACTTGTGATAACTATGGGGATATGTGGTATAATATCTTATGGAGTGTATCAGATTTTCAATGAATACATTACGCCCGACAAGTTTATAGTATTCCTTGTCTGTATTATCGCTATGATGGACCCTCTAAGGAGAATACCCACTGCAAATGTCTATCTTCAACAGGGTATCCAGGCAATGAAAAGGATTAAGAGAGTGCTATCCTTAATACCAACTGTAAGCGAAAATGCAAATCCCATTAGAATCCTTAATTTTAAGAATAACATAGTCTTCAAAGGTGTTTCCTTCAGTTACAACGGTAAAGAAACTGTGTTAACTAATATCAATCTAAAGATAGATAAAGGAGAAAGTATAGCACTTGTAGGACCATCAGGTGCTGGGAAATCAACCATTGCCGACCTACTGATAAGATTTTATGATCCAACATCTGGCTCCATTGAAGTAGATGGAATAGATATAAGGAAGATAAGTATAAAGGACCTGAGAAAGAGAATTGGGCTTATAACTCAAGAACCATTCCTGTTCAACGATACTATACGTAACAACATCATATATGGAGAGGATGAGGACGATGACAATAGGGTTAAATTATGTGCAAAACTTGCAAATGCTGACGAATTCATAGAAAAATTGCCAGATAGATATGAAACAATGGTAGGTGAAAGGGGAGTAACACTATCTGGAGGTGAAAGACAGAGAATTGCCATTGCGCGGGCATTGTATTCAAAGCCGGACATCCTCATCTTTGATGAGGCAACATCACATTTGGACCAGGTATCTGAAAAGAAGGTACAGGACGCCATTCAACGGGTGCTTATGAAGAGAACTGCGCTTGTAATAGCGCATAGACTTTCAACCGTTAAGAATTGCACAAGGATTCTTGTTATAAAGGACGGAATGATAGCGGAAGAAGGGACCCACGCTCAACTTATGCAAAAAAATGGACTTTATAGAAAACTCATCGAAAGAGAACTGAGATGATACAGTATTTTCCACAGGAAACTTCTAATTGCAATAGATGAAATATAGAGCTATTTCACTCATATTCTTTACAGGAGCTTTAATTTTCACTCCTATTTCAGCCTATGTTTCTGTACCATTATTACTATCCGCCTTCATCTTCCTTCTTATATCGCGATACAAGATTACATTAAATTTATTGGATAAAATGCAGCTTGCTCTTATGGGCGCTGTCTTCCTTGCTACCATTTTTGCGGTTTACAAAGGACATAGTCTTTTATGCAGTGTGGTTTTTATTGGCTATATCCTTTCTTATTTTCTCGCCCGTTCGCTCTTGAATGATGAAAAGAGTGTAATCAAGATTGTAAGTTGGCTCTCGTATACGACTCTAATGATTTCCATTATCGGAATTGTCCAATATTTCACTAAATTCAATCTCGTTATAAAGGATGTTCCTGTTATCGTTCTTAAGGGAGAGAGGATATCATCTATTTGTTACAACCCATTAATACTATCATCGTACCTTGCCTTTCTTCTTCCTATTTTTGTTGCCTTCTTTATTAAAGGGTATAAGAGGGTCCTTTTGGGAGCCACTATCTGTTTGGGTCTCGTTGCCTTTTCCTTTACTGTGTCCCGTGGTCCTACAATTGGACTGATAGTCTCGATTACCGTGCTTATTTATCTTTTGGCCCGCAGGAAATTAATTGCAGTTATTCTCCCCATTGCTTTAATCGTAATGTGTTTTCTGTTTACTCCCCTGAGAACAAGATTCATAAAAACAGTTGATCCATCCACAGATATAAAAAGGAAAGTTACCGTTGTACCTGGAATCAAGATGTGGAAAGACCATAGTATTCTTACTGGTGTAGGAGTGCATAATTTTTATCTGCTTTACGAAAAGTATTGCTTTCCTGGATACGGTAGAGGACCTCGTTATATCCACTGTATGTATTTAAACTTTCTGGTAGAAACAGGTATCATTGGCTTATCTATCCTTATAGCGATTTTTATAATAATTATAAGATGGAGCTGGCAGATTTATAAAAGTAATAGCGACTTTAGAAGGTGGATTGCTGCGGCTTTATTTTCCTCCTTTCTGGGTTTTTTGATTCACAATATAGTGGACAATACTCCCTATGTTGTAGGTTTGGGCCTCCTGTTCTGGGCAGGAATGGGAGTTATAAGTGGGATACATCGAGAGCAATCAGCGTAAATTGATACTGTTTGTAGCCTCTCTAATTCCTTTTGCTCTGTAGTGGTATTTCATAATCTCCTTCAGTAAAGGAGCGACAAAAAAAAGAGGAAAATCAATACTACTTGCCAGGAGTTTAAGAGCTGCTTCCTTTTCTGCCCACCGATTTGTTTGAAACAGCCAGGAGATAAAAAACACTTTACCTCTTTTTATAAAATGTTTGCCGTGTTTCTCTCCAAAATAAACAATATTCTTAGACCATTGATATCTCTTCTCAAAGGAAGTTTTATATTTTTCCAGTGTCGGATAACCATCAACATGATAAGCAAAACATTTTCTCCATCCATATACTGTTTTCAGGCCCAGTGCTTTTAGTCTTCTGCCCAGATCAGTATCTTCATAACCCATGGTTGTTCCAAATCGTTCATCCATCATCCCGGCTTTTATAAGCCACTCTTTCCGTACTGAGACATTCTGTGTAACCAATGTCCTGGAAAAACCATCTATTCTTAACGAAAAGCTCCCTATATCCTTAACATCGCGAATATGTCTGACCAGACCTTGCACAATCAGTTTGTTATTTTTCTTGTGTGCCTGTATAGTATCTTCCACAAATCTGTGAGTCACCATTACATCAGAATCCACAAAGATAATTATTTCTCCCCTTGCTTCCCTAATACCGATATTTCTGACTACCGCTTGGCCCTGCTGAACTTCCCGTCTGATATATCTCAATTTGCAATTTGCAATTTGCAATTTGCAATTTGCAATTACCTGTGGGGTTTTATCAGTAGAACCATCGTCTACTACAATTATCTCGTAGCCACTGGTGGTCTGGTCAAGAAGTTGCCGGAGGCAGTGTCGCAGTAAATCTGCTCTATTATATGTTACTACAATTACTGAAGCCTTTATCATCACTCTCGCTTGCCTTGTTTATCCCCTTTACTCGATAATGATATCTTATTACTCCTTTCAAAATAGGGAAAATAAAAAGTAATGGGCTATCTCTACTTTCTTTTAAAAATCTAATTGTTTTCTCCTTCTCTACCCATCTTGGAGTCTGAAAAAGATTAGAAATAAAAACTGCTTTGCGAATATGCGCATATCTCTCTGCCATCCTTCCGTAGTTTTTAACAAAAAAGTAGGCACTTTCTCCTTGTTGCATCTGCTTGACGAATAGTTTGCCGAGATTCTCTTCGTTGATTGGTCCATCAATATGATATGCTTTGCAACTGCGGATAGCGTAAACCCGTTTCAGGCCTAATTTCTGCAGTTTTATTCCCATCGCTACATCTTTGTAACCCATCAAGGGGCCAAATTCATCAAAACCACCTGCTTTTTCAAGCCACTCTCTGCGGACTGAAATGTTCTGGGTAATAAATGTTCGAAAACAAAAAGCATTAGGAAAAAAGAATTTGAATGTTGCCAATGACGGAACTCTTGTGTGGTGTACCATTCCTTGAAGAATTATTTTGTCATATCTTTTATGTATCTTGGTATGGTCTTCTACAAAACGAGAATGGACCAAAACATCAGAATCTATAAATATTATTATATCTCCCTTTGCCTCTCTTATGCCGATATTCCTTGCAACATAGGGACCGCTTTGCCTTTCTAATCTAATATATCTTAAATTTCCAATTTCCAATTTCCAATTTCCAATTAAATTATGGGTTCCATCTGTTGAGGCATCGTCTATCAAAATTACCTCATAGTTGTCAGTAGTCTGATTCAGTATGTGTACAAGACAGTATTCAAGAAACTCTCTTCTATTATGAGTGGGTATTATGACTGATGCTTCAATCATATAGAATCATAAGACCAAAGACCGCAGACATAAGACATTAGTTATCGGTCATCAGTCATCGGTAATCGGTAATTCCGCCCTACACCTTACGCCTGTCACCTAACACCTTTTCAGCAATCCTTTTGGCGCCTCCCTTCGGTCCCATTCTCTCAATACCGATCCTCCCTCTTTCTTGTCTCAAGTTTTCATTTGAAAGCAGTTTTATAATCTCCTTTACCACTCCATCCGGGAAGTCTTTTACAAACTTTAAACAGCCACCAAGAAGTTTTTCCTGTCCTTTCAATCTATTGAATGTTGTCTGGGGGCCTGTTCCGACAAATGAAATGATGGGAATACCGAGACCCACGGTTTGTTCAGATGCAGTTCCAGAAAGGCTTATTACAAGTTTTGAAGAGGTTACAACATCTACAAAGGCATTTTTTACAAGATCTATTTCTGCATTAATACCGGAAATGGAGTCTCTCAATCTATTTTTATCAATTGTATTTGACACAGCAATGGCAAAATGTAATCCGGGATACGAATGTGTTAGCTTATTTATGACAACCCCTATCTTTTTAATATTCTCGTATGCTTCTTTTCTGGAACCAGGTAGAATGCCTATTAAGCTCTTATCTTCTGGGGGATTATACAGGTTTTCTTTTTCAAGTTCATCCATCATAGGATTGCCAAGAAATATCGCGGAGATACCACAATGTTGGAGATTGTTTGCAGTAAGCTCATCATGGGTAAATATTTCTATCGTAGTTCTTTTCATAATCTTTTTCTCTATCCCCAGATGTGGCGAGAAGTAATCCGATTTACACGGAGCAAGAAACCACATTCTTTTTCTAAATGCGAACCAACCTAAAAGCAGTAGCATAATGTCTCCTACTACAATCACTCTGTCTATTTTGTCTCGCATTCTGCGAAGTCTGGCAATATATGAGAATGGTACCCTTGAACTCGTGACCAGATCATTTACAAATCCTACGGGACTTTCTAAAAGAAATCCTCCAGATGGTGGAGGCGGACTGCTAAATAGCACATCTATACCTCTCTTTTTGTATTCTTCGCCTAACGAGATGAGTGGAACTCCTATCACTGAAGCATTGGGACACAACTTCTTAATCTCTTCTCCAATTATGGCGCCAGATCTGTCCTCTCCATAGGAGTTGCTCAATATTGCAATATTCATATCCTCCCTTTCTCCTTATAGGTTTTTTACTGGACACCAATTATAACATAAAAAGCCGCGAAAGTCAAGGAGATTTTGGTCCTTTATAAATTATAAAGTACATAGGTAGATTTGTGTGCATTCGATTGACCTGCCCCGCACCTACCTAGCATCAGGTAGGCAGGTGCGGGGTGAATGTAATTCGTGGTGTCTTTTTACTTGACAAATGGATAAATTTGTGGTAAAATAATATATAAGACCAAAATTATCAGGGGAATTTATGGCAAGGAGTAAATCAAAACTAAAGAGAAAGAGACATAAAATACGATTGAAGTGGAAGAAAATGAAAAAGTAATTCGGGGGCGAAAGGATTCGACGGGGTTCTTTGGAATGAGGGTTGCATGCCGGGTTGCCATACTCCCGTAAAAGGTGGCAATAAATAACTGGCGAATACGCCTACGCACTGGCTGCTTAACGCAGTCACGTCCTCTCTATAAACCCTGCTCCTGGTTTTGGAGATGGGCGTGGATAAAGGGAGCTGGTCTTCCCTGTTTGCCCTGGTAAGGAAGACGAGATATCTTGGGCTTTGGCGGGGACAACTTGGTTGCAGGAGGTGTCTCTGCTGAGAAGAAAACTGTAACTAAGCATGTAGATACTCTCATAGCCGGTTCTCCGGACGCGGGTTCGATTCCCGCCGCCTCCACCAAAGTAAAGAAAAGTGAACAAAAACATAAAAGAGGATGTAGAAAGAATTAGAGACAGGGTCGCTCTATCAGCAAGGAGGGTCAAGAGAGACCCTGATTCTATTATTATAGTTGCGGCTGTAAAGAATGCAGAACCTGACGAGATAGAAGAGTGCATCAATGCAGGAATCAAGATTATTGGTGAAAACAGAGTACAGGACGCTGAACGTAAGATTATCGCAGTGAAAAAAGAAGCAGAATGGCATATGATAGGACATCTACAAACGAATAAGGTAAACAAAGCACTCAAACTCTTTTCAATGGTCCAGTCTGTGAATAATTTGCATCTTGTGGAGGCTATACAAAAAAGAGCCTATAAACCATTAGATGTGTTAGTTGAAGTAAATACATCCAGTGAGGAGAGTAAATTTGGTGTAAAACCCAAAGACGCCTTAGATTTCCTCCAAAGAATCGCTCATTTTGACAAAATTAATCTAAGAGGACTTATGACAATTGGTCCACTTGTAGGAGACCCCAGACAAAGTTTTAAATTGTTATACAGGCTTTTCTGCGATGCAAAAGAATTAGGATTCAATATGAAATATCTCTCAATGGGTATGACGGATGACTTTGAGATTGCTATTGAAGAGGGCTCAAATATGGTTAGGGTGGGAAGAGCAATATTTCAAAAATAAAATCAAATATCAAATATTAAATATCAAAATTACATATTAAAATTCAAGGATTTACACATAAGACCAAAGAAACAAGACCACAGATGCCGTTCACCACGAAGATTTATCCCGTTGAATGCATCGCTATTCTATCGGGACACAAAGAACACAAAGGGCACAAAGTATTTAATAATTTTTAGTGTATTCCGTGTATTTCGTGGGCTAAAAGAGATGAAATATGAATTCTATATAGCAAAAACCCACCTCAAATCCCGTGGGGGTGTATTCAAGAGAGTCATCGCCTGGATATCCATTGTTGGTATATGCATAGGCGTTGCAGCGCTTGTTATAGTTATGTCAGTGATGAATGGATTACATATAGACCTACGGGACAAGATACTTAAAGCAACGCCCGATATCATGGTTCTCAAATTTCACAATGAACCTATAGACAATTATACCACCCTGCAGAAGAAAATTGAAGAGACTGCAGGTGTTGTAAAAGCATCACCATATATCTTTACAAAGACAATGATAAAGGGCAAGAAAAATAGAATAGATGGGATAATGGTAAGAGGAGAGATTGAACCGCCAGATGTGAAAAACAACATTATATGGGGAGAATATAATACCGGAGAAAATGGAATAGTTCTGGGTAAAAACCTTGCAGATATTCTTGGTGTTTTCATACGTGACACCATCACACTTTATGGATTTCCATATGCTAAAAGCCTTAGTTTGTTCAATCTAAAGGCAAAGAGTTTCTTGGTCAGAGGGATATTCGATATAGGACTTTACGACTTTAACTCATCCCTTGCGTACACAAACTTATCATTGCTTCAGGACTTGTTTTTATTTGGAGATAAAGTTACAGGTATCGAGGTAGAGATAGACAATATCGATAATGCAGACAAGATAGCAAAAAGTATAGAAAAAAATATAGGTTATCCATACTATGTAACAAGTTGGAAGGAACTTAATACCAACCTATTTGAGGCACTCGCACTTGAGAAATTTACAATGTTTGTACTTCTTACGCTTGTAATCGTGGTAGCAGCCTTCAACATAATTGCGACATTACTTATGACCGTGATTGGCAAGACAAGAGAAATAGGAATTCTTCTTTCCATAGGAGCTTCTCCATCATCTATAAAAAAGATATTCATATTTCAGGGACTGATTATGGGAATTATTGGAACATCTATGGGAGTTGCAATTGGATGGACTGCTTGTAAACTGCTTTCAAAGTATCAATTTATAAAAATACCGGCGGATGTTTATAATATAAGCACCTTGCCGGTAGCTATGCAATTACCTGACTTTTTAATAGTGTCAGTGGCTACAATTTGTATATCCCTTCTTGCAAGTCTCTATCCTGCCTGGAGAGCATCAAGGCTTGAGCCAGTGGAGGCAATAAGATACGAATAACATTACTATTTTGTCCACTTTTGGAGAGAGAAATTACCCGAGCGGTCCCTTGCCCTTACTACAAGGTGTTTTGTATCTTCTTTCAGAGTTACCTCAAATCTCTCTCTTTTTTCGTCAAATATTCCATCTATTGGGAATATTGAGGTGAATTTGGATGCGTTTTCTGAATATTCAAGAGATGCTATTTCACTCGTAATGTCACTAACGATTATTATTGCCTTCTTCTCCTTAACTTCTATATTAATATAGGGGGAGGTATTATCTATCCTGTATACAGCAGAAATCTTAGATGAAGAAAGTGCATAGTCAACCGGATTTGACTGAGCATCAGACACCTCTACCTTAAATTCATAAGATCCATCAGGGAATGCATCCCTGTCAACACTAACCATAGTATCAGTAATATCTTTCTTCAACTCAATCCACTCCCTATCCAGTTCTCTATAGTATACATTGAATAGAAGAGCATCTCCATCAGGGTCGCTTCCCGAGAATGTCAGTGCGTCAGATTCAAGTTTCAGGTTTATTTCCCTTATAAAAGGCTTCTGGTTAAGTGGTAAATATGCAACCTGAATACATTTTATACGGGATGAACTGTTCTTTATCTTTGCCCGCCATCTTATAAAACGGTTGGGAGAAGAGATTATTTCTCCGTTTTTTGCTATTTTTTCCCATTCTTCCCATGTAATATCTGGATTCTCTGTATTACCCGACCTTGTTTCGAATAGAATTTTCCCGTCTCCCTCATACGTAAGTCTGCCCCATTTGCTCACTCCTCCAGCATCAAACGAACAGGATTCGACAATGCCTTTCTCCGGTGGTTTATTACTCAATCTGTATACACTTACAAATTTAGACAATCCAAAGTAACCGTCTCTGCTAATTGAGGATATTGCAGTGGGAGATTCATATATCACATCGAATTTCCCGTCCTCATATATTCTATATATCCTCTTTTCAGAAGCACAGAGAAGCATATTTCTATATTCCACAATTCCCTTTGCTATACCCGGAATTTGGGCAACCTCTTCCGGAAGACCGTCATCTCTTATTCTCTTTATCACCGATATTGTATCAAGACAATGCGAAAAATATAATACATTACCTATCTTCACTATTCCTGATATCTCTCCATCTCTACCATCGTACAATCCTCTTGGTTGTCCATCCTTTGGAATTATAAATAATAACCCTCCATCTCCAGTTCCTACATATACATCTTTGTCTATCAAAATAACACGGGATGCGTTCGCTCTGCCCGTTTCGAGTAATGTATCTACATAGCCATTCCTTATCCGAAATACCAGCCCATTGCCACCTGTTCCACATATTATCTGCTCATTACTGGCTATGACTATATCCCATATGAACTCCTCCTCTGAATCAAATATTACCTTTCCCCTACCCTTCTCGTCTATCTTGTAGATTTTTCCTCCAGGTGATGTTCCTGCGTATATGTATCCTTCATAATCCGTAAGGGTAAGCACATTTTTCTCTCCAGAGTCGAAAAACAACTCTCCTTTACCCTTATTGATCCTGTATATCTTTCCTTCTTGTCCCGTTGCAATATATGCTCCGTCTTTGGTAGGAAGTATGTCCCATATAGACATATCCTGCGTATTGAATATTGAATCTACATCGTACGAGAGTGCAACGCTGCCATCTCTTGATATCCCTGTCTGATGAAACACACACTTGGAAAAATCTCTCGTCTCCCAATATGATGTGGTAACTCCCAACAATACCATCAGAATGTAGAGCATAATCCCCCTAAAAAAGAAAAATGACTAATGCCTAATATCTAATTAAATCCCAATGTCCAATGGGGTAAGGACTAAAGACAGAAAACCAGAGGCTGAGACCAATTAAAGTTTGGGCATTTTGGCGTTATGCATTTATTAGAAATTAGATATTGATCTTTTACCTTTCGTGTCCTCCGTGTTCTTCGTGGGCCAAGAGAATCCCCAGATGTTAATACCCCTTTTCTGCAAGATAGGTCTTGAGTGAATCTCTCCAGTGTGGCATATTACTTATGCCAAGTGCCTTTAAATTTCTGTTCTCAAGCACGGAATACTTCGGACGGATTACCTCTGACGGAAACTCATTTGATGTGATAGGAACAAGGTTCACATCAAGCCCTACGAACGAAAATATATTTTTTGCAAACTCATACCACGAGCACTCTCCCTCACTTGTTATGTGATATACTCCGTATGTATTGGTCTTTACAAGTTCGTATATCTGTTGCGCAAGACGAAGCGTATATGTAGGAGTCAATATCTCATCCGTTACCATCCTTACCTCATCCCCATTCTTGTGTGCGAGCATCTTATCCACAAAATTTGTTCCTTTTGTAATACATTTATGAATACCATAAAGTCCAGAGGTTCTTATAATGAAATATTTGTCAGTAATATATCTCGTATAATATTCGCCAGCAAGTTTTGATAAGCCGTAGGTATTGAGAGGTCCCGGTAAATCATCTTCAAGGTAAGGCTTGTTCTTTCTCCCATCAAATACATAATCAGTTGAAATATAAAGAAGCGAGGATTTTATCTCTTTTGCTGTAGTTGCAACATTTCTTGCACCTATTGCGTTTATTTTGAATGCCTTCTCAGGGTCTTTCTCGCACAGTGAAACATTTGAAAGAGCAGCTGTGTTGATAATGAGCTGAGGCGATAAAGGAGAAATAACACTTTTTAGTTTATCCTTCTCAATAATATCAATATCCCTCTCTGTAAGAGAAATGATGTTTTCATCTTGAAAAACCCTTACAAGGTCGGACCCTAATTGCCCATCCGCTCCTATAATAGCAACACGCATATAGCACCTTTAAAATTTTACCTCTGGAACTGCTTCTTCTCTTTCCTCTGTCTCAAAGTAAGGTGAAATCTCTTTGTGGAACCATCCAGCAAATATATTACCAGGAAACCGTTTTATTATGGTGTTATACACTCTTACCTTCTCATTGTATCTCATCCTTTCAACCGCAATTCGATTTTCAGTCCCCTCAAGTTGGTCCATTAGTTTCAAAAAGTTCTCATTCGCCTTCAGGTAGGGATAGTTTTCAACAAGTGCAAGAAGTCTCCCGAGTGCCATATCAAGTTCTCTTTCGCCTTCAATCCTTTCCTGTATTGTAACACTACCAGCAAGTTTGGACCTTGCTTCTGCTATATTTGTGAATACCTCTCTTTCATGTGTCATATATCCCTTTGCAGTCTCGACAAGATTTGGTATTAGATCAAATCTTCGTTTCAGCTGGCTTTCAACTTGTGTCCATTGGTTGCGCACACCCTCTTCCAAAGTTACAAAGCGGTTGTAGTAAAATATTATCGTCGCAACAGGTACTATAATGACTATCAGGACTATAATTACTAATACCGCTATATTTTTGCGCATGATGCCTCCTTTATTACAAAATCATTGGTTTGTCTTTTTATTCCAACCCAGTTTCCTTTGCAAGATTTCAAAAAAGGACATATCAAATTTTATCAATTTTATGGTGTGTTCTCCTGCTTTTATAGTTACTGGAGTTCCGTTATTCACAGATAATTTGACTTGACCATCGCAACATATTGTAGGTTTTCCCTGTATTGGTATTAATGTTATCGCACTTTTTGAAGGTAGAATGAGAGGTCTCATAGACAGCGTATGAGCACATATAGGGGTAATTAGTATTACATCCAGAAGTGGAAATACTATAGGTCCACCAGCAGATAATGAATAGGCTGTACTACCTGTGGGTGTGGCTATTATAAGGCCGTCACAGGATATTTCTGACAGGTGTTTCCCATCAACCGAAATCTGCAAACCTATCATTCTTCCTACCTCGTTGGTGGAAATAACAATATCGTTAAGGGCAAAAAGATTTCTATCTCCTAAATTTAGGGAGAGTGTAATACGCTCTTCAATCTTGTAATCATTTTTAAAAACAAGTTCAAGTACAGTGAATACATCCTCTTCTTTTATATCTGTGAGGAAGCCAAAACTACCGAGATTTACCCCAAGAATGGGGATATCATATAACTCTACGAGTCTTGCGGCCCTTAAGAATGTTCCATCACCACCCAGAGCAAGTATAATATCTGCTGATGATACCTTTAATTCGTCTAATACGGTTATGTCCCTTTCCTTGAGCCATGAAGTAATCTTGGGCACAAGAATCTTACCGGACGGTTTATCCGGATTTACCACTATTCCAACCCGCATATGCATATCCTCTCTTTATTGTTGTAATCCATTACTATTTTAACGTTGTCAAAATAAAGATTTGCAATTTTCTCTACTTCCTCCCATTCACCATCACCAATTTCAAAAATCAATCTACCATTTGGTTTTAGATAACGCGGAGCATCAGACAGTAATTTCCTGATAAAAGATAATCCATCCTCACCGCCATTTATACTCTCTCGAGGCTCAAAATGTCTTATTTCAGGAGCAAGAAAAGCTATCTCTTTAGTGGAGATGTATGGTGGATTTGATACTATCACATTAGCTTTCGGTAATTTCTTGTACGGCTCAAAAAGTGAACCCGACAAAAGATATACCCTTTCTCCGACTCTGAGTCTCTCTTTGTTCACTTGGGCAAACTTAAGATCTGCTATGTCGGATGCGTATACTAACAAATCTGGAATAAGTTTTGCGAGCGATAAGCCTATAACTCCGCATCCTGTCCCAATATCATATACTATCGGTGAGCGATTATTGAGTAGATAGTCTCGCGCTTTTAGGACGAGAATCTCGGTCTCAGGACGTGGTATAAAAACACCTTCTCCTACATAGAATGTATAATCAAGAAAATCACACTCGCCAATTATATACTGAATTGGCTCTCTCTTAATACGTCGTCTTACCATCTCAAGAAGTGCTCTCTCACGAGAAGGGTCCAACTCTTCGTTATAAGAAAACCAAAGAAAATTATTGGTCTTGCCAAGAATATTAGCTGTCATATATTTTGTTTCAATATCTGCTTCCTCAATGTCTTGCTCTTTTAGCATTGATTCAACCCATTTTATTGACTCGCCAATAGTCATAGCTATGAATTACTGAATAATAATATCTGTAATTGTAAGTTTATTTATTATTGTGTCCAGCTCTCCATTAAGAATACTGTCCAATTTGTAAAGTGTGAGGTTTATTCTGTGATCCGTCACCCTATTCTCCCTGAAATTGTAAGTTCTTATCTTTAAGGATCTATCTCCTGTCCCTATTTGGGTTTTTCTCTCCTTTCTGATCTTCTCTTCCTCTTTCTTCTTTTTCATTTCATATAACCTTGCAAGTAGAATTTGCATTGCCCTCTGACGGTTCTTATACTGAGAACGCTCATCCTGACATTCTACTGTTATACCTGTAGGAATATGACAGATCCTTACAGCAGTTGAAAGTTTATTAACATTCTGTCCCCCGTGCCCTGAAGCTCGAAAGAAGTCCATCTTTATGTCTTTTGGGTCAATTGCAACGTCTGTCTCCTTTGCCTCTGAGAGTACTGCAACTGTGCAGGTTGAGGTATGGATCCTTCCTCCAGATTCCGTCACAGGAACCCTCTGCACCCTGTGTACACCACTCTCAAATTTCAGTCTGGAATATGCATGTAGTCCTTTTATAAGAAAGATAAGTTCCTTTATTCCTCCAACTTCAGTGTGCTTTACTACAATTGGTTCTACAAGCCAACCCTGTCTCTCTGCGTATCTTGAATACATTCTATACAGGTCCTTTGCAAATAAAGAAGCCTCTTCACCACCTGCGCCCGCCCTTATTTCAAGAATTACATTTCTGTCAGAGTCAATATCCTGGGGAGTAAGTCTCCCTACGAGTTCCCTCCCAATGTAGTCTTTTTTCGCTTGTAAAGAGGAGATTTCCTCCTTTGCAAGTTTTGAAATTTCTTCTTCATCCGAAGCTATAAGCTGCTCCGTGTCTTTTATATCTTTCAGAATTCTTCCGTAGTCATCTGCAAGCCTTGCAACTTCTTGTAGCTCTTTTTGCTCTCTACTAAGGCTTATAAGTTTCTCTCTATCTCTTAATATAAGCGGGTCCTGGAGAAGATTTTCGACTTCTTTTAGCCGTTCTTTCTTTTCCTTTATCTTGTCGGACATGAACCTATTTATATCCATAAGTTCCTTGAAGGAGCTGGGTCTACAATTTCCTGAGTGAATATATTATTCTTCTTAAAAATGTTACATACACTGCAATAATAAGAAATACAAGGAATGCAATAAATACTCTTGGACCACATAGGCTTCCGATTATCAAAAACAACATTCTAAAGGGCCTGTCAGCAAAACCAATTTTACATTCTATTCCCAATCCTTCTGCTCTTGCTTTCGTATAACTCACCATAAAAGAACCAAACATCAAGATAACCGTAAGAGAGACAAAAAGGAAGCTATCTTTCATATAATACAGCATTATACCAAACAAGGGCACAAACTCAGAAATTCTATCAAGATTAGAATCAAGATAGGCACCCTTATTTGAAACCCTTCCTTCTCTCCTGGCAACATCACCATCCAGGACATCAAACAATCCACCTGCTGTGAGGAAAATAGCAGCAAAAGGGAATCTTCCTTTTGCATAAAAGAATGCAGAGCATATAGAGAGTATAAAGCCAAATACAGTTAATAGATTGGGTGAAACATTTCTCTTTGTAAGGAATCTGGCAAAAGGTGACAATATATTCCTTCCGTCATCCTTAAATCGTTTTGTATCCATCCGTTTTTCCTTCCACTACGATGGCAAATTCACCCCGCGGGGAATTCTCGGTAAAATATTCTATCATTTCCTTAATTGTTCCTCTTTTTATCTCTTCAAATTTCTTTGTTAACTCCCTCATCACGGTTATTTTTCTGTTACCAAAAACATTCAATACATCCTTTAAAAAAACTAACAATCTGTGAGGTGATTCATAAAATATCAAGGTCTCCTTATAATTTGCAACTTCCTGCAGTCTTTTTTTTCTCCTTCCACTCCTTCTTGGCAGAAAACCTTCAAACAAGAATTTATCAGTAGGTAGACCAGATGTTACAAGGGCGCTTACGAATGCAGATGGTCCTGGGATTGAAATTATATCTATCCCATTCCTGATTGCCTCTCTAACAAGATAGAATCCTGGGTCTTGAATTCCCGGCGTACCCGAATTTGTAACGAGTGCTACACTTTTACCAGATTTTATCTTTGATATAATTGCAGGTGTACGAGATACTTTATTATGTTCATAGTATGAGATAAGAGGTTTCTTTATATTATATGTTGAAAGTAAAATTTTTGTCTTTCTCGTGTCCTCAGATGCAATTATACTTACGCCCTTCAGTATTTCAATAGCTCTCAAAGTAACATCCTTAAGGTTACCTATAGGTGTTGACACAAGATAAAGTGCTGTATGTATAGAAGAATTCATAACCAGGGGATTTATCATATATTTTGCCCTGGAATGGATTTTCTTGTTTTATTAAAAATCGTTACTATCCTCTCAATATACTCCTCTGTTGCCGTTATTCCTCTTCTCTGCATCACTTTTTTTGCAGTTTCTATTGCCTTATCTATCTTGTAGAGTGTGAGTTTCTGAGATGTTCCCCATGAAAATGACTCTATATATTTATCGAATGTTCCTCCACCGTATAGATTACAAAATATTCCTATTATGCAACCTGTTGTGAGGAGCGTACCAATACCCGTTTTTGTATGGTCACCTACTATGGAACCTAATTTGAGAATTCCGGTATCCATGCTATGAGAAGGTAAACTGATCCTTACATTTCCATAGGTATTTTTGAGATCGGATGTAGAGGTAAGCGCACCGAGGTTTACCCATTCTCCTATATATGAGTGTCCGACAAATCCTTCATGATGCTTATTGGAAAACGCAAGGAATATACTCTCTTCAACTTCGCCACCTATTCTACAACCCCGTCCAATGTGGCAGCCCTCTCTTACCTTTGCGCCATCAATTATTGCCATCTCACCTATATACGCCGGGCCGTACACCACAGTAAGTGGGCGAATCTGTGCATGTTTTCCTATATATATTGGTCCGTTCTCTGTATTAAAATAAACCCCATTATATATCTTTGCACTATTCTCAACATAGCATAATTTAGCATTTCCGTCTATTATGATACTTTTATTAGATTTATTTAAAAAATTTGCGAATTCAAAATCCCTTTCAATGATGTCTTTATTTGCCCTTATAAGACCCCAGGGATACTTGGACAAGGTGGCTTTTACTTCACTTGTTTTTGCATTTTGCGGCAGTCTGCCATCCTTTGATCTATATGCTACGATCTCATTATTATTCTTAAATATTTCTTCCTTGCCATCGACAGGTATTTTTGTATAGAATATAGCTCTGCCGTTTATATACAATCCTTTTCCACATTTATTTGAATGAAACCTTGAAATTGGAATAACCTCATCATATAACTTTTCCATTCTCTTAATTCCACTCCACATTCCACATACAAGGTCAAATACAGGATGGAGATGGGTAAGTGGAAGGAAATTTTGCCATTCGTCATCTTCATATATATATACCTTCAAGCCCATAAGCTTCATTGTATATCTAGGCACGGTTTATGACTGCGCGAAAGTTATATTCATCCCTGCCTGCGGCAGGCAGGTTCTTCATTTCTCCCTATTTTCCCTTTCTCCTTTTGTCCGAGGCCTCATTTTTATTATGCTCTACTGTTTTATTTGCAGTCTCAAGCATCTCAGCCTTTGCTTGTTTGTCCTTCACTGGCAAAACCTTATCTGTTTTCTTTATTTTGATCTTTCTATAGGAGGTAAGCCCCGTACCCACCGGGATAAGATTACCAACTATTACATTCTCTTTTATTCCATGGAGTTTATCGCTTTTTGCACTGAGACTTGCATCCGTTAACACTCTTGTGGTTTCCTGAAAAGAAGCTGCTGAAATGAAGGAATCGGTGGTCAGTATTGCCCTTGTTATGCCTAGTAAAACAGGATTGGTGATAGCCGGCTTTAGTCCCAATTTTTTTGCCTTTTCGTTTTCCTCAAACGCTCTCCACTTTTCGACTATCTCACCCTCAATAAATGTAGTATCCCCAGGATCCACCACTTTAACCTTGGATAACATCTGTCTTACTATTATGGCTATATGTTTATCATCTATCTTTACACCCTGAAGTCTGTATACCTCCTGTATTTGATTAACGAGGTATTCTTCAACGGCATTCACCCCTTTAACACGCAGTATGTCGTGCGGCTCAATTTCACCCTCACACAGTTTATTACTTGCCTTTATCTTTTGTCCATCGTAGACAATTATATGTTTTGATACAGGAATACGATAGATGCGTTTTTCATGTTCACCTACAACTTTTAGGAGTCTCTGACCTTTTTCTATTCTTCCAAACTCGCATATTCCATCAATTTCAGATACTACAGCAACGTTCCTTGGCCTACGAGCCTCAAATAATTGAGTGACTCGTGGTAAACCAACTGTTATGTCCCTTGTGCGAGAAATCTCCCTTGGTAATTTTGCAAGAAGTCTTCCTTCATTTACTTCTTCGCCATCATTAACAAATATGTATGCCCCTGTGGGCAATATATAACTCCAAACAGCTTTTTCACCCACAAATATTTTCACTTCAGGATGTATACGCTTGTGTTCCATAATAACCGGCTGTTTGCTTCCAATTCTTTCGTCGTATTCCAGTCTGTATGTGAGATTTTCGGTCATATTTTGCAATTTAATTTTCCCTTTTTTCTCTGCAAGGATAACAAAGGAGTATGGATCCCATTCAAAAAGCGGTTCTTCTTTCACTACAAGATCCTTGTCTCTGACATTTAGTACTGCCCCATAGGGAACATTGTATGATATCTCTTTATCTTTTCCTTTGAGTATCAACTTCCCATTCCTACTGAGATTTATAAATTCTTCCTCTTTTATCTCAGCTATTCGCAAGTTTTTATATTCAACATTCCCATCAAATGGGGCTTTCATAAATGACTCCCATGTAATTCTAGTCGCTGTACCCCCGATATGAAAGGTTCTTAGGGTAAGCTGGGTACCGGGTTCTCCTATGGATTGAGCAGCCATAACTCCAACAGCTTCTCCGATCTCCACCAGTCTTCCGGTTGCAAGGTTTCTGCCATAACACTTCTGACACAACCCTTTTCCTGCCTCACAGGTTAATACAGATCTTATTATTACTGAGTCTATACCGCATTCCTCTATCTCGATAGCCTTTTCGTCAGTAATTTCTTCACCGGCAAATACAATAATCTGCGATGTGATGGGATTTACCACGTCTTCGAGTGCAAATCTACCTCTTATACGCTCATGAAGAGGTTGAATAACATCCTCCCCCTCTTTGATGGCAGTAACATTTGTTCCTCTCACTGCTCCACAATCTTCCATAATTATTATAACATCTTGAGCAACATCAACCAGCTTTCTTGTAAGATATCCTGCCTGCGATGTCTTGAGAGCAGTATCTGTTAATCCTTTCCTTGCACCATGCGTGGATATGAAATATTCGATAACACTCAAACCCTCTTTTAAATTAGATCTTATAGGAGTTTCTATTGTCTCACCAGCCTCTCTATGCCTCTGTGGTTTCGTCATAAGACCACGTAATCCCGTAATCTGTCTCACCTGATCTATATTTCCTCTTGCTCCTGATGTCATCATTAAGTAAAGAGGGTTGAATCCATTTTTATCTTTTGATAACACTTCAACTGAGGATTTTTCAATCTCTGACACTGTTTTTGACCATATATCAACGACCCTGTTGTATCTCTCTGCTTCTGTAATAACACCATCTTCTCTTGCCTTGTGCACATCTTCAACCTCCTTATATGCCTTATTTATTAGTTTTTCTTTATTTGCTGGTATTACCATGTCGTCTATACCTATTGTGGTCCCGGAGATTGTTGCGTACTCAAATCCAATATCCTTTAACCTATCAAGGAATCGAACAGCTTCATAGTTCCCTAGTTTTCTTATAGTTTTTTCTATAAGACCAGACAATACTTTCTTGTCTACAGGTTTATTTACGAAATCAATACCATCGGGAAGTATCCTTGAAAATATTACCCTTCCTGGTGTAGTTGTAATTGTTTTATCTGAGAGAAGGTATCTTATCCTCGCATGCAACTCACATTTACCAGATTCCAAGGCATGTTCTACTTCCGGTAAACCGGCAAACGATTTCCCCTCACCTTTTGCTCCCATCCGCTCTTTGGTAAGATAGTATAGACCTATAATAATATCTTGCGATGGTATGGATATTGGACTACCGTTCGCGGGAGAAAGTATATTATTGGCAGAATTCATAAGTCCGATAGATTCTGCCTGTGCCTCGAATGAGAGTGGGACATGAACGGCCATTTGATCACCATCAAAGTCCGCATTAAATGGTATACAGACAAGTGGATGGAGTCTTATGGCTTTTCCACCGACGAGCACTGGCATAAATGCCTGTATGGAGAGGCGATGTAGCGTAGGTGCTCGATTCAGCAGTACTGGATGATCCTTTACAACCTCTTCCAGTATATCCCATACTTCTTTCGCCCCACGCTCAAGTAGCCTTCTTGCACTCTTTATACTCTGTGCATAACCCTCTTCGGCCAATCGTCTTACGATAAACGGCTTGAATAATTCAAGTGCCATAACCCTGGGTATACCACACTGATAGATTTTGAGTTCTGGTCCCACTACAATCACAGACCTGCCTGAGTAGTCTACCCTTTTGCCGAGAAGGTTTTGGCGAAATCTACCTTGCTTGCCTTTGAGGGAGTCTGCTAAGGATTTCAGTGGTCTCTGGCCTCTTCCAAGCACAGGGCGCTTTCTCCTCGAGTTGTCAAGAAGTGCGTCAACTGCTTCCTGTAACATTCTTTTCTCATTGCGAAGAATGATCTCAGGAGCCTTTGCTGTTATCATGTTCTTAAGCCTGTTATTACGGGTTATAACCCTTCTATACAGATCATTTAAATCAGATGAGGCATATCTTCCTCCTTCAAGAGGAACAAGAGGACGCAAATCGGGAGGAATTACTGGAAGGATTGTAATCACCATGTGTTCAGGAGATATACCTGAATTCCGCAGTGCTTCAACCACTTGAAGTCTTCTCAATACAGCTCTTCGTTTATCCGGACTGCTCTCGACCTTCATTAATGAACGAAGCGAAAGTGATAGGTCTTCTATGTTTACATTTTTTAGTAATTCAAGTATTGCTCCCCCGCCCATTAGTGCTGTAAAACCCTCGGGTTGTTTCTGTATAATCTTGTCATATTCTCCTGTTGTTATAATATCACCAACCTTATAAGGAGTATCACCGGGAGAGATAACTGCATAAGATTCATAATATATTACCCTTTCGAGCTTTAAAAGTGATGTATCAAGTAATAATCCAATTCGTGAGGATGGAACTTTGTAATACCATATATGTACTACTGGAGTAGCAAGATCTATATGACCCATTCTCTCTCGTCTCACCTTTGAAAGAGTAACTTCAACACCACATCTCTCACAAACGATTCCTTTATTCTTCATGCCCTTGTACTTACCACAATTACACTCGTAATCCTTGATGGGACCAAAAATGCGCTCACAAAAAAGTCCATCTTTTTCTGGTTTCTGTGTGCGGTAATTTATAGTCTCTGGTTTTGTGACTGCACCACAAGACCATGAAAGTATTATCTCGGGAGAAGCGAGTTTTATTCTGACGGCATCAAAAGCAATTCCTTTACTTCTATCATCTGCCATATTATTCCTCCTGTTTAGGTGATAAATAGTTAAAGGATATCACCTATTTTTTAAAACAAGTTCTACCTCCATACAAATCCCTGCGAGTTCTTTTAAGAGGACATTAAATGATATCGGAAGCGCGGGCTCTGGTAAACTCTCTCCCCTCACAAGGGCCTCATATAATTTTTTTCTACCTGTAATATCATCAGACTTAACCGTGAGCATTTCCTGTAAGGTATAAGCTGCACCGTAAGACTCCAATGCCCATACTTCCATTTCTCCGAACCTTTGTCCACCAAACTGTGCCTTTCCACCCAAAGGTTGCTGTGTGACCAGTGAATAAGAACCAATAGACCTTGCATGAACTTTATCTTCCACCATATGGTAGAGTTTCATCATATATATATACCCAACAGTAATTTTGTCGTGAAAAGGTTCGCCTGTTCTCCCATCGTAAAGAACAGCTTTGCCGTCTTTTGGCAAAAGTGCCTCTTTCAGCATATTTTCTATCTCTTCTGTTTTGGCTCCCTCAAATACAGAACAGGCAACAGGTGTATCAAGCAATTTGGCTGCCCACCCAAGTTGTGTTTCCAATATCTGACCAACATTCATTCTGGAAGGAACGCCAAGAGGATTAAGAACCATATCAACAGGTGTGCCATCGGAAAGATGGGGCATATCCTCTTCAGGAGCTATTTTTGCAATGGTTCCCTTATTACCATGTCTACCCGATAATTTATCACCAACCATTACGCAACGCCTTTGTCCAATATAAACCTTTATGACTTTTAATACTCCAGGAGGAAGACTATCTCCTTCAGATGCATTCTTTATCTCAAGCTTTTCTTTCGTTTTTGACGTTCTTATTATCTCATCTTGCTTGGTATTCAACTCCTGAAATTTTCCGTATAGCTTTTTAGTTATACTTTTTTTTGTTATACGAAGGCTATCCAGGACACTATTATTAAGCAGGGGGATCTTTTTTCCTTTCTTAATCTTGATATTTCCCTTCTTATCTTTTATATCTGTTAATGCTATCTTGCCAGTCAAAAGATCTCTCTTCCTGTCAGTTACAATTTTCTTCAATTCTGTAATTTTATATTGTGTTCTTATATGAATTTCCTTTATCCTGTTTTTTACCTCTTCCTTCGCTATTTTATCATTAGATTTCTTAGAAAGGACTACTACATCAATTATGGTTCCAGTAACTCCCGGTGGCACTCTAAGAGATGTCTCTTTTACATCGCGTGCCTTTTCTCCAAATATCGCTCTTATCAGTCTTTCTTCTGGGGTAAGTTCTACTTCGCCCTTTGGAGAAACTTTACCAACAAGTATATCATCAGATTCCACTCTTGCACCTATTCTTATTATTCCGTTTACATCAAGATCCTTAATCGCGTGTTCCGACACATTTGGTATCTCTCTTGTTACCTCCTCGGGACCGAGTTTTGTATCTCTAACCTGCATTTCAAGTTGCTGGATATGTAAAGAGGTGAAACTATCTTCTTTAAGCAATCTCTCTGATATGACTACGGCATCCTCAAAGTTGTAACCCAACCAGGGCATAAAGGCAACGAGAATATTCTTACCCAACGCAAGTTCACCATTCTTTGTAGCTGCTCCATCAACAATAATACTGTCCTTTTTAACCCTATCGCCAACCTTGACTATTGGCATTTGATTTATGCACGTATCCTGATTTGTTCGCTTGAACTTTATAAGATCATATACATCTGATTCTATAGAAGCACCATCAGGTTCTATTACAATACGATTTGCATCTAAATATGTTACGACTCCGTCAGTTTTTGCGATTATAGCAGATGCAGAATCCCTGGCAACTTTTTCTTCTAATCCTGTTCCCACGAGCGGAGGCTCAGGAAAAAGAAGGGGAACTGCTTGTCTTTGCATATTTGAGCCCATAAGTGCACGGTTTGCATCGTCGTGTTCCAGGAAGGGTATAAGAGCTGCAGATATAGAAACCAATTGTTTCGGAGATATGTCCATATAATCTATTCCATTCACAGGTACGATTGGGTAATTATCTCCTTTCCTTGATAATGCAACCCTCTCAACGAACCGTCCATCTTTATGCAGAGGCGCATTCGCCTGAGCTATCACATAAGGTTCCTCTTCGTCTGCCGTGAGGTATTCTATCTTATTCGTAACTCTTCCATTTATGACTTTTCTATACGGCGTCACTATAAATCCGTATTTGTTAACTTTTGCATATGTCGAAAGATAAGATATAATACCTATATTTGGGCCTTCTGGTGTTTCAATTGGACATATCCTTCCATAAAAAGAGTAATGCACATCTCTGACTTCAAGCCCGGCAGTTTTTCGTGTAAGACCTCCCGGACCTAGTCTTGAAAGCCTGCGCATATGTGATATTTCAGCAAGTGGATTTGTCTGGTCCATGAACTGGCACAATTGCGAAACTAAAAAGAAACTCATAAGAACATTTGAAAAAAGCCTTGTGTTTATAAGATCCATCGGTGTTAGCGTCTCTCGCGAGTGAAGCAGCATTCGTTCTTTTGCTTGCCAATTAACTCTTCCAAGGGCAATCTTAACCTGATCATTCAGAAGCTCTCCCACCCTTTTTAGATGTCTATTTCCAAGGTGATCAATATCATCAATACTACCTTCTCCTTTTGCAAGATTGAGTATATACTTAACTATATCTATAACATCTTCAACCTGAAGTGTAGTTCCTTCTCTACTAACATTTAGTTTTTTATTTATCTTATAGCGTCCAGTATCTGACAGATTATAGTTACGACCGAAATAGTTTATTTTTAAATAGGCCTCTGCTACTTCTATACTGGGGGGAGATGTTCCTCTCAAAAGGTAATAAATCCTGTGCAAGGCATCTTTCTTACTTTTAATCTTTTCATCTTTCTTCAAAGTAGATAGAATAATAGAGAGTTCATTAGTTTTAGTACAGGTCACCTTTTTTATACTGAAGGATGCAAGATCTTTTATAAGATCGTGAGTGATCTGAGTGCCAGCAAATGCAAGGGTAACACCCGAGGCAGGATCTACGCAGTCTCTACCTAACCACCTACCAGAAGCCTTTATAAGCGGTACTTCTTCCGTTTCATATAACACAGTAAGTATATCCTCGTTTGTCACAAATCCGAGGGCTTTGAATAGAGTGGTTACAGGGAAACGATGTCTTTTATCGAGGTTGGCTAATAACACGTCATTTGCATCTGTAGTAAATTCTATCCAGGAACCATGATATGGGATGATTTCCCCCTTAAATACTCTCTTTCCAGTGGGATGAACCGTTTCACTGAAATATACTCCAGGAGCTCTTCTTATTTGGTTAACTACTACCTTTTCAACCCCATTGATTACAAATGTCCCTCTATCTGTCATAATAGGGAGATCACATAAGTAAACACGCTGTTCAACCACATTTTTCGTGTTTCCATCTTCATCTCTTGACACGAGCCTGAATGTTACATATAGTGGACTGGAATATGTACTTCCTCTTTTAATAGCCTCAAGATCACTACATTTTGGCTCCTTTACAGTGTAGTTGATATATTCCAATGAATGCCTGTGATGAAGATCTTCAATAGGGAATAAGTCTCTGAAAATTGCCTCGAGACCACAATTTTCTCTTCTTTCAGGGGGAGTTTCCTTCTGAAGGAATTTTTCAAATGACGATAGTTGAACTTCTATTAAATTCGGTAAGCTCAGAACATCTTTTATCCTTCCAAAGGACTTCCTCATAAAAAAACCTCCTAATGGTATAAATGAGCAAATAGTTGGAAGAGATTATATTAGCTTAAGATGGCAGTATCCAACTCTTTCATAACAGATTCAAGCCATGTCTATCTCATCTCTATTTTATTTCTACTGTTGCCCCTGCTTCCTCGAGTTTTTTCTTTATTGCTGTCGCCTCTTCTTTTGTAACCTTTTCTTTTACAGCTTTCGGCGCAGCCTCAACAAGATCTTTGGCTTCTTTTAGACCAAGTCCAGTAATTTCGCGCACATCTTTTATTACTCGTATCTTCTTATCACCATACGAGGAAAGTATAACATCAAACTCTGTCTGCTCTTCCGCCGGCTTTTCTTCGGCAGATTGTGGTGCTGCACCGGGGGTAACTCCCACAACCTGCGGGACTGCCTGAATCCCAAACTCCTTTTCGATATCTTTAACCAGTTCAGAAAGTTCAAGTACACTCATCTGGGAGATGAGTTCTATTATCTGATCCTTTGCAGATTTTTTGGTCTTTGCCATATTGTCTCCTTTCAACTTGTAAGGTATTGTCAAAAAACTAACCACAGAGAACACAGAGATTTTGATTCATTAAAGATTTCTGAAAGATCTTTGTCCCTCCCCTCTGTGACCTCTC
>Ga0210017_1000474_pt1 | contig 33893 bp, 35 predicted proteins | sample CryGeyCG2014_020_FD_183966 | JGI IMG/M metagenome (GOLD analysis project Ga0210017, IMG submission 183966) | Groundwater microbial communities from aquifer - Crystal Geyser CG08_land_8/20/14_0.20 (SPAdes) (version 2) | ecosystem: Environmental > Aquatic > Deep subsurface > Groundwater | place... | reverse complement strand
GAGACGCAGAGTTCGCAGAGTAGCAACGGCAGAGATTATGAGATTGAGAGATTAAGAGATTAGGGTTCTCCTAATTTCTATTCTCTGACTTTCTCTGTGGCTTTGCGGTAAAATTATGAAAAACAATCCTGCTGTCCTTCCCCGTCGAACTCAATGAAAAATATTTTATACTTTGCCATCGTCGTCAGTCCCCTAATTTTTTTTACGAATGTCACCAGAAATCCCTATATAATTCAGGGAACTGTTTTGTATATTTCATTACTTTTAATTTTCGGATTGTTTGCGGTGCAGTCGCTTAAAACCGGGAAAATTATTTTTTGCAGAACGCGACTTGACCTGCCTATTTTGATTTTTTTGGGTTGGACAATTTTTACATTTTTTATAGCACTTTCGGGAAATTATGAAATTGCCGGGTTCGGAAAAATCCCGGGATTTTCAACTGCGGCATGGTCGGAGGGCTTAAGAAATAATCTTTATGTTTTAATAAACTGTGTTCTCGCTTATTATGTCGCCGTAAATTTAATAAGGGATGAAAAATCAATAAAAAAAGTTCTTTTTTTGTCTTTTATCGTCGCATTTATTGCAAGCGTTTATGCCATTTTGCAGTATTTTGATATGGAACCGATTTGGCAGCAGACGGTTAATCCGTATAGTATGAAGAGATGCGTTTCCACTTTCGGCAACCCGGTTTTCATATCCAGTTTTCTGGTTATAATGATTCCGCTTTCAATTGTTTTGTTTATATCTTCCAAATCAAATTATTCCAAATTTTTATATACTTCGTTGACGGTAATTATGATTTTGGCGCTTTTTGCCACGATGGCGAGGTCTTCATGGCTGGGTCTTTTTGCATCGCTTACTTTTATTATATTTGTATTTAAGAAAAAAATTTTTACTTATAAAAAATGGTTTTTTAGCGTGGTTTTAATTATATTCTTGGTGATGTTAATACCGACGAGATGGAACAATGAGTCAAAGCCGTTCGGATTTTATGTGATAGATCGCGCCGCCAGTATTCTCTCACTTGAAAAATCCGGACCTGCCGCATATCAGAGATTTTTAATCTGGCTTTCCGCATGGGATATATCAAAACAGAATCCGGTTATCGGTAGCGGTTGGGGCCTTTTTGAAATGCTTTTCCCGTTTTATCAGCAAAGGTATCTTATTCATCCTAATCTTACCCAAAGAACACACGCCAACAATGCGCATAATGTTTTTCTGGAAAACCTTTCTCAGACGGGGATTATAGGATTAGGCATTTTTTTGTGGCTTATTTTTTGCATCGTGAAGTTCGGTTTCCATCAGATAAGAAATGTGAAAAATGATTTCCAGAAAACTGTTGCCGTCGGTATTTTTGCCGGGGTAATAGGAATGCTTGTGGATAATGTAGTGAATGTCACGCTGTATTTTGTGATACCCGGATTTTTTTTCTGGATGAATTTAGGAATTTTATCAGGGTTGGGGACATCCGAAAAAAAGGTCTTTAAGCATACTATCGTATCAAAAATAAGTTTGTCAATTTTAATCTTAATCGCAGCATTACTTATAAAAATGTATATTGCGACCTTTTATGCGGAAAAAAATTATTTTACCGGCTTCAAACTTGCCAAAAGACAAAATACACCGATAGAGCAGGCAATACCATATTTAGAAAAGGCACATCAACTTCATCGTCTGGAAGTCAACAATAATTACGAACTCGCAAACGGATATGCCAGAATGTCCGCCCAGTTTAGGTATGCAGGTGCGCCTGTCCAAGCGGATGAATATCAGAAAAAAGCCATCTGGGCGTATAAAGAAGCGATTGCCGCCAACCCCGGCTACGACGAGATTTATTTTAATATGGCGACAATTCACGCACAGAGAAAAGAATTTGATATTGCGGAGGAAAATTACAAAAGGGCGGTTTTCATAAATCCGTTTTCATTGGATGCTATTATGGGACTCGGGAACATTTATCTTTTTTCCGAAAAATATGAGCCGGCGAGGAATCTTTACCGTCGGGCAACCCGCACCAATCCGTCAAACAAAGATATTTGGAACAATCTCGGTTATGTAAATATGAAATTGAACCGAACAGATGAAGCAAAAGAATGTTATAAGATTGCACTCGCAATTGACCCAAACTTTGAACTCGCAAAGAGAAATCTTTCCAATATAGTCCCGCGTCAAAAAATCCAAAATGGAAAATAATTTTCAATTGATAATTTTTGACCTTGACGGCACGCTTGTTGATACGATTGACGACATTAAGGATTCCGCGAATAAAGTTCTTAAACATTTCGGGCTCCCAAAAGCGTCAAAAGAAAAAATCAAACATTCTGTCGGCAGCGGAGTGGATAATTTTTTTTCAAATCTCGATGTTAACGTTCGGGATATACAGGATGCAGGAAAACTTTTTAAGGAGGGCTATCTTAAAAATCTGACAAATAAATCAAAATTGTATCCGCGGATGCTTCATGTTGTTAAGGAACTTAAAAAAAAGAAAATAATTTTATATGTTGTTTCAAATAAACCACAGGTTTTTTCGGAAAAATTACTAAGAATGCTCAAGGTCAAAAAATACTTCAAAAAAATAATAGGGATTAATAGCGAAGAAAAAAAACGGTTAAAACCTTCGCCTTTCTACATAAGAAAAATACTTTTGAAAGAAAAGGTTCGCCCGTCGGAAGCGTTGCTCGTGGGCGATAGTAAGACCGATATTTTGGCGGCAAAGAATTCTGGAATATTTTCCTGCGCCGTTCTTTACGGTTTCAGAAATTTCAAAGAACTCAAAAAATACAACCCGGATTATTTTATCAAAAAACCGGTTGATATCTTAAGTATTGTTTTTTAATTCAGACAGGATTTACAGGATAAAATCTAAAAATCCTGTTAATCCCGTCAAAAAATAAAATGATTATTGACTTTCACACGCATGCGTTTCCGGACAAACTTGCCGAGAGCGCACTTACAAAACTGACATATCCTTCAAAAATTAAACCGTCTTTTGACGGAACTGTTTCGGGCTTATTAAAATCAATGGATGAAGCAGGAATAGAAAAATCGGTAGTTCTTTCCATCGCCACCAAACCGTCGCAGACGGAAAATATAATAAAATGGTGCAAAGAAATTAGAAGCGAGAGGATAATTCCTTTTGCCAGCATTCATCCCGAAAATAAAAATGCAGGTGATTTAATTAAAAAAATAAGCGGCGAGGGTTTGCCCGGGATAAAACTTCATCCGATGTATCAGAATTTTTATATTGACGATGAAAAAATGTTTTATATTTATGAAGAGGCTGCAAAAAATAATATCATTCTTTTATTTCACACTGGCTTTGATATTGCTTTCCCTGATGTAAGATTAGCCGAAATAAGCCGCTTGAAAAAAGTGGTTCAAAAATTTCCCGAATTAAAAATAGTAGCAGCGCATACCGGCGGTTGGCGAATGTGGGATGAAGTGCTGCAGGATATCGCAGGGCTTAATATTTGGTTAGAGACATCAATGACGCTTAAATATATTGAAGATAAAAAAATATTTTTAGAAATACTGAAAAAACACCCATCGGACAAAATAATATTCGGTAGCGATGCCCCGTGGTCAAACCAGAAAGCAGAAGTTAAAATGATGCAGGAACTCCCGGATATTTCCGATGATTTGAAAGAAAAAATATTTTCCGGGAATGCAAAAAAACTTTTCAAGTTAGGATTCGCAACCCTGTCCTGGCGCCCGGCCCGGCTTAAAACCTTAACCACGAATTAACACAAATAAGCACGAATAAATCTGTTTTTAATTCGTGTCAATTAGTGGATTCTTCAGGTTCTGTTGTAGAAGTGGGTTAAATTGAAGTTTTTAAGGTAAGGAAATAGATCTTTTAATATGATTACTTCTATTGAGGGTAAAATCGCTTATGGCAAAACTTAAAAATCAAAATTTCTTTCTTGAAATCCACTTCACAATTTTGTATAATCAAATAAAGGCAATTAAAAATGTAAAAACTTGTCCCGTTTTAGCGGGATTTAAAATTAAAAATTGTGGTGAAAGTCTTTAATAATAATTTTATCCATAATTTTAGCGTAGCGTCATTTTTAACTTTTAATTTTTAATTGATTTTGATGGAGGTGTAATTATGCTGAAATTCAATAAAAAAACGAGAACACTGGAACAGGACGAGTACAGGTATGAATTGCAGGATGTAAAAGAGCCGAATCTTTACAGGGATATTTTTCCTTACGGCGAGGTGCCGAAAATTTCGTTCAACTGGCGTGTGATGCCGATGACTCCCGCCGAGGAAATTTGGATAACGGATACGACATTCCGCGACGGTCAGCAGTCCCGCCCGCCTTACACGGTAAAACAGATTACGGACATTTACAAAATGCTTCATCGTCTTTCGGGTCCCAATGGTATTATCAGGCAGTCGGAGTTTTTTCTTTATTCCGAGAAGGACAGGGAATCATTAAGAAAATGTCTTGAACTCGGCTATAAATATCCCGAAATTACCGGATGGATAAGGGCGCATAAAGAGGATTTCAAACTTGTAAAAGAGATTGGGTTGAAAGAAACAGGTATTTTAACATCAGTTTCCGACTACCATATCTTTCTCAAACTGAAAAAAACAAGAAAAAAAGCGATGAATATGTATTTGGATATTGTTCGAACAGCACTCAACGAAAATATAATTCCCCGGTGCCACTTTGAGGATATTACGCGCGCCGATTTTTACGGGTTTGTGGTTCCGTTCGCTCAGGAATTGATGAAACTTTCAAAAGAGGCGAAGATTCCGATAAAAATCCGCGCCTGCGATACGCTCGGCTATGGAGTTACATATCCCGGCGTTTCAATGCCGCGTTCCGTCAACGGTATAATGTACGGTCTTACAAAATTTGCCGGAGTTCCGTCGGAATGGCTGGAATGGCACGGTCATAATGATTTTCATCGCGCTCTGACGAATGCTATCGGTTCATGGCTTTACGGATGTTCTGCGGCAAACGGTTCGCTTCTGGGAATTGGGGAGCGCACCGGCAATACGCCGACGGAGGCGCTTGTTATTGAATACATCGCTTTTCGCGGCGATGCCAACGGAATGGACACGACGATTATCACCGAAATTGCGGATTATTTTGAAAAAGAAATTGGATATCAGATTCCTCCGAACCAGCCATATGTCGGCAAAAACTTTAATGTTACCAGAGCGGGAATTCACGCTGACGGTCTCTTAAAAGACGAGGAGATTTACAATATCTTTGACACTAATCGACTTTTGAATAAACCGGTTTCCATCGGGATTACGGATAAATCCGGCGTTGCGGGAATTATATACTGGATAAATCATCACTTAAAAGTTAAGGTTGATAAAAATCATCCCGGTGTTGTAAAAATCAAGGAATGGATTGATACTCAATACGAAGCCGAAAGAACAATAGGGATTTCCGACCAGGAAATGTATGAACTGGTAAAAAAATATATCCCCGAGAGTATAAAAAATCAATAAAACAAATTTGAGCAAATCCTCAAAAATGAAAATTGAATATTATGAAATACTCACAGGCATTTATACCTACTCTTAAAGAAACACCATCTGATGCGGACACAATTTCGCTGAAACTGATGCTGCGAGCAGGGCTCATCAGAAAATTGTCGTCGGGCATTTATGAATGGCTTCCTTTGGGGCTTCGGGTGCTAAAAAATGTTGAGCAAATCATCCGCGAAGAAATGAACAAAATCGGCGGGCAGGAACTTTTACTTCCGACTATTCTTCCGAAAGAGTTGTGGGAGGAAACCGGCAGATGGAATCTTTACGGGAAAGAACTCTGTCGCATAAAAGACCGATCCGGACGCGAGTTCTGTCTGGGTCCAACCCATGAGGAAATAATTACCGATATCGTAAGAAAAGATGTCCGCTCATACAAACAACTTCCCTTAATGCTTTACCAATTTCAGTCAAAATTCAGGGATGAAATCCGTCCCCGTTTCGGTGTGATGCGGGCAAAAGAGTTTTACATGAAAGACGCATATTCGTTTCATGCGTCGGAGGAAGATGCCGAAAGATATTATAAAATTGTTTTTGATGCTTACTCAAAAATTTGCGAAAAGTGCGGGTTCAATTTCCGTGCTGTTGAGGCGACGACCGGCTCCATCGGCGGTTCGTTCTCACACGAATTTATGGTTTTAGCGGATACCGGCGAGGAAGAGATTGTTTCATGCATTTGCGGCTATGGAGCGAATGTTGAGAAAGCGGAATGTATCAAGCGGGAAGTGGGAAGTTGGAAGCCGGAAGTAGAAAAACCGTTGGAAGAAGTCCATACGCCGGATATGAAAACGGTGGACGAAGTCGGAAAATTCCTGAATGAAAAGCCGGAAAAATTCATAAAGACGCTTATCTATCTTGCCGACGGAAAACCTGTTATAGTTTTGGTTCGTGGTGATTGCGAAATAAACGAAGAGAAACTCAAATCACATCTTAATGCGAACGAACTTCTACTTGCCGACGGCAATACCGTTGAAAAAATTACTGGTGTGCCAATAGGTTTTCTTGGATCGGTAAACTTCCGACTTCCGACTTCCGACTTCCGACTTATCGCCGACTATTCGGTAGAAAATATCATAAACGGAATTTCAGGTGCCAATAAAAAGGACTATCATCTGAAAAATATAAATATCGGCAGGGATTACAAGCCGACTGAAATTGCGGATATAAGAAAGGTAAAAAAAGGCGCTCTCTGTCCGAGATGTAAAAAACATGAATTAAAATTTTCGCGGGGCATAGAGGTCGGGCATACTTTCAAACTCGGAACGAAATATTCTAAAGCGATGAATGCTACATTTCTTGACGAAAAAGGCAAACAAAATTTTTTTATAATGGGCTGTTACGGAATAGGCGTTTCCCGAATTGTCGCCGCCGCGATTGAACAATCAAATGATGAAAGCGGAATTATCTGGAATAGAGCACTTGCTCCATATCAGGCGATAATAATTCCCGTCTCTTACGAAGGTAAAATAAAAGATGTCTGCGATACTATCTACGAAAAACTCTCCCAAAAATATGATGTTTTGCTGGATGACCGCGATGGAAGAGCAGGCGTCAAATTCAAAGATGCGGATTTGCTGGGAATTCCCGTTCGCATAACCGTCTCTGAAAAAACATTGAAAGAAAATAAAGTGGAAATAAAATATCGCAGCAAGAAAACAGCGGAACTTGTAGATATAGAAAAAATCCTTGACAAAATGCCAAAAAATTATTTATAATCATAATGCCGAAGCGCTGAAATTGCTGAGGTGTTTGGTTACATCGCTTTTGATATAATTATGTTGCGATGAAAAACAATTTTCCTGATAAAACAATTGTGTCTCTCTCTGCCGGTAAAATTTTCGGGTCGGGGAGATAGGTGTAAAATTTGTCGTTGCCGAATCCCCTAAAGGGGACAAGTTTTATTCGGATTTTTTCATTCATCTCAAAAAATTATTTGTAGCGGCAGATCCTTGGTCTGCTTTTTTTTCCTGAAGTTTTGCCATATGGGATAGGTAAGGACGGAAAAAGCGAGAATTTTTGATTCTTCAGGTTCTGTTGTAAAAGTGGGTTAAATTGAAGTTTTTAAGGTAAAGAAATAGGTCTTTGAAATTGAAAAGCATCTGCAGATAGTCCTGCCTTGGCGGGATGGAATATTTGCCCTGAACTTGATTCAGGGTGGCGATACTGTGGGGTAGACCGCCAAAATATTTCATGAGTATCAATCCTAAAAAATTTAAGGAGGAATATGGAATTACCGAACCTAAACTTCCTCCGTCGGTAGAAAAAACATCAGGAGAAAAAATATGATTACTTCTATTGAGGGTAAAATCGCTTATGGCAAAATTTAAACAAACCCGCCTGATGTAGTTGACAAATCCGTCCGAATTTAATAAAATCTAAACCATACAAGGAAAAAATATGAACATAAAATTATATCTTAAAAGTAAAAAATCGGTTGTTGATAATGCGCTGGAAAAATATTTTTTTAAAAATGCGGATGAGCCGACGATTATCAATACTGCGATGAAATACAGCGTTTTTGCCGGAGGGAAACGGTTTCGTCCGATTTTGTGTCTTGAGGCTTGCAAAATTTGCGGCAGCCGCGCAAAAAATGTTTTGCCAACCGCCTGTGCGATTGAAATGATTCATACATACTCGCTTATTCACGATGACCTGCCCGCTATGGATAACGACGATGAACGTCGGGGGAAACTGACATCGCATAAAAAATTCGGTGAAGCGATTGCAATACTTGCCGGCGATGGACTTCTGACAAAAGCGTTTGAAATTATTCATCCGAAAGTTGTAAAGGAAATTGCCGTTGCCGCGGGGACAAAAGGAATGGTGGGCGGGCAGGTGGCGGATATAGAGATGGAAGATGGAAGATGGAAGATGGAAGTCGGAATAAAAAAAATAAATTATATCCATTTGCACAAGACGGCAAAGATGATAGAGGTTTCGCTGAGAGCCGGTGCGGTTTTATCGGATGCTTCCTCGGTAAAAATAAAGGCACTTTCAAATTATGGCAGGAAAATCGGTCTCGCATTTCAGATTGCCGACGACATTTTGGATATTATCGGCAATAAAAAAAAATTGGGGAAAACCGGTTCCGATTTAAAAAACAAAAAACTGACCTACCCGTCAATTTACGGAATAGCAAAATCAAAACAAAAAGCGGCGGCATTAATTAAAAGTGCGAAAAATGACCTAAAAATTTTCGGTAAAAAAGCAGTAGTCCTTGAAAAAATTGCTGATTATATTATACAGAGGGAGAATTGATTTTTTAATTAGCGCAATTGATCTAAATGAAAAAACCTAGAATACGAGAAAAGATTTTAAGATTTATAAGGAAGTCTAAAATAAGAAGAGGATTTCCGCCAACCGAAAGAGAAATTGCTGGATATATGGGGTTTGCCTCTTCGTCAACTGTTCATTATCATCTGAACCAATTAGTGAAAAAAGGGTTATTGAAATTTAGATATAAAAAAATCAATTAGAGCAATTGCTCTAATTGAAATGCTTGTTAATATGAGTATACTTGAAAAAATAAATAAACCGAGCGATTTGCGGTTGATAAAAAAGGAACTTTTGCCCGAACTTGCAAAAGAAATCCGGGATTTTATGCTTTCCAGCGTTTCTAATACCGGAGGACATCTTGCGCCGTCTTTGGGTGCGGTGGAAATTGCAATTGCCCTTCATTATGTTTTTGAGGCGCCGAAGGACAAAATTATTTGGGATGTGGGGCATCAGGCATATGCTCATAAAATTCTTACAGGCCGCCACTCACAATTCGCTACTCTGCGCCAAACTGGCAGCATCAGCGGTTTTCCGAAAATTTCAGAATCGGAATATGATGCGTTTGGCACTGGTCATTCTTCAACGGCAATTTCTGCCGCGCTCGGTTTCGCGGTTGCCCGTGACTTAAAAGACGAAAAACACAAAGTTGTTGCCGTCGTAGGTGATGGTGCATTAACTGGCGGGCTTGCTTACGAGGGTTTGCTTAATACAGGGCATTCAGGAACGGATATTCTTGTAATTCTCAACGATAACGAGATGTTTATTTCCCGCCGCGTCGGCGCTCTTGCGGCATATCTTACAAAACTTTTAACAGGCGGGCTTTACAACAAACTTTACAAGAGGGTTGATAAATTTCTTTCCCGAATACATTTTTGGGGTTCGCAGATAATGCGCATCGCAAAAAGATTTAGAGTGCTTCTTTTTCCCGGAATGCTTTTTGAAGAAATGGGTTTTGTATATCTGGGCCCCGTTGACGGGCATGATATCGGCAAACTCATAGAAATATTATCAAAGGTGAAAAATCTCAAGGGGCCGGTGCTGCTTCATATTTTGACTAAAAAAGGCAAGGGTTATGCACCTGCCGAGGATAATCCGACGGCATTTCACGGCGTAGGTTCGTTCAATATAATCACAGGCGAACCGATTGCCCGCGCAAAGTTTCCCACATACACAAAAATTTTTTCTCAGACGCTTGTCAAACTTGCGAGAGAAAATGAAAAAATAATTGCGATTACTGCAGCAATGGCTGACGGTGTCGGGCTTGTTGATTTTCAGAAAGAATTCCCAAAAAGATTTTTTGATGTGGGAATTGCCGAAGGTCACGCCGTAACTTTTGCCGCCGGTCTTGCCGCTTCCGGCTATAAACCGGTGGTCGCGATTTATTCCACATTTTTACAGAGAGCAATTGATGAAATAATCCACGATGTTTGTCTGCAAAATCTGCCTGTTGTTTTTGCAATTGATAGGGCGGGTATCGTCGGTGAGGACGGTGCCACGCATCAGGGCGCCTTTGATTTATCATATTTAAGGATGATTCCGAATATCGTGATAATGACTCCTTCCGACGAGAACGAACTCCAAAATATGCTGAAAACAGCATTTACGCTGAACTGTCCCGTCGCTATCCGTTATCCCCGCGGCAACGGTGTAGGTGTCAAGTTGGAAAAAGATATTAAGATTTTGCCCGTCGGTAAATCCGAAATTGTCAAAGAAGGTAAGGAACTTTTTATTCTGGCAGCCGGAAGTTTAGTCGGCGTATCATTAGATGTCGCACACAAATTTCAATCAGAAAACATTTCCTGCGGAGTCGTCAATATCCGTTTTGTAAAACCGCTTGATATTGATTTAATAAAAAATATTTTGCAAAAAACTAAGAAAATAGTTACTATTGAAGAAAATGTAATTTCAGGCGGTTTCGGAAGTGCCGTCTGCGAATTGTTAAAAGATGCGGATGTAAAAATTCATACTATTGGTCTTCCCGATAAATTCGTTGAGCACGGCAGACAGAATGAAATAAGAGAAAAATATGGTTTAACCTCCGATAAAATTCACATCAACATAAACCAATGGCTGAAAAAATCCGGTTAGATGTCCTAATTTTCAGAAGGGGACTTGTTTCATCTCTCAATAAATCAACGGCGTTTATAATGGAAGGTAAGGTTACCGTAGACGGGAAAATTATCACGAAACCTGGTTTTGCCGTTTCGGAAACATCTGAAATTTCCATAAAAGAGTCGGCCGAATTTGTATCCCGCGGCGGAATTAAACTGAAAAAAGCGATTGAGGAGTTTTCCATCTGCGTTAAAGATAAAATTTGTCTTGATGTCGGCGCTTCAACCGGCGGTTTCACCGACTGCTTGTTAAAAAACGGTGCTAAAAAGGTTTATTGCATTGATGTCGGTTACGGTATTATGGATTTGAAACTTCGCAGCGATTCCCGGGTTGTGAATTTTGAGAAAACGAATATCAGATATTTTGATAAAAATTTATTGAAAGATGAAATTGATTTGGCGGTTATAGATGTTTCATTTATCTCGCTTGTAAAGGTTCTGCCGGTCGTTGCAGAACTTCTCAAAAAAGGCGGAGAAATAATAACACTTGTAAAACCGCAGTTTGAAGCCCCGAAAGGCTCTACCCAAAATGGCGTTGTCCAAGACGAAAAAATCCGCCGGCTCGCCATAGATAAAATTAAAAATTTTTCAGAAGGAATCAGTTTGAAACTTTTTGGTGAAACCGCTTCGCCCATAAAAGGTCCAAAAGGCAACCTTGAACATTTTCTGTATTTGAAAAAATAAAAATCACTTGAAAATTCCATAAAAAGATGTAAAATCATAATGCCAGCATCTTGCAATCATTGTTGCATTTTAGTTTCGCGCTGATTTCTCCATATTCGAACGGAATGTGTTCAAAAAATAATTGAGCAAACATAAAAGGAAAATATGGGGCATTAACAAGCATTCCAATTTTTGCATAGTGAACATTATATCAGGAGAGAAAATTATGGTTAAAAGATTTTTGTTATTTATTTCTGCAGTTTTATTGTATGGGTGTTCTACAATACCTAAATATGTGAGGAACAATCCAAACAGTTTTCAGAGAGTGGCAAGAATTGGTGTTTTTATGAAAGAAGATGAGAACCACAATGTTGTGATTGATGAAATAACGAAAAATTATCCTGCAGAACGGGCAGGTTTAGTTAAAGGCGATATGTTAGAAAGCATAGATGATAAAATTATTAAAACTCCTGGTGATGTTCAAAGATATGTAGAAGGAAAATCTGCGGAAGATATATTAAAAATTAGAATTCAAAGAGATAATAAAATTAGACAGATAGAACTTAAACCCAAGGAAACATGGTTTTTAAAAACATTTTATAGAATAGGGAAAATACTTGAAAGTAGGAAAAAAGTTTCATTAGTCGTAGTTGTATTGGAGCCAAAGAACCCAGGTGCGTCTGCCGTCTCTGCCATATTTGATAGGGAAATACCTAATATAGAAGAATGGAAGAATAGTACGAAAATCACTTTATATACCGAATATGAAAATAAGTTGCTTAACTGGTTTAGTAATCATAAAGATTTTTGTTTAGTTGACAGGCAACGCATAGATGATATATTGAAAGAATTAAAATACAATGCTTCGGGTATTATGTCAAGTGAGATACAAAATAAGTTGGGAGAGATATTGGGCGTGACACATTTTCTTTACATAGATCTTTGTAGATATTATGATGGTGGTGTTGGTGTCGATATTGTAAATCAGAGATTAATTGAAGTAGAAACAGGGAGAGTATTGGAAAATATAGAAATTAAAACGAAGTCATAGAATAAATAATAAGCGTACTGTGGAAAATTACAAAGACAGAATAAATATTGCGCATTGTAATCATATTTCTTACAAAGTATCTTTTTATGAAAAACAAAATTAGTTGTCCAGATATCTGCCCGAATTGTAAAGAAGCAATCCTTAAACCTCACTTGAAGAAAGGATTGAATATTATTTTTGTCGGTTTCAATTCTACGCAGGAAGCAATAGAATTGGGTGGTTTTTTTAAAAGAAGAAACGGAACACATCTTTTTTGGGAAGAACTTTGTGAGGCTGGTATTACGGATAAAGTGATTTCTCAAGATGAAGCATATGACTACGGAATCGGCTGCACAGATATATTTAAATGTGCAGCCGGAACTATAGTCAAAAAATTTCAGAAAAAGATAAAAGGAATATCTCGTGAGACTGGATTATCAACAAGGGAAATATATAAACGAGGGACGATATCTATAAAAAAGGAAATATCTACTTACTCTCCAAAGATAGCCTGTCTACTTGGGATTTATGTTTGGAAATGGTTTAACGGTATATATTCTTTACGGAAAACCCCCATTGAACCCAAATTTGGTTGGCAGAAAAATAGAATAGGAAACACCAAAATATTTCTCTGTGCTTTCCCTGCATACGCAATATCTCCGCCATATAATAGAAAAGAAGCTCGTATAAATTTACTAAAGAAACTATCAAAAGTGAAATAAATAACAGTAGTTGATAACTCCATCTTTTAACATTTTTGACAGTAATCATTTTGAAATAAATTTGCCACAATATCTTTTAAAATCTACAGTAATCAAAAATCAAAAAAGGTTTTGAGATTGCTTTAGCGAGATTCCTCGCTTCGCTCGGAATGACAGATGAGAGACTTGCAATAACAGATTAAAAATCCTCAACAGATGGTCGTGGACATCGCCAGAGGCCCACGACACGCCAGAGGCAGTCGCATAAATGCGACCGCTACAATGTCGGGGATTTTTTTTATTGCAATTTTTTCCGAAATTTTGTAAAATCTTGCTATGTTTAGAAAACTAAAAGAAGATATTTCGGTTATTTTTGAGAAAGACCCTGCGGCAAAAAATATGGTTGAGGTGCTTTTGTGCTATCCCGGACTTCACGCTATGTGGTTTTACCGTATTTCAAACTGGTTTTACAGGCATAAAAGATTTACAGTTGCCCGTCTGATTTCCGAACTCGCGCGGTTTTTTACAGGCATTGAAATTCATCCGGGTTCAACAATCGGCAAAAGATTTTTTATTGACCACGGGATGGGAGTTGTAATAGGCGAAACAACGGAAATCGGTGACGATGTTTTGATTTATCAAGGAGTTGTGCTTGGCGGGACTTCCATTAAAAAAGGGAAAAGGCATCCTACAATCGGAAATAATGTTACTATCGGAACCGGTTCGGCAGTGCTGGGACCTATAAAAATCGGCGATAATTCCCGTATAGGTGCCGGTTCTGTTGTCGTAACTGATGTACCGCCGGATTCAACTGCCGTTGGTATTCCCGCTCGTGTGGGCGTCGGTTTTTCACAGAAAGATATTGAAATGCTTGAGCACGGAAAACTTCCGGACCCGGTTGCAGATGCCATCAGATTCATCGTAAAAGGGCAGGAGAAAATAGAAGAGCGTCTTAAAAAAGTTGAAACGCTTGAAGGCATAACTTCTGAGATAGATAAATATCTTGAAAAGAAAAAGAAAGAGATTGAAGAGGAATTTTTTACTCCTGAAGAGAAGTTTATTCACGGCAGCGGAATCTGAAAAACATACCAGCTGCTTACTAAAAAATCCAATTAGAGCAATTGCTCTAATTGAAAATTTATGTATAATATCATAGAAAAATCAACACCTGCAAAAAATGTCAACAGGTTTGTAATAGAGACATCGGATATTGCAAAAAAAGCGCTTCCGGGACAATTTGTGATTTTGCGTCTTCACGAAAAAGGCGAGAGAATTCCGCTCACAATTGCCGACGCAGACAAAGTCAAAGGCACAATAACGCTTTTTATTCAGGAAGTGGGCAAAACCACAATTGAAATGGGAAACCTTAAAAACGGAGATACCATCCTTGATGTTGTCGGACCGCTTGGGATTCCATCTCATATTGAAAATTTCGGAACGGTGTTATGCATTGCCGGCGGCGTCGGCGTTGCTGTAATTTATCCGATTGCAAAAGCGCTCAAGGAAAAAGGCAATAAAATTATCAGTATCCTCGGCGCCCGGTCAAAAGATTTTATAATTCTTGAAAATGAAATAAAAAGTATTTCAGATGAATTTTACATTGCGACCGACGACGGCAGTTATGGACAGAAAGGTTTTGTTTCCGATGTTTTGAAAAATCTACTCGCCACCCGTCACTCGCCAGTTGCTAACATTGTTTATGCAATAGGTCCTGTGCCGATGATGAAAGTTGTTTCTGAAATTACAAAACAGCATAACTTAAAGATCATCGTGAGTTTGAATCCGATAATGGTTGACGGAACCGGTATGTGCGGTGCCTGCCGTGTGTCCGTCGGCGGTATTACAAAATTCGCCTGTGTTGACGGCCCTGATTTTGACGGTCATTTAGTTGATTGGAAAGAACTAACTTGCCGGCTTTCATTATTCAAGCAAAAAGAAAAAGAATCATTAGACCATTATTGTAAATTAAAAAATCTGTGTAATCGGTCTTAAAAATCCGCGTAATCTGCGTTAGAAAAATGGAAAAAATTTCCCGTCAGAAAATGCCGGTCCAGGATGCTAAAGAAAGAATAAAAAATTTTTCTTCCGTTGCACTCGGCTATTCGGAAGAACAGGCGGTCCTTGAAGCAAAAAGATGTATCCAATGCAAAAAACCAACCTGTGTAAATGGCTGTCCTGTCGAAATAAACATACCCGGTTTCATCAAAAAAATTGCCGAAAAAAAATTCCCCGAAGCGATAAAAATTCTTAAAAATAAAAATAATCTTCCTGCAATTTGTGGCCGCGTCTGTCCTCAGGAAACGCAGTGTGAAATAAAATGTGTTCTTGCAAAAAAAGGCGAGCCGGTAGCCATCGGGCGTCTTGAAAGATTTGCGGCTGATTGGGAAATAACAAATAGTCCGAAGTCCGAAGCGACTGTGTCGAGTCCGAAGTCAGACAACGGAATAAAAATAGCGGTTGTAGGGTCTGGCCCTGCGGGTCTTACCTGTGCTGCGGATTTAGCAAAAATGGGGTATGATGTTATTATATTTGAATCTCTCCACGAAACCGGCGGTGTTTTAATGTATGGCATCCCCGAATTTCGTCTTCCGAAAAAAATTGTTAAAACCGAAATTGATTATATAAAATCGCTCGGGGTACGAATTAGTACAAATGTACTAATTGGGAAAACAAAAACGGTTCAGGAACTTTTTGATGAGGGATACAAAGCGATTTTCGTCGGCACGGGCGCCGGGTTGCCTCAATTTTTAGGAATCCCCGGCGAAAACCTCAACAGAATTTATTCTGCAAACGAATTTTTGACAAGGGTAAATCTTATGAAGGCGTACAAATTTCCCGAATACGATACGCCGATTGATATCGGAAAAAGGGTTGCTGTCATCGGTGCAGGAAATGTTGCAATGGACTCGGCAAGGGTTTCACTGCGACTGGGTGCGGATGAAGTGAAAATTGTTTACCGACGGACAGAGAAAGAAATGCCTGCCCGTCTGGAAGAAATTGAAAATGCGAAAGAAGAAGGAGTAAGGTTGCATTTGCTCACCGCTCCCGTAAGATTTATGGGCGACGAAAACAACAATGTTACGGGGATGGAATGTATAAAAATGGAGTTAGGCGAGCCCGACTCTTCCGGAAGAAGAAGACCTGTCCCTATAAAAAATTCCGAATTCAAGTTTGATGTTGATACGATTGTAATGGCAATCGGACAAAGTCCGAATCCGCTCCTTCCTAAAACAATCCAAGGACTTCAAGTCGGAAAACACGGCAATATTATTACCGACGAAAAAACCGGTGCGACCAGTATTCCCGGAATTTTTGCCGGTGGAGATATCGCAACCGGTGCATCAACCGTAATTGAAGCAATGGGCGCCGGCAAACGTGCCGCCCGCACAATTGACGAGTACATAAAAAATTTGAAAAAGTAGAACTGTTCCATTTATTGTTGACAAAATGACCACATTGAAAGATAAAAAACATTTCGCGGTTGCACTATGGTTATTTCTTTTTTCCGTTTCCGTTTTTCTTTCCTTTTCAATGGCTGACCCGGATTATTGGGGACATATAAAATTCGGGCAGACCATTTATGAAACGAACAGTATTCCCAAAACCGACAATTTTTCTTATACTGCAAGTGGTCTTAAATGGCTCAATCACGAGTGGCTTTCAGAAGTCATATTCTGGATTTTTTATAAAAATTTTTCCGACTCCGGAATGATTTTTCTGCGATTAGTTGCCGGACTTTTTTTCTGTTTTTTTCTTTATAAAATCGTTAAAACTGAAAATCTTTCCGGTTCTGTCATTGCATATCTTTTAGTTCTTTTCACCGTTATGCCGTTCTGGCATTTCCGACCGCAGATTTTTACATTTTTATTTTTTGCAATTTTGATATATCTCCTTAAAATCAAAAAATTATTGTTTATTCCGATGCTTTTTATTTTTTGGGCCAACATTCACGGCGGATTTATCGCGGGTCTCGTTTATCTTTTTGTATTTGCAATTTTTTCATCTGAAAAAATAAAACTATTTTTATTTTTTATAGTTTCAGTTATAATAACTTTTCTTAACCCTTACGGTTTTGAGTTATGGTTCGGCATTTTCAAGGCATTTTTCAATCCGTTGACGAGAAGTTATATTACCGACTGGCGGCCGCCTCATTTTTTTGATATTGATTTTGCAGGTTATTGGGGCTTGATTTCAATTTTCGCATATTTTACTGTAAAAAATATTAAAAAAATCCGCCTTGCCGAAATTATTTTGCCGGTTTTATTCCTTTTTTTGTCGTTCACATCAATAAGACATATCCCGATTTTCGCTATCGTCTCTGCGCCGCTGCTCGGGAATTATTTTGCGAATTTACCGTCGAGGGTTTATTCAAAAGCGGTTCTCATAATTGCCGTTATTTTAACGTTCCTCGCCGTAAATTTTAAGCCAAAAATAAAACTGGAGGTTGATAAGTATGCGTATCCTGTTGGGGCAGTAGAGTATCTTAAAAAAATAAATTTTTCCGGTAATGTTTTCTGCGAATTTGACTGGGGCGAGTACATTATATTTCATCTTTATCCGCAGGTAAAAATTTCGTTTGACGGAAGATATGATACTGTTTACCCTGCTAATTTTATAAAAAACAGTTTTGAATTTTTGAATTCGTCAAAGGGTGTGCTTCCGAAAAATACGAATGCAGTTCTGGTTTATTCCAACAGAAGCATTCCTGTAAAATCGGCTTGGGAAAAAATTTATTCTGACGGCACCGCCGCACTTTACAAAATACGTTAGTTGTGGTATAATAAAAATATGATATTTACAGGCGTTGATATAATTGAAATCCGACGGATAAAGAAAATAATTCTTACAAACAAAAAATTTCTTGAGAAGGTTTATACTCCGACGGAAATCGTATATTGCAACTCAAAAAAAAACAAGTGGCAGCATTTTGCGGTGAGGTTTGCGGCAAAAGAGGCGGTCTGGAAGGCGCTCGGCAAAAAGGACATCTGGCACAGGGATATTTCCGTAAAAAATACTAAAGACGGCAAACCGGAAGTTGTTTTGTCAAAAAAATACAAAAATCTTGAAAAAAAAATTTCGCTCTCGCTTTCGCACACCGAAGATTATGCCGTTGCAGTAGCCGTTATTGAGAAATAAAGAGTTTAAAATTCAATTAGTCCAATTGATCTAATTGAAAAATTTATGAAAAAATTAACTGTCGCTTTAATAAAAAAACTTCTGCCGGTGCGTCCTGCCGATTCGCACAAAGGTGATTACGGGCATACCCTTGTCGTTGCCGGTTCAAAACAATTTACCGGTGCTGCAATTTTATGTTCTCTCGGATGTCTTCGTTGCGGAAGCGGGCTTACAACTGCAGCGATACCTTCATCACTCAATGTTCAGGTGACCAAGCGGCTTCCTCCGGAGGTTATGACCGTTTATTTGCCCGATGATGAGGGTTATATTTCACCCACAGCCGCCAAAATAATTTTGGATTTTTCATCCCAAAGAAAAATTACATCAATAGCGTTCGGGTGCGGAATTTCAATCGAGTTGTGCACAAAAATTTTTACGGAGAGATTTTTATTGAAGAACAGAGTTCCGATAGTTATTGATGCGGACGGACTTAATAACATACAGAAAAATGTCAAGGTTCTTAAAAAAATGAAATCGGATGCCGTAATTACTCCCCATCCGGCTGAATTAAGCCGTTTGATGAAAATTAGTATTTCCGTTATTCAGAAAAACCGTGAAAAAACCGCGAAAAAATTTGCTGCGGATTACGGAATAATATGCGTTCTTAAAGGTTTTGAAACGGTTGTTACTGACGGCAAAGAAGTTTTTGTTAACACGACAGGCAATCCCGGAATGGCGACCGGCGGTAGCGGAGATGTTTTAACAGGAATGATTGCCGCATTTGTCGGGCAGACGGACAGTTTGCTTGATGCTGCCTGTCTCGGGGTTTATTTGCACGGTCTTGCCGGTGATTTCGCGGCAAGAGAAAAAACTCAGATTTCAATGTTGCCGACCGATTTGATAGAAAAAATTCCGGAAGCAATAAAAACAGTCATTGGATTATAGTAGATTATAGTAGAGCACCCTTAAGGGTGCTCTGTGAAAGATTGTAAGATGGAGAGGTCGCATAGCCCGGCTTAGTGCGCACGCCTGGAAAGCGTGTATACCGCAAGGTATCGTGGGTTCAAATCCCACCCTCTCCGCCATTTTTTTTAGTGAATCGTCTGAAGTTTGAAAAAACGGGAATAAAAATATGGAAAGCAACGAAATAATTGACGATAAACCGGAAAGATTGAAAAATATAATTTCCGTCTTACTGCCGGCGTTCTTCTTATTGTTTTTGTTTTCCTATTTTTTTATATCCCCGCAGACCGTTAAATGTTTTTTTATTAAATATTTTGACTGGTTGTTAGTAGGTTTGTTTCTGATAATTTTTTTGGTTATAATGATTTCGCACCCGGCGTCTTTATACAACGAACTCCCCCAGGGACTGAATAATTATTTTAACGAAATCGGAATTAAGCCCGTAAAAGTATGGTGGCCTAAATATTATTCAAGTTTATTAGGAATGCCGCCGTATATGCAAGGAATGTATAGAGACCGCAAATTAAGGTATGAAATAATTTATAACGGTCCTGACCGCCCATACATAAGAAAAATTATTTTTTTTTATAAAGAACCGTTAAATCTCGGTTTGTTATTCAGATACAGCGCAGGTTTTTCTTTTTTTAGAGAATTGGATGAGTGGGGAAATTTTTTTGAAAAAAAGATTGAACTGAAATTATCGGAAAGAAAAGTTAATTGCCGGGCAGTAGATAGAGAAACGGCGTTGGGGCTTTTTAGCGAATACAATACAATAAAAACTATAGAGTGCCTTGTTGACGTAACAAAAAATCTGGCTGACCCGTCTTTAATGTTCAATGATAGATACATAAGAGTGAATTTTACCGGCAAAAAGCCGGGCAAAGAATTTTTTGATGCCGTTCACAATTTAAGTACTCTTCTGGAAAATTCTAAATCCGCTATTACCGGAACCAAAATCAGAATAGTAGGTAAATCTGCGGCATATCTTGTGTCCCTGGCGATTTTTTCTACTTTTGTATTATGGCGGATAATAATTACGATTATGAAGGAATAGATTATTTATGGAAAGAAAAATTGTTACGATAAACGCAGCCCGCTCGCAAAAAATAATAAAAAACCGGCATCCGTGGATATTTTCAGGCGCAGTAAAAAATGTATCGTCTGATGCTGAACCTGGCAGTATTGTTTTGGTCGCCGACGAGACAGGCAATGTTTTTGCTCAGGCAGCATATAATCCTATTAGTGGTATCCGCTTGCGGGTAATAAGTTGGAAGCCGCCGGAAAAAATTGATGAAAACTGGTTCAGCAAACATATAAAAAATATCGCCGAAAACAAAGAACACATTCTCGGTATAAAAAATCTTCCGGAAAATAAGAAAAATTACCGTGTGATTTATGCCGAGTCGGATAACCTCCCCGGACTTATTATAGACCGCTACGGACTTGTTTTTGTCGTGCAGTTGCAGACATTGTTTGCCGATAAAAACCGCGATTTATGGGTTGATATCATCAAAAAAATATTTAATCCAAAAGTAATTTACGAAAAAAGCGATGTTGAGGTCAGAAAAAAAGAGGGGCTTAACAAGATGCCGACGGGAATTTTACACGGTGCGCTCCCCGAAAATATTTTTATAGAGGAAGACGGTTTCAAAATAAAAATTGACATAGCCGCCGGTCAGAAAACGGGATATTTTTTGGATTTGGATATGGCAAGAAAACGGATTGAACACTGGTGCAAAGTTTTGGATGTGAGATATCTGCAAAATTATTTCGGCTATACCGGAAGTTTCAATTTGTATGCAGCCCGCGCCGGTGCGGAAAAAATAGAACACATAGATTCTTCGCAGCCGGCAAACGAACTCGCAAAAGAAAACGCAAAAATAAATAATTTTGCCCCAAAAATATCGGTAATTACCGCCGATGCGTTCAGCCATCTGGAAAAAACGGAAAATGAAACCGTTGAAGCGATAATTCTGGACCCGCCGTCGTTCGTAAAAGAAAGAGCAAAAATAAAAAATGCGATGGAAGGTTACAAACGATTAAATTCTCTCGCGATGAAAAAACTTAAACCCGGAGGACTATTATTTACTTTTTCGTGCAGTTCCTACATTACCGAGGACGATTTCCAAAAAGTGCTTTTTCAAACGGCGTCCGTATCCGGCTGCGAAATAAAAATAATTGAAAAAATCGGTGTCTCTCCCGACCATTCCTGTCCGCTTAATTTCCCGGAAGGCAGGTACTTGCAAGGTTGGGTTTTGCAAAAAATTTCATAATTTTAGCATTGATTTTTTTTAATTTAGTGATATAATAATTAAACAAATTGTAGAATATCTGGTGTCTGAGATAATGTTAAGTTAGATGGTTGTGCGGTGATTTCAAACATATATTTTTGATTTGTAATTTTAGTGTAGTGTCATTTTACATTTTTAATGTCGTTACTGGGGGTGTAGCTCAGTTGGGAGAGCGCCTGCATGGCATGCAGGAGGTCAGGGGTTCGACCCCCCTCACCTCCATTTTGAACAAATGTTCAAAAATATTTTTTTAGTTTTTTTTATTGATTTTGTGTTTTCAAAAACTGTTTTTTGCCGAAGAAAAATCCGGCTGGGGCGATACTGTGATAGGATTCACATTCAAGACGCTGTCAAAGTCGTATCTCGCTGCTGCGGATATAAATAAATTAAAGAAAAATGGGATAAATAAACTGTTGAAAATGTCCGATGAAAAATTCCGCAAGCGGTATGCAGAAGTTTATGCCGTCATAAAAGATTTGCCCCCGCCGGTAAGAACAAAGTACGGGCTTACGGAAAAAATGACAAAAAAGCAGGCGATAAAAAGTTTAGCAGGGTTGGATAAAAAACAGATTTCCGAAATAATAAATGCTGTTCCGAATTCAGTTATTGCAGAACGGTTTAGAGAAGCCGTTGCCGGAGATAAAGGGTCAAAACCATCCGGAATAACCGACCAGATTTCTGGATTGTGAAAAAAAATAACGGTAAATTGGGAAAAAAATTAATTTTACAATTCCATCCAACCTTGACATAATCCGATTTTTTGATATAATAAAAACAAATGTCGCTCAAAATAATCGCGGGCAAATTTAGAGGGCGAAATCTTGAAACATTGCCCGGTTTTCAGACAAGGCCGCTTTTATCTCGGGCAAAGAAGTCGCTTTTTGATATTTTAACTCCTGTCCTTGGCGGTTCCGTTTTTTTGGATTTATTTGCCGGTTTTGGTTCCGTCGGAATTGAGGCGTTGTCCCGCGGCGCAAAAAAAGTTGTATTTGTTGAAAGTGACGGAAATTGCATAGAAGTAATTGAAGATAATCTGATAAAATTCGGTATGCAGGATTTCGCGGAAATAATTCAGCGGGATGCGGCGCAACCGGATTTATTAGAAGGTAAATTTGACATAATTTTTATTGGTCCTCCGTATCAGATGAAAATGCTGGCAGAAATAATTAGAAAATCGGAAATCCTGCTCGCAAAAAACGGATTGATTATCGGACAGCATCATAAAAAGGAAATACTTGTCGAAAAAATCGGCGGGCTTTCGCTTTACCGTCAGGAAAAATACGGCGATATGCGGCTTTCTTTTTATAAAACACAGATTACACAGATAAAAAACGGATTACGCAGATGAAAGGCAAAAATCTTGTTGTGATTAAATACGGCGGAAGTTTGATGGACGCTAAATCCGTAGAAAAAAAAATAATCAAAAATATAAAAAAATTTGCGAAAAAAAATCCTGTTATCGTTGTTCCCGGCGGCGGGAAAGAAATCACAAATGCGCTTAAAAAATCAAAAATAGAAACAAAGTTTGTTCACGGGCTGCGTTATACCGACGGTAAATCAATAAAAATCGTGGAAAAAGTGCTTGAAAACATTCAGGATAAAGTTGTCAAAAAACTAAAAAACGCATTAGCAATAAAAAAAGCGGTTATAGGCGAAAGAGTTAAAAAACTTGGTTATGTCGGAAAGTTCACATCCGCAAAATTTTTGGAAATTGGAAAAGTGCTTAAAAAAAGCAAAATCGCCGTTGTTTCTCCCGTCGGTAAAAATAAAACCGGACAAATATTGAATTTTAATGCCGACGAAGTTGCCGGCGGTATAGCGGCTCAGGTTAAAGCAAAAAGACTTATATTTTTCACAGATGTTCCGGGCGTTCTTGATAAAAATAAAAAAACAATTCCCATAATAAAAATAGGGAATATAAAAAAGTTAATAGATAGAAAAATAATCACGGGCGGGATGCTCCCGAAAATTATGAGTTGTGTGCAGGCGGTAAAAAAAGGAGTTGGAGAAGTGGATATATTAGACACAAATATGAAAGGCACAAAAATTTTATGAACTATTTTGAGGCGGATAAAAGGTATATTTTTCAAACATATAAAAGAAATCCTGTTCTGTTTGTCAGGGGAAGCGGGAAATATCTCTGGGACGGTAAAGATAAAAAATATCTGGATTTTTTTTCAGGGATTTCTGTTTCTTCCGTCGGGCATTGCCATCTTAAAATCGTAAAAGCGATTAAAACGCAAAGCGAGAAACTCATTCATGTCTCAAATCTTTACTATACAATTCCGCAGATAGAACTTGCGCAAACGCTATCGGATTTATCTTTAGGCGGAAAGGTTTTCTTTTCCAATTCCGGCGCCGAGGCGAACGAGTGTGCGATAAAACTTGCAAGAAAATTCGGAAATAAAACCGGCAAATATGAAATGATTGCTTTTAATAATTCATTTCACGGAAGAACGATTGCAACGCTTTCAGCGACGGGTCAGAAAAAATTTCACAAGGGTTTTGAGCCGCTTTTAAGTGGATTTAAGTTTGCGGAGTTTGACAATTTATCTTCGGTAGACAAACTTATTTCCCCAAAAACCTGTGCCGTAATAGTTGAGCCGATTCAGGGTGAAGGCGGGGTTTATCCTGCTAAAAAAGAGTTTTTAATTGGGTTAAGAAAACTCTGTAATGAAAACAAACTTCTTTTGATTTTTGATGAAATACAGTGCGGGTTAGGAAGAACCGGGAAAATTTTCGCGTATAAAAATTATGGCGTAATACCCGATATTTTAACGCTTGCGAAGTCGTTGGGCGGAGGTATGCCGGTTGCCGCCACAATTGCAAAAAAAAAGGTAGCAGGAACATTCGGTTTCGGCGATCACGGCTCAACTTTCGGAGGCAATCCCGTTTGCTGCGCCGCCGGCATAGAGGTCTTAAAAATTGTAAATGATAAAAAATTACTGAAAAATGTTGAAGAAGTCGGAAATTATTTTCTGTCGGAATTAAGAAAACTTCAAAAAAAATATGATGTAATAAAAAATGTCAGGGGTCTCGGTTTAATGCTCGGCGCCGAACTTAAAATTAACGGTAAAGAAATTGTAGGCAAGTGTTTGCAAAAAGGGCTTCTCATAAATTGTACACAGGATAATGTATTAAGATTTTTACCGCCGCTTAATATAAATAAAAAAGATGTAGATACTGCCGTTTCCGTTTTATCGGATGTTTTAAAAAATTACAGATGACGACAGTTTTTTTGGGACTTGGCTCAAATAGAGGGAATAGAAAAAAAAACATTTTGAGGGCGATAAAACTTCTAAAAAGAAGCGGTCAAAAAGTGTTGCGGTTGTCCTCGCTGCGTGAGACAAAACCTTACGGTTACAAAAAGCAGAAAAAATTTCTGAACGCCGTCGTAAAATTAAAAACAAAACTATTGCCGTCGGAACTGCTTGAACTCTGCAAGAAAATTGAGAAAAAAATCGGAAGAACCAAAAGTTTTCGCTGGGGTCCACGTGAAATTGATATTGACATTTTATTTTTCGGTAAAAAAATAATAAAAAATAAAAAACTTACAATTCCGCATAAGGATTTACACAATAGAGCATTTGTACTACAACCTCTGATGGAAATTGCCCCCAATTTTGTGCATCCTGTATTAAAAAAACGGGTTTCAGAATTATGAATTTTCCTTATTGGCTAAATGTTGTTATCTTGCTGTTTGCAGTAATGTCAATTGCCCATCTCTTGCGGTATTCGGTTAGGTATTTCCAAAAAAAAACGGGAGAACTTGAGCGTCTCAATGCCGATATGCAACTAATCCAAAATATTTCCAAAGATATCACCGCTACGCTTGAAATGAGAGAACTTCTTCCTCAGATAATGGATGCGTTTGCGAAATCGGTTAATGTTTCCAAGGGCTCAATTATGCTGATGAATGAGGAGACGCAGACGCTTGAAATAAAAGCAGGTTCCGGACTTTCCGCCCGCGCATATGAGGTTGTCAGACCGAAACTTGCCGAAGGCGTCGCCGGTGTCGTTGCCGCTACCTGCGAATCGGTTCTTATTGACGACACCAGCAAGGAAAAATATCTGTATCTTGATTTCATTTCGGACCCGACTAAATCCCGTCCGAAAGAAACGCTTCTGTGCCTGCCTTTAATTTTCAAAGGACATGTTTTGGGCGTCGTTTCGCTTGACAAAAAAGTCGGCGGCGGAAAATTTTCTGAATATGACAGAAGAATCGCCTCAATTCTTGCCAATCAGGCGGCGGTTGCAATACAAAATGCAAAATTATATGAGAATGCGATTACCGACGGACTGACCGACCTTTACATACACAAATACTTTCATCACCGTCTTGAAAAAGAGATGGAACGCGCAAGAAGATTTGACCAGACGCTTTCGTTGATTATGTTTGATATAGACCATTTCAAAAATTTTAATGATGATTATGGTCATCAAGTCGGAGATGCTGCTCTTGTGCAGTTGTCAAAAATACTGAAAAATACGATGCGCACAACGGATATTCTAGCAAGATACGGCGGCGAGGAATTTGTGGTGATACTTGTGCCGGATCCGAAATTTGAACAGACGCCGGAAATTGTAAAAACTATTGCCGAGCGTTTGAGAAAGAATATTGAAAACACGCCGTTGGAATTAAAAGGCAAAAAACTTAAAATTACCATCAGCGTCGGCGTTGCCTCGTGGCATGGCGAAAGAAAAATTGATAAAAACAAACTTATAAAAATGGCCGATGATGCTCTTTACAAGGCGAAAAGGGACGGCCGGAACCGAGTATGCGTGTGGGAAGAAAATTTTCCCCGGACAGTTATCTGACGCTGTTCCGTGAAACAATCTGTTTTTTTTCGTTTTCGCCCGTCCTGTTAGAAACTTGCATCCGCGCGCCCGGAATAGTTTTTTTTGATTTTTTTTTCTAACAGGGCTTGACATTTCCCCGTATTTTTAATAAACTTAAATGCTAAATATCAAAAAGAAAATTTTCACGTATCGGGATATTCTTGATGCGCTCAAAAACGGTAAATTACCGACGGTGGAAGGGGATTTCTTCGCCGGTCCGGTCGCAAAAGAGTATTTTCAGATAGAAGGAGTTAAAATGTTAAAAAGAGTTTCTTTAATTGCCGGCAATTGGAAAATGAACAAAAATGTTGAAGAATCGGTGGAACTTGTAAATGCCATCAAACAAAAACTGTCGGATGGCAGTGAAGTGAATAAATGTAGCCCCCGACTTCAGTCGGGGGTGAGCGAAGCGAATAACCGTGAAGTACTTGTATGCCCGCCGTTCACTTCGCTTGTCGTGGTAAAAGAAATTCTTAAAAACTCCGTAATGAAATTAGGCGCGCAAAATATGTATTTTGAAAAATCCGGCGCTTATACGGGCGAGATTTCACCGACGATGCTGAAAAATGCCGGTTGCGAGTATGTAATTGTAGGTCATTCGGAAAGAAGGCAGTACTTCGGCGAGACGGACGAAAGTGTTCACAAAAAAATGAAAGTTGCGTTTGAAAACGGGCTTATACCGATTGTTTGTGTCGGCGAAACATTGCAGCAACGCGAAAAAAACGAGGCATTTTCAGTGATTGAAAGGCAAGTCAAGACAGGATTAACAGGATTAACAGGAGAAGAACCGAAAATTCTAGTGATTGCTTATGAACCCGTCTGGGCGATTGGAACAGGGAAAACCGCGACACCTCAACAGGCAGAGGAAGTCCACGCATTCATCAGAAAACTTTATTCAGAAATATACGGCAATGATGCCGCAGAAAGTATTCGTATTTTATACGGCGGCTCCGTTAAGCCGGACAATGTTTCTGAAATTATGAGACAACCGGACATAGACGGCGCCCTTGTCGGCGGAGCATCTCTTAAAGCGGATGATTTTATCAAACTTGTGAGGTATTAAGGTGCAAATAGTTCAGCAAAATTATTCTTACAATGTTTTAATTAAAAGAGTAAAAGAAAACGATATGTCGCGGCGGACAGAAAGTGATTTTGTTTCTTTGCCAGTTGATACAGTTTCCAATTTGTTGATAGGCGATGTCATTGAACAATTAAATCGCATTCCGGATAAAAGTATATCGGTTGTCGTGACCTCTCCGCCGTATTGGAATTTGAGGGACTATGAAGTTGAAAACCAGATAGGCAAAGAAAAGTCGCCGCAGGAATATGTTGAGAAAATGATAAAAGTCGGCGATGAAATTTTGAGAATATTGCGGGATGACGGGGCATATTTTTTGAATGTCGGCGATAGTTATGTGGATAAAAATCTGCAGATGATTCCGTCAAGAATTGCGATAGGCATGCAAAACCGCGGCTGGCTTTTAAGAAATCAGATTATATGGTATAAACCCGACCATATGCCCTCACCGGTAAAAACAAGATTTTCAAATACATATGAGTCGGTTTTCCTTTTCACAAAAAATGATTGGGAAAAAAAAGTCCGTTTTGATATTGACGCAATAAGAATTCCGCATAAAACACAAGGTGAAATTCAAAAACCGAAAGGGGATGCGTATAACGGGAAATTCCGCGGTAATGAAAAAAATATAGGTGCTTCTCCTGGTGCAAGGATGTCTGTTTCAAGTGAAAAATATACGCTTAAAAGGAAAAAAGAATTACCCTTGAATATAATCTGCGATTATTTGAGATATTGGCGCGAAAAAAGAAAAATCGGTGTTCAGGAAATTGATAAGATTCTCAGATACAAACATACTGCCGGGCACTGGTTCAGGAAAGATGCAGGCGGTTCGCTCCCTTTACCTGATGACTGGATGAAATTAAAAAAGATATTAAATTTTGACGCTCAGTATGATAAGGAAATGACTGAGACGCATCTGGTATTGCAGGTCGTTCAAAATCATCCTAACGGAAAAAATCCCGGTGATTTATGGAGAATAAATACCGCCAAAACCGGCTATGAGCATTTTGCCGTTTTCCCTGAAGAAATACCGAGGATGGCTATAAAATCTTGCTGTCCTCCCGAAGGTATTGTATTAGACCCTTTTGCCGGTTCCGGCACAACCGGTAAGGTGGCGAAGGAATTAGGCAGAAAATCAATTCTCATAGAATTACAGTCGGATTTTGTTAAAATTATTAAAAAACGCTGCGGCGAAATAAAAATAGTATGAATGATAAATTGAAAAAAATAGAGATATTAGAATATGATTATTTCAAAAAAATTGATTTTGATTTAAGTCAGGATTTACAAAAAATGATTGACGGGCTTAATTCAAAAGATAAAATCAAAGATGACTGGAAAGAATTTTTTAACAGGGTTGACAAGAAGAAACAAAACTCTGATTTTTCCCGTGGTGCTGAGAGAATTTATTACTGGTTATTCAGCCAGTTCGGCAAACCCAATTCTTCTCCAATTGGTGCCGATATGTTTTTTGAAACACATAATGCTTTTGTCCATATAGATATTAAAACGGCAAAATTTGACAATAAATCTGACTATAAGGGAAAAGTCCCGCTTGGTGCTAATCAAACAAGTTATCCTGGCGAAGGATATGAAGTTCATTTACCTGCTTTTTATAATAAGAATAAGCCGAGTGAAAAAATCTGTTTAACTTATATCATCAACATCGTATATAAATATAACAAAAGCGGCGACATTGTAATACTGGCAATTTTACTTATTGCTGTTCCTAATGGTGAATTAAAAACAATTTATGGTGATAGTATTATCGGGGCGAGTAAAAATAAAGGCGAGGCATTTTCAAAAAATTGATTAGAAAATCCGAAATTTGAATTATTAGACAGTAAACCATATAGAATAAAAATTTTGTTTTTAGATAGAAGAATTTCACAAGAAAAAATTACAGGATTCAGAATGGAGTAAATTTATGGATGAACTTGCGGAAAGGATAACTGAAAAAATCAAGTTAAGAGAGAAAAGGGCTAAAAAACCGGTGATTGCGAATGTTTCAAACAGACATATACACATTTGTGCCGCAGATTTGGAAAAACTTTTCGGCAAGGATTACAAACTTACGAAAGACAGGGACCTGATGCAGCCCGGCGAATTCGCTTCCAAAGAATCGGTTACAATAAAAGGTCCGAAGGGTGAAATTAAGAAAGTCCGCGTGCTCGGCCCCGTAAGAAAAGCGACGCAAGTGGAGATTTCAAAAACAGATTCATTTATGCTCGGTATAAGCGTCCCCGTTAGAATTTCCGGCGATACAAAAAATTCTGCACCGATAACACTAATCGGTCCAAATGGGCTGATTGAAATTAAAGAAGGTTGTATCATCGCGAAAAGGCATGTCCATATGACGCCGGCTGACGCAGAATTTTTTCAGTTGAAAGACGGCGAAACAATTCGTGTAAAGATTGATGGGGAAAGAGGACTTGTTTTTGACAATGTCGTCGCCCGGGTCCGTCAGGATATGACACTTGAATTTCATGTTGATACCGACGAGGCGAACGCCGCAGGAATTAAAAACGGCGACAAGGCGGTGATTTTGTGATTAAAAAATTTACGGCGGTTTTTTTAGGATTTTTTTTGATAGCAGGTCTATATGCGGAACCGGTCGGCAAGACGAATAAAGACATAAAAATGATTGCGAATCCGGTTTTGGAAAACATACTTAACGGAATGAAAACAAACGACCCCGTGAAATTCGGCAGGGATTTTGACGATACGATGCGTGAAGCGTTCGGCGGCGAAAAAGCTGCTAAAACCATCAAGCAGATATATGACCAGGTCGGAAATTACAAAACTTACGAATATCTCGGATTTTTGAATACGCAGGGAATGACGAAAATTTTGTGGAAAGCAAAATATGATAAGACAGGAGACGATGTTCTGATAACGGCTGTTATTTCAAAGAGGAATAACAAATATCTTGTTACCGGACTTTGGTTCCAATAAAAAAGGCAATTAAAAATTATCAATTAAAAATGAAAAATGATTGATAAACCAATTTTCTGTAATTTTCAATTTTACATTTTTAATTTTTAATTGTTTTTGGTTCTGTAAAGTAAAAAATGGTAGCCACAGAATGGCACAGAAAAACACAGAATTTTTATACAAAGAGTGAATTAAAGAGATTAATTCTTTAACTTTCAGTGAAGTTCTGTGAAATTCTGTGAATTACAAAGGCGCCACAGGAGTACACAGAAATAACACAGAAAAAACTTCTGTGAAGTTCTGTGAAATTCTGTGGCTGAATTACAGAACCTTGTTTTTAAAGGAGGACAGTGTGATGGAAGCGTTAGGAATGATTGAGACACGCGGTTTAATCGCTTTGATTGAAGCGGCGGATGCTGCTGTTAAATCGGCGAATGTTAAAGTGGTCGGATGGGAAAAAATCGGTTCGGGGCTTTGCACAGTGCTTTTCAGAGGTGAAGTTGCGGCATGCAAATCGGCATGTGAAGCCGGTGCAGCAGCAGCCCAGAAAGTCGGCGAACTTGTTGCTGTTCATGTGATACCTCAACCGCATCAGGATTTAGAAGGCACAATGCCGATTTCTCTATCGGAAAGCAGAAAGAAATAGTCGTCTGGCAGTAAATTTTTTCAGACACGCTCATCCGACCACCCTGTCGGATTTCGCCCCTAAAGGGACTTCCTGCGGTCGCTCTAATCATCGCTCCTGAAAGCGTTGTCGCTTCTCAAGGGCCTTGAAAAATTTCTGCCTCGCTCCCGATAAAATGGAGATAATATGCAATTTGCTCGTATAATTGGCAATGTTGTCTGCACGCGAAAAGATGACAAACTTGTAGGCACAAAACTTTTGATGGTTCAGCCGGTTTCGCTTGACGGTGCGCCGAAAGGAAATCAAATTGTCGCTGTTGATGCTGTCGGCGCCGGCGAAGGCGAACTGGTGCTTGTCGTAGCCGGTTCCTCCGCCCGTCAGACAAAACGGACAGAAGGCAACCCGGTGGATGCTACGATAATGGCAATCGTTGATTTTATTGAAAAAGACGGCAAGGTTGTTTTTAAAAAAAGTGCAGACAAATAAAAAGGCAATTGAAAATGTAAAAACTTGTCCCGCTTTAGCGGGATTTAAAATTAAAAATTTAGGTGAAAAGATTTAGTGGTAATTTTACCCACAATTTTTCATTTTTAATTTATAATTTTTAATTGATTTTATATGGAACTAAACGAAAAGGATGTTTCACTAATTGTCGCCGAAGTAATAAAACGGCTTAACGATTCCGACGACAAAATAAAAATCACGCCGTCCTATTCTGCTGGTCCTATTTTTGATAATTTTGAAGAATGCATAACTGCTTCAGAAATTTCCCAAAAAATTCTTTGGGATTTAGGACTTGAAAAGCGAAAAATAATTATTCAAGCGATGCGGGACGCATCGGTGAAAAACGCCGAGCATCTTGCTAAAATGATTCCCGCCGAAACGAAAATGGGGCGGTGGGAAGACAAAGTGAAAAAAAACCTTCTTGCCGCCGAAAAAACGCCGGGTGTTGAGGATTTGCAGCCTGTTTCTTACACCGGCGACCGCGGATTAACGCTCGTAGAAAATGCCCCTTACGGAATAATTGCGGCCGTTACGCCGTCAACAAATCCTGCTTCAACCATAATCAATAACGCTATTTCAATAATTGCCGCCGGCAATTCCGTAATTTTTGCGCCGCATCCCGCCGCGAAAAATTGTTCACATGAAACCATAAAAATTTTAAATAACGCAATTGTATCCGCCGGCGGTCCCTCTGCTCTTATATCAACGGTAAATCCGCCGTCTGTTGAGTTCACACAGGCGTTATTAAAACATCCTAAAGTAAAAATGAATATAGTTACGGGCGGTCCTGCAATCGTAAAAATTGCAATGTCCGCCGGTAAAAAGACAATCGCCGCCGGTCCCGGAAACCCGCCGTGCGTAGTTGATGAAACGGCGGATATAGAAAAAGCCGCCCGCGATATGGTTTCCGGCGCGAGTTTTGACAACAACGTTTTATGCACGGCGGAAAAAGAAACGCTTGTTGTCGGAGAAGTTTTTGAGCAGTTTTTATCGGCGTTAAGAAAAGACAATCGCGGTTATGAACTTTCAACAAAACAGATGGATGAACTTGCAAAAATCGTAATAAAAGAACCCGGTGGAAAATGCAGAGAAGGCGTTATGAACCGTGATTTCGTCGGAAGAAATGCATCTGTTATTGCAAGAGCAATCGGATTAAATATCTCCGATGATGTCCGGCTTTTGTGGGGCGCGGTTGATAAAAATCATCCGTTCGTATGGACGGAGCAACTTATTCCGGTTATGCCGGTCGTAAAAATGAAAAACTCCGACGAAGCGATTGAATTTGCTGTTGAAGTTGAAGGCGGTAATCATCACACATTTATAATGCACTCGTTGAATGTTGCAAATCTTACAAAAATGGCTCGTCTGTGTCAGGGTTCAATTTTTGTTAAAAACGGTCCTTCATATATGGGTTTGGGAATGGGCGAGGGCTACGCTGCACTTTCAATAGCGACCCCGACGGGCGACGGACTGGTAAAAGCCAGAAATTTCACAAGACCCCTGCGCTGCGTTTTAGTAGATTACTTCAGGATAGCGTAATGGAAAAAAATATAATTAGGAAAATAATTGCTAAAGAATGGCTATTTTTGTTGGGAAGTCTTTTGTTTAGTATTACATTATTTCCTATCATATTCTGGTTAATAGTGTCAATTTTTGTTGCCCAATCTGGGAATTTCTCAGAAGGTTATAAAGCTTTTTTGGGAGGTTTATTTTTTATAGAAAAACGTGATGTGTTGGACTCATATATTTTTGTTTTAATTCCATATTTTTTAGTACAATTTGTCAGGTCAGTTATTTGGGCAATTAAAGTTATAAGACAAAAATAATATGTTATCTAAAACAGAACTCAAAAAAGCGATTGAAATTGCCAAAAAATATAAAATCGGCAGGTTGTATCTTATCGGTTCGGCGCTTCACGGCAATCCCCAAAAAGCAAATGATTATGATTTTGCAATTGAGGGGCATACTGCAGGGACTTTTTTTCAATTTTACGGCGAACTGTATATGGCAATGTCTAAAGAAGTGGATTTAATAGACCTTTCGGTAGAGCAAACATTATTTAAAAATATCGTCAGAAAAGAGGCAAAACTGATTTATAAGTGTCGTTGAACTTGTAAAAAATTAAAATGAAAACAAGAATTTTGATGATTGATGAAAACGATAAAGATTCTGAAAAAAAAGAGATTGAGTTTGAAGTGGAATATATGCTATCGCTTACTACTGCACAGAGATTTAAGATGATGCATGA
>Ga0210017_1000469_pt1 | contig 33969 bp, 33 predicted proteins | sample CryGeyCG2014_020_FD_183966 | JGI IMG/M metagenome (GOLD analysis project Ga0210017, IMG submission 183966) | Groundwater microbial communities from aquifer - Crystal Geyser CG08_land_8/20/14_0.20 (SPAdes) (version 2) | ecosystem: Environmental > Aquatic > Deep subsurface > Groundwater | place... | reverse complement strand
AAATGATAAAATATTATAAAGAAAAAATCTACTTAATATTACGTTGGTCGGAAAAATTTTTTAAAACCGATATGGTTTATTTGGCTAAAGGCGGAACCTGGTTATCGCTAGGCCAAATAACTTCATCAGTCGCCGCCTTTTTATTATCAATAGCTTTCGCCAATTTATTACCAAAAGAAACTTACGGCACATATAAATATGTTTTATCTTTAGTCAGCCTATTGGCAATACCTACTTTACCCGGCATGACTTCAGCCATTATTAGGGCGGTAGCTAAAGGTCATGAGGGAGCATTCTTGCCAGCTATAAAAACTAAAATAAAATGGGGATTATTTAGCGCACTGGCCAGCTTAACTTTGGCCCTATATTACTATCTGCAAGGCAATAACATTTTAGCCATCTGCTTTTTAATCGTAGCAATTTTTCTGCCTTTTATGGATGCTTTGGGCATGTACAATGCTTACCTAAGCGGCAAAAAAATGTTTGGTTTAAATACTTGGTATAATGTTTCAAGTCAGGTCGCCTCTATCCTCTTAATGATAGCAACTATCTGGTTTTTTAAAAATATTTTTTTGATAATTTTTACTTATTTCGCCGCCAACACTTTTTTTAATATTTTAATTTTAAGAGCAACATTGAAAAAACATAAACCCAACAATCTTGACGATAAGTTAACAATTGCTTATGGAAAAAATTTAAGTCTTATAACTATTTTGGGAACCATCTCAGGAAGTTTGGATAAAATTTTATTATTTCATTATCTAGGCGCTGGAGCGTTGGCGACTTACGCTTTCGCCCAGGCGCCGATAAATCAAAGCCGTAGTTTTTTTAAAACCATTTTAACCTTAGCCTTCCCTAAAATTGCAGCTAGCGATAATGAAACCATTAAAAAAACTTTACCGCCGAAGATGATAAAGTTTTTTATTTTTATGGCCGTATGTGTAATAGCTTATATCTTGTTAGCACCTTTTTTATTCGGCTTGCTATTCCCCAAATATTTTGAAGCAATTAAATATTCGCAATTGTTTTCTCTAATATTATTATTTTTCCCGCAGAAACTAATCGGTACAGCGTTAGAGGCAAAAGCCCAAACCAAAGCACTCTATTTTGTTTCTATTTCTAGCTCCACCTTACGAATACTGCTCTATTTCATTCTATTGCCTATTTATGGCATATACGGAGCAATTTACGCTAATATTATCCCCTACGCCTGGAACACTATAATACAAATATATTTTTTTAAAAAACTTTAATTTTTATTCTTCTCTATATATTCCAAAATTTCACCATTGGTTAAATATAATATATCTGGCCTACTGGCAATATACTTAAGAATATTTTCCAATTCAGACCACATGCCATATCTTTCAATCTCGTACGAATGGCCGTATAAATGGAATATACGGCCGTTTTTTAAAGTATAATCAAAGCAATTTTTAACTAAATTTCCCCAAGAAAAAAAAGAATTTAAAGGCAAGCCTAATTTTATAACCTGGCTATATTTTTCAATAAAAGGATCAAATAAATGCTTATTCAATAAAAACCGCCGGTCGTTTTTTTTTCTTAAAGGAAATGGATAGACATGCGTAGAAACATTCAATTCAAAATTATCCTGAGATAAATCAAATATAAATTTTCTGGTTGAACGGGCGCCAATAAAACCAGCGTTTTTCACTAAATTTTTGATCTCTTCATTATACTTGCCTCTGGGATAACAAAACATTTTAACATTTTTTCCCAAAATACTCTCTAAATATTCTTTTGAACCTAAAATTTCTCGCCGAGTGTCAACAATGTTAATTTTATCTAATTCCGGATGAGTTAAAGTATGAGCGCCAATTTCATGATAATTACTTAATTCTATTATCTGCGCCTCAGTTAAAGGTTCTTTTGTATATTTTTTTGGTATATAAAAAGTTCCCCTTATCCCATATTTACTAAGAAGTTCTCCTAACTTTAAATCTAATTTATGACCGTCGTCCCAGCTAGAGGTGATAATTATTTTATTCATTTTTTTTAGCAATTGCCAGCCAGCCGATAGAAAACTTACGATTAGCTTGGCTTTTATCAATTTTATCTAAAAATATTAAAAATTTTCCAAAAATATTTATAAAAGGGCTAACTATTGAAGAAAAAAATCCTCCTTGATTTAATTTAAATTTTTCTATTAAATAACGAATCGTATTTTGCGCTTGAACTGAAAAAAAACCACCGATTTGCTCAAATTTTAAAATAGTAAAACCGTTAGTTTCAAACAAGTGCTTCATGCCGTAGTTAGTAAAACGCCAATAATCAAAAGGCTCTCCATGAATTTCATTCATAAAAGACTCGCTTAAGAGTACGGTACCGCCCGGCCTAACTACACGATAGAATTCTTTAATAACTTTATCCGGATTAACTACATCGCCAATTACCTGCGTGCAAATTATTGAATCAACCGAATTATCCCCTAACGGAATATTATCTACCGGACCAACTATATCCGGTTTACACTCTGACTTTATATCTAGACTAACATACTTGGTCATTTTTTTAAATAAGCCGCCATAACGATTAAAACCACCGGATCCGGCATCTAGAGTTGTACCAAAAACATAATCGGCGTTAGCTTTAATCTTTTTGTATAATAAAATTTTGCTTGGTTTAAATATGGCCATATGATTAAACTTCATTATTATATTTTTTCTTATTAGCACTTTCTAAAAATAATTTATAACAAGCCAAAAGTTCTTCAGCTTTTTTCCTTAAATTAAATTCGGTTTTAACTTTCAAATATCCGGCTTGTCCGAATTTATTGGCTTTATCAGGATTTTTTAATAAATCAATAATTTTCTCGGCCATAACTTCTACGTTCAGGGGATTAACAATATAGCCTGTAATTCCATCAATTACTACTTCAGGCGTGCCGCCAAAACAAGTGCCGACTACCGGCTTGGCCGCCGCCATGGCCTCAAGATTAACTTTAGGGAAAGCATCAAGACAAAGCGAAGGGTTTAATGAAATATCGCTGGCCAATAAACCCTTAATCACTTCTTGACGCGGCAAATAACCGCTAATTACGAGATTATTCCCAAGCCCTTTGGCATGAGCATAGTTCTTAATCCATTTCACATAATCAGTAATTTCCGCGGCTAAAAATAAAACAGTTTCCGGAAATTGTTTTACCACTATTGCTAAAGAATCAACGGCTTGTTTAACTCCTTTGTCAGGACTTAATCGACCCATTAAAAAAAGCATTTTTTTGTTCTGCAACGAGTATTTTTCCTTAAATTCATTGATTTCAAGGTTTGATAATATAAATTCATTCGTATCAATACCGCTATAAATTACATCGATTTCTTGTTTAATCCTATTGGCGCACATAGCGTCTTTTAGAGACTGGCTAACACTAAACAATCTATCTGCAAAATTTAAATAATGCCTTATTAAAATATTTCTTAAAGGATTGTAGCTTTTTCTCGCCTGCTTTGCTAGGTCTAATAAATCAAGTTTATAATTAAAACTCGACGGCATATCTAAATTTTTTTGCTTATATATAAAATGAGTTAATTTTTCGTAAGAAAAACTTAATACGTCTCGGGCATGCCAAAACGTGACTTTATTATATTTTTTAGACAACTTTAAAGCATAATAAGATATTCCACTATGAACATTAAAAAAGTGCGCGACATCGGCCATTTCTTGAGAAAAAATTTTATCAATTTTCGAAATTACTTCAGGATTATAAATCATAAAATAATTTCTTAGTTTACGGTTAATTTTTGTATAAATTCTATATACTTTTATTTCATCTAAATAACCGACTCCTGCCGCTTCTTTTTTCGCGATGGTGGTTATAATTATTACCTCGTGACCTAATTTTTTTAGCATTAGCGACAGACCATAGGCATAATTACCGACCCCGGTAATGTCGGGTAGAAATTTATCGTTAACAAAAATTATCTTCATAAAAAACACATATTAAAACTTATCTAAAATTCTTAAATTTTGTAACAAGATATAATACTAAATTTAGTATATGATATTTAATAAAACTCTGATCAAGTGCATAGCCATAAGTATTCGGTATTCTTAATCTATAATGTTCTTTTTTAGTCATTAAAATCAAATCCGATAAAATTTCAGTTTTAATTCTTATAGACGCGCTGCTAATTAGATTCTTAATTTTTATTTTATAATTCTTAAACAATAACCCGAAATTATTATTATTTAAAGCATACTGATAGAATAAAAAGGAAAATGATTGTGGCAAAATCAACTTATATCTTTTTATTTTTCGTTTTATTACGGGTAGGCTGATATCTAAATATTCGCTCGTAAAAAATTCCATAAATCTATTTTTATTCCAATCAGAGGAATTTACAAATTCTATGTCAAATTTATTATTTACAAACTTCTTTGATAAATATGCCCCTTCAAAAGGCAAATACTCGCCCTTTTTTAATTTTATATAATCATCAATTAATTTTATAATGTCTAATAGATCATTATTTAATTCGTTCAATAATCCAAGCATTTTATTTAAATTATTTTCTAAAGAATTCTTAAACCATTCTTTTCTTAAGTTTGAAAATTGTTCTAAATGATCCTTATTGATAGCGGCACAGCTAAAACTTTCTATCAGACCAAAAGTGTATTTTAAAGAATATAATTCACCTAAAACCTGCCGAACGTTTATTTCTTTATCTAGCAAAAATCTACCGATCAGCAACATTTTATTCATTAGATAATCTAACGTAATTGAAAGATTGAGTAACTCATATTCATCCATGGATAAAACATTTTGCGGAATCAATATTTTTTGTTCTTGGCCATATAGTAACTTAAAATTTACTTGTGCCGATAGAATATAATATATATAGCTAAAGGCATGCTGGGTAAAAAAATCGTGCCGATGCATAACTATATAGTCATAATATTTCGGCCTAGACTCTGACATTCCCATATTAAAAGAACCTATAAAATTATCGTCCAACACAACATATATATCTAAATCGGAAATTCCAGGGATCCACTTTCCTCCGGCTAAATAAATTGCCTTAACATTTTTATTTTTTTTATATTCTGCAACAGAAAAACTCATCGCTTCAATATAATCTTTTTCAGTTAACTCAACGGGTAAATTTAAAAAAGTATGGCCACTATATTTAACTTTTTTATTTTTATAATCATTCATAATTATTTTTTTCTAAGACGGAAGCTAATAAAATTTTTACCCCATTTACTAAAAAATTATTTTTTCTTTTTATCTTCTTGACCGGATAAAAAAATAGCAGCCGCTTATAAAACTTTAAAAAAATGCTCATAATAGAATAAGGCAGCCTCGGTAAGTATTTAAGCAAAAATAAAACGCCACTGCCCGGTATGCTCCAGCTCGCCCTTTCTTGGCTGGCAAAATCAACTATGTCAATCCTAAGATCTTTGTATTCCGATTTTAATTTAAAAAATGAATCTCTTTTACTAATATTAATTTCCTTGGCTTGAAGCAGCAGCGAAGGAATAAGCATAGCCATTGAGAGATTATTCTTATATATATATATATTGGGTCGCGATTTATCAGAAGCAGAAGCTGATCTTAAAAAATAATTTATGAAATTATATAGTCTCCAAAATTTATTATAACTATTATCTCTAATTTTAAACAAATGTTTGCCGCTTGTTAGTTGCAAGCTTACGCCACAACTAAGCGTTTCTACTGGCAAAAAACTTTCGGAATAAAAATCAATATCGGCTGGGGTTATTAGGTCAAAACGATGATGCGCCAACGGATCAAAAATCAAACAAACCAGAGAAAATTTCTTAAAAATTTTCCTCGCGCTTTCAAATTTTTCTCTATCAAAAAATATTTCTCTTTTTAATAAAAGAATAACATCTAAATCGCTCCAATTTTCTATAATATTTAAATCTCCAAAACTGCCCTGTAATATAATATCATCGGTATAGGCGGCAATATTGCTATTCAATGTCTTAGTTAAAAGCCCAACAGCCCTTAATTTATTCTCAGTTTTATTGATATATTTTTCTAAATCAATTTTTTTTATTTCTAACTCGACTTCATATTTTATATAATTTTTGCCAAAAGCAAATATTTGTTTTTCAAAAAAAATATAGTAATTTGAAATAAAAGAAAAATAACTAACATCGTAAAAATTAAAATATTTTTTTATAAAAATTTCTAAATCATCACTTGCTGGAAGTTTACTATTAATATAAACAAAAGCTAAAAAACATAATTTTCTAGCTTGTATTTTAAAATATTTCTCCCCAATATCTTCCTGTAATACGGCTGAATTTAGTTTTTTAAAATTAACCTGAATAAAACAAAGGCAATAAAATTTTATATCAATTTTCTGATAGCCCTCTCCCCTCTTTTCGATATTAAAATATGCATTTAAAAATTTTATCGGATCCTCGTAAGCCAATTTTTCCTTAAATATTTTCATATTTTTGCGCAATTACTAAACATAAAAAAGTGCCAACGCTATAAGGCTAACGTCTAATTATTGTCATTTTTATTTTACCAAATTCATAAATAAAGACTTAAGTGGAGAAACCGTATCATTTATTACTTCTTCGTCATTATAGTTAATCTCTTTAACTTTAGTCGATTGAGTTATTTCTTTTGCTAACTCCTGATTAAAGCCAACGATATGAGTTACCTTAAATCCACGGAACGCCCAATCAAGTTTTTTTTCTTGTATAAGCTCTTTGATAGTTTCGTTGCTAAATTTAACTATAGAACGATCGGTAAGATAATTTAAAGTATCAATTTCAGACGAACTTAGCGGAGTTGCTATAATATTTTTATTCTCCAATTTAGCGGCTATAACCGCTCGACTTAATTTATTCAATTTTAGAATTCCACTACCGTCATAACTTCTGCTTAAAGCGACATGGACGCTTAAGACAAGCTGAAAAATTAAAAAAACCGTCAAACCAATTAACAAAATATTTTTTGATAATTTTTTAATTTCTAGTTTGCTTATAATTTCCGACAATTTTAAAATTCCCAAACTAATAAGCAGAGCGATGGCAAATCCAAAATCCATCATATGCTGACGTTGCGCCAATGCTACAAAAGAAAGAATAAAAATACTGGATACTATCCATAATAAGCAAAGCTGCCAAATTTTTTCTTTTTTTGCAACCGCATAATACAACCCTAAAATACCTATTAGAGTAACGAACGGCCCTCCGATATCTTCCAAGGAAAAAAATCTTGAAATATGTTTGGCTAAAAGTACAAAAACTAAACTAAAATAACTTATTATGCTCGGCCTGTTAACTCCAATATTGGCCAACGACTTGTTAGCGCCAATCGCTTCAAGATTATTATTTTCTGCGGTTTTTTTAATTTTATTTAAAAACTGCTCCGAATTAAAATGATAAGTATAAGGATCGGGATATAAGTGGCCGTAAAAACCAAAATCAGAATATTTTGCTTCGTTAGCCTCCAACCCCAAAAAAGTCAAATGCTGATTATTATTAATTGACGTATGAGTATAAAAAGCGAAGGCAAATTGAAAGCTTAAAATAATAATTATCATGGAGCTAAATAATGGTAAAATTGCTTTCCTCCCGTTAAACCAAAGCCAAATTAACAAAGCTGGGGCCAGCAAAACAACGGCGTCTCTAGATAAAAAAGACAAACCAAGAAAAACCCCGGCAGTCGCATATCTTGCATAATTCAATTTTTCCGAACTAAAATAAACAAAAAAGGCCAGAGAAAGAAATAATAAAGAATAACCATAAAACATCGGAATCATCGCGGTGAGCCAAATAACTGGAAGAAAAATATAAACCAAAGAAAATAATATCGCGCTCACATAATCAAATTTTTTCCAAACAACCAATAAAAAAAACAAAAGAGCCAAAGCATGAATAACTATTTCAATTAATATCGATCCCTTTTGATCTGGCAGACCGGTATATTTATAAATTACGGCGCTTAAAATTGGATTCAGCTTGTTACCTCTCGATGATACTTCTCCCTGTGCGGCGATTTCTCCGCTGGCCAACATCACGTTTAATTTATTTTCCAAGCTGAACTTCCCGTTCTTTAATAAATTTCTAGATAAAGACTGATCCGGAGTAAAATAATTAGCGCCATAACCCTTAAAAATTATTGGCGAATACCAAACCGCAATGGCTAAAAAAAATATAAAAACAACAACTAATATTTTAAAGGCTTTCTTCATACGCTATTTCTTTTTAAATAGATAAGATATTTGGTCAGTGACTAAGCCGATAAAAAATATTTGGAAGCTAAATAAAAATAATATTACCGACGTGCTGGATAGTTTATGATTCGCGCCTAATTGATACGAGGCGACCGAGATTGAAATTAAAAAGAAAAAAACAAAAACCGGAAAGAAAAATCTCATCGGGCTAAACATAATAATTATTTTAACAATAATATTAATAAACTTCATCCCATCGCTAACCGGTTTAATTTTACTCTTGCCTTTTTCTCTTTTTTTAATCGTCTCTATCTCAATAAATTTTACGAAATACCCGGATTTTATAAAGGCTAAAGTTGAAGTTGTGGGATAAGAATATTGATTAGGATAAAGATCATAAAATTCCAAAAATTTTTCACGATTTATTAATCTGAAGCCGCTGGTTAAATCTAATATTTTTTGTTGAGCCAAATAACTTGCCAAACGATTAAAAATAAAATTGCCGATACTTCTAAAATTTGAGACATTAGATTTTTTATTTCTGGCGCCGATAATTAAATCATAATTTTCTAAACCTTGAATTAATTTCACCATATCAGCCGAATTGTGCTGACCATCTCCATCTAAAAGTAAAATAAAATCACCCGTAGCAATTTTAGCCCCAGTTTTTACCGCCGCTCCATTGCCAATATTGTAAGGATGAGAAATTATAATCGGGTTTTTAGCGCTTTGCTTAGCGCAAGCTACTGTTTTATCTTTACTGCCGTCATCAACTACGATGATTTCATAAATTTCCGGCAAATTTGGAATCCCATTTAAAACTTCGGCAATCGTTGCCTCTTCATTAAAACATGGGATTATAATAGAAATTTTTTTAGTCTCCATAAATTATAAAATCTAAGACATTAGCAGCGGCTATAGTAATCCGCTTAATATCATTTAAATTTCTGACATTTTTAAAAATTATATCAAAAATTTTATTAATTCTTAAATAAAATCTGCGGTAAGCAATCCTGACATACTTTTCAATTACCTTGCCATCTAAATTAGTATAATATTTATTGTAGTTAGCTTGAGAATGTAAATTAGCCAAGCTTATATAAGCGGTCGTTTTAATTTCTGGGGCTTTAGCCGCAACTTCATCAAACAACCGCGAACCAGGATAAGGAGTGCAGATACCAAAGCTAGCGGTAGTCGGATCTAATCTTTTGACATATTTTATGGTTTGTTCAACCGTTTCTTTAGTTTCTCCGGGCACACCAACCATAACATGAGCGTGAGTTTTTAAACCAATTTTATTGCAATAATCAAATATTTCATAAGCTTTTTCTAAGCGATAACCTTTTTTCATTTTATTTAATAAATCTTGGTTGCCTGATTCAACTCCGAATTTTATCGTATGACAACCGGCTTTTTTAGCTAAAGCGATAATTTCTTTATCTATTAAACCTATGCGTGCATTAGCCAGCCAAGTAATATCAACTTTTTCTTTGATAATGTTATTCATAATTTCCTGATCGCGCGCTTTATCAACAAAAAAAGTTTCGTCGCGGAAATATATTTCCTTAATGCCATTCTGCGCAAAATATTTAATCTCATTAAATACATATTGAGCCGACTGAAATCTTAAATTTGAACCTTCGAAAAATGGCGCGGTGCAAAAAGTGCATTGACCTGGGCAACCGCGTGAAGTGGACAAAGCCATGTATGGTAAACGGCCAACAATCGGATTATAATAATCAATTTTTTTAGATAAAAATTTTAAATTTAAAAAAGGTAATTTATTTAAATCTTTCGGCTCGAATTTATGGTTTATAATTTTTTCATCGCCTTGCTTAAAGCCCAGTCCGGCAAGCTGCCGGTAATCGCTTTTATCATTAATCGTTTTTATTAAATTACCAATGATAAATTCCGGATCGCGCAAAACGATAAAATCAACCGCCTGATTAGATAAACAATCTTCGGGCATAAAAGTTGGATGCGAACCAAAAATTATAGTTTTTAAATTTTTATTAGTATCTTTTAATTCTGCTAAATATCTAGCATCTTCCCCAAACGACATAGTGGAAGTAGACATTACCACTATATCGAAATTATTTATTGTTTTTTTCACTTCCTCGATAGTAATTTTTTCGGCTGAAGCGTCGATCAATTTAACATTATTTCTTTTATTTTGATCTAAGATGGAAGCGATTTGGATTAAAACAAATGGCGGCGTAGTCGCGCCACCGATTCTTTTACCTTTGCACCAACAGCCGTAAACAACATCTCTTATAACATTTTTTGTAAATTTAGAGCCTGGATTTAATACTAAGACATTCATATTTTTTCCAAAACAATAATCATTTTAAAGCCAAAGAATTTATTTAACCAACCAAACTTACTTAAACATTTATCTAATTGAAGAATCGCCGGGGCTAAAAAATTCGGCGCGAATTTCATCTTTGAAAAACCGCCCGACAACGGATAAGCTAAAACATCCTGATATCTAATTTCTATAACTTTAAAATTTACATTTTGCCAATCTTTTTTAAACAATATAGTTGGTGAAGCTAGGTTGGCCTCTTCTGGATTGTCCCCTAATTTAGCTAATCTTTTAAAACTAATTTTTTCGTGATGAAATAATTTTCTAGCTATGAAGGAAACCGTAGAAATATAAGGCTCAATTAACACTATTCTCCCGATAGATCTTAAAACCCTGGCCGCTTCTCTAAAAAAATTATCAGGATTATTTAAGTGATGGAAAATATCTATACCAATTATATTGTCTAAAGATAAATCATTAAAAGATAAATTACAAGCATCTTCCTGCCTATCAATAAACTCATTTTTAACTATATCGCTAGTAGTACAATTTATAAATTTCTTAATTAATCCGGCCCCGCTTCCTATTTCTAAGTTTTTTTCGCCCGGCGCTAAATTAAATTTTATTTGTTCATACCAATTTTTGTAAACTTCCTGTAATAGCCGACGCTTATTAAAAATTTGCCGCTTTTTTTCTGCGCTTAAAGACATAAATTATTACTTCTTAAAACTATCTTGATTAAAATATTTTGTGCAAGCGCCATAGCGACCGACATAATTTTTTTTTATCAACATTTTTTCTAAAATTTTTCTTAAAAATTTACGGCCACAATCAAATCTGCCAAAAGTTAAATTATAGCTTCTTAATATAATTAATTTCGTTGTGGTCATCGTCATAAAATTACCAAAAATAAACCATTAAGTAATCATTGGACAATCCTATTAAATAACGATCATCCAGCCAATCGGGATTTAAAATAACATCGGCTTCCAGCCCTGCTTTAATTTTATTCAAAACTTCAACTTTAGCTAATTTAAAACCAAAAGGATAAATAAAAGCTGTATTCCGGCTCATAGACATATTATCATAATTACCATAATTATCAAGGTGTTTGTCAAGCTCTTGAGCGACTTTTCTTAATTGGCTAAAAAATTCCGTTCCTTCGGTTTTTTGATAAAACCTAGCCAAGCAACTTGCTGTAATTGTGCTATAACCTAAATCAAATCCGCCATATTCAGAAAAATATTTATTTTGATTATACTGCTTGATTAAACGTTCAACTCGTTTATTCGACTCTAAAATAAAATCTTCTCGTTTTAGCAATTTCCCTAAATTATGGAGCGCGACGGCCGAAGCCGCAACTTGATTAGCAATATGCCAGTTTGCATTTTTTTTAAGCCACCCGCCCGTTCCTTCCAATTTTATTCTCCACTCGTCTATTTCTAAATTCAATAATTCGATGGTTTCGGAAATAATATAAGCTCCGAAAGCGGTAGCACAAAAAGATTGTTCATAAGGATAAACTTCGTCCACGCTACCATTGCTATGAGACTTAATCAGCCAAAAATTTATCATTGCTTTAATTAAATCTAGCAATTTATCATTTTTATATAAAAAACAATCCTTATCAGAATAAGCAAAAGCTAAAATTAAGCAGGCTTCCTGATAGCGAGCGCTTGAATAATCATTTAATTTATAATGCCAAAAATTACGATCAGCGCATCCAAAGGTCGGCGAAGTTTTGTCAACATCAATAAAACCAATAATTCGTTTTAAATGTTTAAAAACTAAATTTTTAAAAATTGGGTTGTCCATATTTTTCAGTAAAAACTAAATATTTATAACTTAAAAATTTGAGCAAAGGAAAAATAAAAAAATTAATGGTAATAGCGATTAGATAGTTAAGATTAAAATTAACTACAAAAATATGAAACAAATAATTCATGGAAAAAAAGAAAATAGCCGTAGTTATAGAAAATTTTAATAAGTTGACACGATTAATTCCACGACCAAAAATTTTAGAATTACCTAAAAAACTTATAATAATATTAATCGCCGTACTAATAAAATAAGTGAATTGCGCATTCAACTTAAATATTTCCACTCCGACTAAATTTATTCCGTAAATAACAACCACGCCGCTTAAAGCTAATAAAAGATACCAATGTAAACCTTTGAATAAATTAACCGTTTTTTTTATAAAATCCATAAATTTTTAAATATTCTTTGGAAATTCTTTCCCAATCCGTTTCTCTAGTATGCTCAAGACCAGCCTGCCCCAGTCTTTTTCTTAAATCAATATCTTCGCATAGCCTTAGTAAAGCCTGAGTTATATCTTCAGATTTTGGTTCAACTAAAAATCCAGTCTGATTATTTATAATTGCGTCTTCCGCGCCGCTACCCTTAGTCCCCACTACCGGCAATCCGCAAGCGCCAGCCTCTAAATAAACTAAACCGAAACCTTCAAAATCGCCCTTATCCGAAATCGGGGTTAATAAAAAAATATCTGAATTATGATAATAATTAATTAACTCGCCTTGTTTGACGTTGGTAAAAAATTTAACTATTTTTTCAAGATGATATTCTCTAACTAAATCTTTAAGCTGACCAAAATAGTGGGTGTCGTTTTGGCTGCCTATGATTGTATAAGTTAAATTTTCACATTTTTTAGCCAATTCGGCTATCGCTCCTAGGGCTAAATGATAGCCTTTCCTGTATTTTAACATACCGACACTTAAAATATTAATACCACCATCGTAATTACTTTTTTTATTAACCTGATAAAACTGATCAAATTTAACCCCGTTATTTATAACAACTACGTTATTTAAATTTATTTTTTTATTAATTTGCGCTAAAGTATAACGGCTAACACAGATATTCTTCTTGGCTTTCCTTAATACTATTTTAAATAGTAACTTTGTTTTGGTTAAATTTAAAAGTCTGATGGCAAAAGTACCGTGCAAGGTTAAATAAAATGGCTTTCTAGAAAATAGAAAATAAACTAACGGCGCGTATGGTTCAATTAAACAATGGATTAAATCGCAATCATTCAATAATAAATTAATTTTTTTTCTATTTTTTAGCGCCCAAAAAATATTTTTTATGATACTATTATATTCTGGAAAAATATTATAAGTGCAACCCTCCCATGCTGAAGTTGGCTTATAGCTACTACTAGTTAAAACTACTACCTCCACTCTGCTATTTTTAACAGCCCTAATCAAGTCTAGTGAATATCTCGCCCAACCGCCGCCAGTAGTTTCGTCAAGAGAATTAGTTATAAAACAAATCTTCATAGAAATAAAAAATTAAAAAATATCATTAAAATTTTTATCTAATAATTTTATAAATTATTATATTATTTTTTTCATAAACCGAACTAAGAAAATTAAGCTTCTCAACTCGCCAATTAACATCAACATTTTTATCCCAAACTAAATAGTCAACTCTATAATCGCCTAATAAACTTTTAAAATCCTGCTTTTGCATCTGATGAGCCAGCGTAATAACCCGATCTATCTCCTCGCCAGGAACTCTTACATAATTTTTTAACGGCAAAAAAAATAATTTTCTTAACTTATTTTTATTTAAACCATGATTATAACTATTAATATATTCTGTCCCCCAAATCGACCTCTCGGACGATAAAATAAATTCTTGTGAAAAATTTTCCCAATAATTATTTATAATAAATCTTTTTTCAACTTCTCGGTTAGAAATAAAAAATAAATTAGCATTTCTGGAAAAAAATACATTTAAAGAAGTATAGGCTGGAATAAATTCGGTTATATTTTTATCGGCGAAAACAACTGAATCCTTAGGCGCGTTATCGTTTAACCAATTTAAAATCTCCGCGTAGTTCTGCTGTTGCGCATCTTCCGGTCTTAAAATTATTTGCTTTTTAACGGTCTGGAAAATATTGAATGAAGAAATTAAAATAACAAAAACAATTACTCCACCTAGAATATATTTTTTTGCCTTTTTATTTTCTAATTTTTTTATAAAAACTGATAATAAATAAAATAAAATTATAACCAGCCAAAACTCTGACTCTAATAAATAATGTGAAGAAAATTCCAAATTTTTACCGGTTATTACATGCTGATTAACACTAACGGCGCCGGCCAAACCGCCGGCTAATAAAAACAATTCGATTAAGCCAAGCCGGATAATTTCTCTTTTGTAAGCAATAAAAAATATTATTAAAACCGCGACTGTCATCGCGACTATTTTTAAACCTGAGGGGAAATGGGTATTAAGCATGCCCAATCTAATTAAAGATTCATTATAATAAGGCGACCCAGAACTATTATACAGAGAAATAAAATATGGCAAAGCAACAACCATGGCTCCTACTATTAAATAAAGATATGATCTGAAAATAATTATATTTTTTTTGGCTAACGCGCCTAAAAAAATAAAAATAAATAAAACTATAAAATAAAATGTCCAATAATAAGTATAAGAATAAAAAAGCGATCCTAAGACCAAGCCGGATAATATTAAATATATTTTTTTATTAGACTGAATAAATTTTATAAGAAAAATCAAAAGCAAGAGCCAAAAAATAAAATTAAACTGCGGGCTAGGAGAACGGTTAAATTCTTCTAGAAATAACCCCAGATGCAGCGTAGCGGCTGCTGCCAAGCTATAAAATTTATGATTAGTTAAAAGATAAACCGCGATATAAGTTAATATCGTTAGGATAAAAGTTAAAAGAAAATCATAAAATAAATAACCATGGACTACATCTATTTTTAAAACCGATAAAGGCTTAGCCATTAAATAATCCGGCAACCAAACTTGCATCGGGCTCCCTTTTTTATATTCAAAAAGATAAGGATTTGATAAAAAATTATGCCCGTCGATTATATCTTGTCCGCGAGCCAAATAATATCGCTCATCGTCGCCAACGGTGTGATAAATACCTTTAAAATCATGGCCTAATGTTTTAACGGCAAAAAGCTGCGGCAACAAAGTTAAGCTGCCAACAATCAAGGCTAAAACTAAAATCAAATAATGTTTTTTAAAAATGGCTAACATGATTTTTTTCTAGCAATTATAAAAATATTATCCCTTAAATTGATTGGTATAGAAAACTGACGCCAAATTGAACTATCAAAATATTCGGCTAGCTTATTCCAAAATTTTAAATTATGCCAAGCATAAAGTCTTTTAAATATATATGATAAATAGAATTCTTTACCTTCGCTTCTTATAGTTATAATTTCAAAACCGTTCCCCTCTAATAACAACCTTAAGTTTTGCGGAGAATAATATAATAAATGCTCCGGCGGTATTATTAAATTCCATTTTTTACCAGTTATTTTCGCCCAAATACTTTTAATATTAACAGTATTTATCGCTAAAATACCGCCATCAATTAAAATTTCTTTAATTTTTTTAATAAAATCAACAGGCCGGCTGATATGCTCCATTACATCCCAAGCCGTTATAACATCAAATTTTTTATCTATTTCAAGCTCGGTAATATCGCCTAAAAAAACTTCATGACCTTTGGACCGAGCGCGCTGGACTGCATATTCGGAGATCTCGCTGCCGCTCGTAAGCCAACCATGGACTTTCGCTAAATCCAAAAAATAACCGGTCGCCGTTCCAATATCAAATATTTTTCTACCAGTAGTTAATTTTTCAAAATTAACCAAATAACTTATAAACTGCCCCGCCATAGCTTCTTTATCTTTGTCGTAATCGCTGTAACCATTTTTCACTATTAAACCATTATTTTTATAATATGACTCATTATAAATTTTATTTAAACCCTCCGGTATCGGCCAAACAAAAACCAATTGGCAATTTAAACAACTAAATAAATCGTAATCATCTTTTTTAAAAAAATGAATGATTGTTTCCGATCCGCATAGAGGACATACTATTTTCTCCATACTAATAAATATTATTTTAATCTCTTTATTAGCAAATGCAACATCAGGCCAAAACCTTCAATAATTATTTTTATTGACATCTTTGATTCCCCGCCGATTCTTTCTTCAAAAATAATAGGGATCTCCTTAAACTTCGCCTTAAGTTTATTTATCAAATAAAACTTTAACTCTATTTGATAAGAGTAGCCGTTGGCTCCGATTTCATTAAAATCAACTTTTTCTAAAATATCTCTTTTAGCGCAAATAAATCCAGCGGTTAAATCATTAACATTCAAACCGGTTAATAGTTTAGCGTAAAAATTTCCAAAAAAACTTAACTTTTTACGCCATAATTCCCAATTTTCCGTACCACCGCCATCAACATAGCGCGAACCGATAATTAAATCGTAATTATTAACCTCATTCAAAAATTCATTTAAAAATTTAGGCTCATGCGAGCCGTCCGCGTCCATAGTTATAACAAATTTAATATTATTATCATTAAAAGTTTGCTTCATGCCATCTTTATAAGCATTGCCAAGACCGGTTTTGTTTTGACGTTTTAAAATTTTAAGATTCTTATATTGCTTCATCAATTCTTCAACAATTTCAAAAGTTTTATCCGGTGAATTATCATCAATAACTAAAATATTAATTTCCGGCAATAATGAAAATATTTTTGGTATAATTATTTTTACATTATGCCTCTCGTTATATGTGGGCAAAAGTATAACGGCATATTTACTGTTATTTTCTATTATTTTTGTAACATCCATATTTTATATAAAATTTAAAATATTTTCCGCTCTTTTTTCCCAAGTATATAGCTTTACATCTTGATAAGCTCTTTGGCTTATTCTTTCCGCTAAACCCGGGTCAGCTAAAATCATTTCTATTTTTTTAGCTAAATCTATCGGATTATCGGGCTGGCAAAAAAGGCAGTTACCTTCATTTAGCACTTCTCTTATGCTTGGCAAGTCGGAAGAAATAATCGGCCGCTCGCTCGCCATATATTCAAACATTTTTAGCGGCGACATAAAATAAGCGTAATGCCTTACGTTAGGGAAAGGCATTAATAACATATCAAAGGCTTTTTGATAAATTGCTAATTGATTTTGATTAACCTTATCAATAAACAGGCAATTGGTTAAAACTTCACTAGCCTCCGCTCTTTTCTTGTAATACTCAATATCCTGCGGACTACCGCCGATTGCCGCTAAAATTATTTTATTATTTTTTCCCGCCAACAATTTTAACGCCTTGATAATATCATCTAATCCCTTATCCATGGCCTTAGTTTTAAAACTGCCGGTGTAGCCTAAAATAATCTTATCGGCGGGTAAATTCAATTTTTTCCTGGCTTCTTCTTTGCCTAGATTAATATCAAAAATTTTAAAATCAACCGCATCCGGAGAAATTAAAATTTTATTATCAGCCACGTCCAGACCGACTAACTCTTCCTTCATTTTTTTCGTCAAAATAATCACGGCGGCGCATTTAATAATATACTTTTGATAAAATTTCAGATGGCTGGGTAGGGCGTGGCATTCCCAGGAAATATTTTTAGAAAATAATTCCAGAACAGGAATCAGATATTCATCTCTGATATAAAAAATATAATTTTTTTTATCACGCTTAAACAGCAAGTAAAAAAATAAACTAACTATAAAAAAGGCGGCCTGAAATCTTATGTACCATTTCTCAAAAGCGCCAAACAAAAAAGTTGGATCAAAAGATTTTATTTTTTTTATTTTAAAATTATTCGCCAAACTATAATAACTAAACATGTCCTGATTAATATCATTTTTCCTCGTCGGCAGCCATAATTCAACTTCTTTCTCCAATAAAGAAAACTGCTCGCACATCTTGCCAATCTGATGGCCATGAGCTTTTTCGGTAGGCATCCTTATGTTGGCGATATAAATTATTTTTTTATTAATCATTTATTTAAATTTATCACTTTTGCCCTAAATAAATTAAATGTTGTTTTTTTCTTTTGCGACCCAGCAATAAATTAATCACAAATTTTATTTTATTAAGCAAGTTCGGTTTTTCAAGCAAAGTCGCCTGGTAAATAACTGTTTTAAAACCGCTCTTTTCCATAAGCGCGCTCAAACTTTCTTCCGTAAATGAATTCAAATGCTGAACGCGATGGAAAATAGCGCCGCAATCAGGGCATAAAACCGAATATTTTTCTAAATTTTCTTTATACGGCGTAGTAATAAATATATACCCACCAGGTTTTAAGATTCGCGCTAACTCTTTAAAATAATTTTCAACCTTATCCGGCAAAAGATGCTCAATCATTTCTATAGAATAAATAAAATCATAAGTAGCCGGAGCGATTGTTTTATTGGGAATCTCCGTTGATAAAATCACGCCTCTAAATAACTTATTGCCGTTGAACCTTTTTTTAACCACACCCAAAGAATCTGCCGAGGCGTCCAGCCCCTGGCAACTATAGCCTTTTTCAAATAAATAACCCATCAACGCCCCGCCACCGCAGCCGTAATCCAAAATATTAAAATCCGGTTTTAAATATTTTTTGGTTCTCTTAATAATATCCTGGCCGACTTCGGCGGCAAAAGACAATTTAAGCAAAGCGGAATTATCCACGAAATAATTCCAAAATCTTTTAATTTTCTCTTCAGTCCATTCTACCTTATGTTGGTTAAAACTTTCCATATTTTTATTTCTTATAATTATTAGCAAACTGGCTTAAAGTTACGCCCTTTATATTTTTTTGCTTTAAAAATTTAAACATCTCTTCAAGCTGGCCGTAAATGAACTCTACTGATTTTTCATCTTCGCTGTAAGGGCTGCCGCCCGGCATTAATTCGGAAGAATGAATCATAAATTCAAGACAGGGTAATTTATTCAATTCGGCCGATTTATATATATTAATCCAATCTTTTCTCTCACTGCCAGAAAAAATTCGCAGCCATTTTTGTTGAAAAAATATTTTATTTAAAACTTTTTTTAAAAAACTGTCCGGTAAATTAAAAAATAAATTAACAAAGCCATTTTTTTCATTTTTTATAAGCCCGGTAAACAAAATTGTCATCGGGACTTCTAATAAACCACCCAAAAAATAATAAGGCTCAACCAGATTAAAACGAAAATCCTGGCCGCCTTTTCCTCCTGCAAGCCCGGCAGTTTTTCTCCAGTCAATTTTCGGGGTAACCGAACAATCCGCTAAATAACCTAAATTTTTTAAAATTTTAGCTTGCCTCTCGTCAAAACCCCAGCGGCCGGCCCGATAACTGGTCGGCCGACAGCCGACTTTTTCCTCTATAGCAGTTGTTAAAGTCTTGATCTGATCTTCTAATTCAATATCCGATAATTCACACGGAAACGCTTTACCCTGTCCTATATAATTAGGCATTACCCAGGGATGTAAATGCGAACCAATTTCGGCCTTGCCTTGGTTTTGCCATTCAGCTAGCATCTTCACTCCTTCCCGATCTTGCGTTATTTCATAAGACAAAAGATAGGTGGGAATAAAACCATATTTCTCGCATAGACTCTGAAACCGCGATAAAAATTTTAAGTTTCCCGTAGCCAATTTTTTTTCTTCGGCCCATTGGTTATCCGCTTCAGTATCAACTGTAATAATAAATTTCATACTTTTTTAAAACCCCTTAATTTCATCCAAAATTTTAATAATTTTGAGTAGACTTTATGGTAATAATAACATTTTATTCTTACCCCGCCAAAACCTTCCTTAAATTCAGCTAAAGAAAATTCAGTCTTATCTTCTGCGTCGGGACTTATACCGCCCAAATCAAATAATTTATGACCGGTATTTTTAGCGTATTGAATCGCTTCCCAAATTATCAATCTATTGGCCTGACCGATTATTTCCCGTTCTTTTGCTCCGCTTACCTTTCTTAGGGAAGCTAAAACCCAAGCCCTAATATTTTCACCGTCAGAAATAAATAAACCGCTGGCAATCACCTTGTTGTTATAATAAGCGGAAAACAGCAAACCATTTTTTCTAAAAACAAGAAAATTATCTTTTGATAAATTTTTACTTTTTCTAAATATACCATAAATTTTTTTAAATTCTCTGAAATTACTATCCTGCTTAACAATGACGCCGTTTCTCTCCCCTTTTCTTATCTGCTTGACAATAAAACTATTTCTCATCTTTGAAAAAATTACTTCTAAATCCTGCCGCAAATCTATTGCCGAAGTCAAACCTTTTTTACAATAAAAGCCTGGTACGTCAATTTTATTATATGAAAAAAAATTAACCATAGCCGCTCCCCTGACATCAAAAGGATCGGCGAACCAAAACCAATATTTTTTCAAAAAATTTGAAAAAATAAACCCATAACTGTAATTTTTTATATTATTTATCTTCATTTTTTATTGCGGTAATTAAAATTAAGTGGCCCAATAAATTTACGCAAGACACATTTTCAAAAAAATGAGAAACATAACCTTTAAAATACTTAGCCAGGCCCAATCTTGCTTCTAGCGGCATAGTTATATCTATAATTTTTATTTTTTTAATCTCAAAATATTCTAAAAATTCTTTCTTTATTTCTCCGACGGTAAAATAATGGAAAAATATGCCAGACTTATGCCGACCCTCGGACTCTTCGCCTTTTAGCCTGCGGCGCAAATCCTGATGATAAACCGAGCAAACAAATCGACCCGACGGTTTAAGCGCGCTAGAAACATTTTTTAAAAAAAATTGCCTAGACTCTATAGTCGGAATATGCTCAAAAACTTGAGCTGAAATCGCTAAATCAAAATAATCGTTAACTACTTTAAGCTGAACCACATCAGCTAAAACCAGTCCAATATTTTCTTTTTCCAAAATTTTATCAGCTAAAACCGACAATGATTTTCTTGAAAAATCAACCGCTAATATATTTTTAGCATTAAGCACTTCCATGGTTAATCTGCCGGTGCCGCAGCCATATTCAATAATATTTTTACTATTGACATCGCCGAATTGCTTGACAGTTGAAGGAACTTCTTTATCGTGTCGAGTAGCTAATTTTTTGTCATAGCCTAGGGCCGCTTCATCTCTTTTAACAATCTCAATTTTTAAAAGTTCATCTAAGCCAGGTTGGCCAACTAACAAATTCAAAATGCCCTGCTTAATTTCATAATTTGCTCCGCAAACCGGGCATATTAAATCTCCTTCAATAATTTTATCGTTATCTGATTTAATAATAGTTCCTAATTGCAATCGGCTACAATCTTTCTGACAAACTACCGCGGAAACTAATTTTTTAGGAAAACCGTAAGACATAATAAAATTATTTATTCTGATATAATTTTTCTAATAAATTTTCTAATTCTGCTATACTGCCCGAGCTTTCTTTGGCGAATTTAAAGGAGAGATGTTTCATCTTATTTAATCTATCGGCATCTTTAGATAATAATAGAATCTTTTCAGCCATAGAATTTATATCGCCAGGCTTAACCAACCAGCCGTTTTCTTCGTGCCGTAAAACATCTTTAATTCCACCTATGTCGGGAGCTAAGCAAGCCAAGCCCGCGTTCATCGCTTCTAACATAGCTATCGGCAAACCTTCGCGATCAGATGTTAAAAGAAAAATATCGCCAACCGTTAAATATTCTTTAGCGTTTTTCGGGTCAACAATTATTTTAACAAATTTTTCTAAATTTTTACTTTTAACCTTTTCTTTTAATTCATTCTCTAACTTACCATAACCGACGATAACAAAATATATATTATGATCTTCTTTTTTATTTATTAAATCGGCTAAATCTATAATCCGGTATTGAGCTTTTTCTGGGCTGAATCTACCGATGGTCAACGCCACTAACGCTTCTTGCGGAATATTCAGTTGCTGACGCAAATTATCGCGATTAAATAACCCCTTGACAGATAAATCGCTAATCTGTTTTAAAACTTTAATTTTTTTTGAATTAATTTTTTCTTGTTTGGCGGTAAAATCCGCCACCTCGCCGGATACGGCTAAAATTAAATCGGTAAAATGAGATAAAAAATTATCAAACAATTTTTGCCAGAGGCTTTTATTAAAATAACAACTGTGCTCAACAATTAATTTAATTTTTGTGCCGGCTAAAATAGCGGCTAAGCGTACCGCCAGGTTAGCTTCAAAAAGATTAGAAATTACAATTTCTATTTTTTGTTGCTTCAAAAATTTATAAATTCTTAAAAAAGCTCTCGCGTCAAATAAATTACTAAAATTGAAATGGATAATTTTATCTTCACTAACTTTTAATTTATCATAAAGATTAGCGCTTTTATCAGTTGAATAAAGCAAACCTAAAAAAACATCAAATCTACTCTTATCTATAGTATTTATCTGATTTACTACAACCGTCTCCGCCCCTCCAATTGTCAATTTATTTATAGCAAACAAAATTTTAATTTTTTTATTCATTTTGAATTTATCTATTTTATATAATTTGTTATCATTTTAACTAATTTTTTAACGCTGTGATTTTCTAAAACGTAGTTTCCGGCCCAAGCGCCATATTTTATTTTGAATTCTTCTCCGATCGTTAGCGCTTGAGATAATTTTTCCGCCAAATCGTTCTCATCATTTTCTTCAAACATCAATTTCGGCAAAAATTCTTCGGGAAATATTTTTTCAAACGAACGGTTGCATAAAATTACCGGTAAAGCGCAAGCCATAGCTTCATAGCTAGTTTTATCCATTGAACCGGAATCGGTTAAATTTATATACATTTCATGCCGATTATACTCGGCCGGAGTTTTTAAATTCGCGATTCCGTCGCGGAAACTTATTTCTCGGCTTAACCCATAATCTTCAACCATTTTTTTTAGCTTACTATAATAAGCATCATCCGTCGGCGAACCGATTATGTTAATTACAAATTTTATATTTCTGTCTTTTAAAATTTTTGCCGCTTTAATTAAAATATCAACCTTTTTTACCGGAGAAATTCTGCCCAGACATAAAATTGAATTATCAATTTTTTTTATGTTGTCATCTTTAAAAAATAAATCAGTATTTATGCCAACCGGCATCATTTTAGCTTTTTTATTTTTAGAAAAATAAGAAAACGGCGAAGTATAAAAAATTATATCTGCCAAACAACCGCTAATATTAGATAGAAAATTGCCCTTGGCGTGATTATACCATAAATAAACTTTTTTCTGCCATAATTTCCATAACACGCCGCCGAGTAAAACATATTCTCTGTTCATGTGGACTAAAACCGTATCATAATTATTTTTCTCTTGCCAGATATAACGATAGAAGTTTGTTAAATATTTTATTATTGATTCGCCGGTTTCTTTGCCTAAAGATAAAACTTTTACATTGCCGGGCAATTTATGCTCCCCCACGCCTAAAGCGATAACGGTTACTTTTTCGCATTTTTCAGCAAACTCAATAATCCAGCCGCGCATAAAGCCAAGCACATCGTCATTCATATCAACTTTTTGTGTAAGGATAAGTAATCTCATAATTTACCCCGTGAAATAAGATTTGAGCCTATTTTTTAAAAACATTTTTCCGTAATAAGTTTTTAAATACTTCTCACGTTTTGTAGCATCTTTCTGCCGCAAACAAGCTTCATAATATATTAATTTAAATGGTCTTCTTTTTTTGGTCGACTTTACCATTCCCTTGCTATGTTGCTCAAATCTTAATTTTAAATTATTTGTATAACCAGTATATAATTTTTTATCATTTTCACTATGTAATATATAAACATAATACATAAATATCAAAAAATTTAAAATTATTTCACTGGGTGAATAGCCTTCTCCCAAGATTTTTTATATAACCCCAATATTTGTTCTTTACTAGGCAATCGGTTTACTGCTAATTTGGCGCTATCACCTATTTTTTTTCTCAGCTCGGCATTGTCTATAATTTTTATCATAGCTGCAATCAGTTTTTCTTTATCGCCCACCGGGATGATTATGCCGCTTTCGACGTCTTTAATCACTTCGCCGGCGCAGCCAACATCCGTCATAATAATCGGCAAACCAAAAGCGGCAGCTTCAATTACGGCCATGCCCCAGCCCTCGGAACTAGAAGTCAGTAAAAAGGCCTCCGCTTTCGCATAATATGGCAAAACATCCGCCTGAAAATCTAAAAACTTAGCATAACTCGCAACGCCTAATTCGTAACTTAGTTTTTTCAACCGCTCCCGCTCAGGCCCGCCGCCGATTATCCATAATTCCATATCCGGATATTTTTTTATCACTTCCCGCATCGCTTCAAGCTGCAAGCCGATATTTTTTCCCGGTACCAAGCGGCCGACCGTCAAAAAGATAAAAACACCTGTGTCATTGCGAGGAGACCCATACTCGGGGCGACGCGGCAATCTCTGGTTAAACTCCGAGTACGTGAGATTGCTTCGACCGCTGGTGCGGTCTCGCAATGACAAAGCGGACTTAATATCTACAAAAATCGGTACAACAATAATTTTTTCTTCTTTAACCCTAAAATCATTAATCAGCTGTTTTTTTAATCTTTGGCTAACGCATCTTACGGCGTTAGCGCGCGGTAAAACATATTTAGCAATTAATTTTCTTAAACCATAATACTTTTCAAAGCCATGAATCTGAATTTCCAAGCCGATTTTAAATTTTTTTGCTAGACATAAACCGATTAAGGCTAAATAATATTGATCCTGCACGGTTATCACGTCAAATTTTTCTTCTCGCAACAATTTTTCAGCCAACTTATAAATTTTAAAAAATTGCGTTATTTTACTGCTGCCACCAGAGCCATGGGTTATTACTTTATTGGATAATTCGTTTTTTTCATTCTTTCGGCTCGGTACAATGACCGTATATTTTTCAACCAGATTGCCATACTCAACGACCCTCAACGCTAAAGCGGAAGTTTTTTCTAAAATTGAATTGTCCAAACCAAGACTTAAAATTTTCATGCTATTAAATTAACAATTTTTGTTATTGCAAGCGACTCTGTAGTGTTGTCATTCTGGAGGGAGCATCAGCGACCGATAGAATCTCGTGAAAAATGCCCAAACTACGAGATGCTATCGCTCCACTTCGTTTCGCTCCAGCATGACAAATAAGGAAATTGTCTCGCAATGACATGATTTTATTTAGTAACAAATCTTTTCGCCAACTTAAATTCTATCGGGAAAGCAAAAAATTTTAATTTCCATCTTAACTGGCAAAGTAAAACAAAAGCTAACTTTATAATTCTTTGCGCTTTGACCGACGAACCCATGGCATTTTTTACGCTATGGGCGCCGAAACGCACATAAGCTTCCATGGATTCTACAAAATCTTTATCGCGCACCCAGGGGAAATTCTGTACGGTCAGATAACTTAATTCATTGGCAATCAGATGGCTCCATTCTTCAAGGCTACCGGGCTCTTTCCAGCCGCTAACAACGCATTCTTGATATAAAGTTGAACCCGGATAAGGCCGGAAAGCCTGTGGACCTAAAATTTGAACTTTATCGCTTAATTTAATAAGTTTATCAATTAAATCAAGCGTCATAAACATGTCTTTTTTAGTTTCGCCCGGCAAACCGATCATAAATGAATATTGCGGAATAATCTCATGGCGCAAACAACTTTTAGCCGAATTAATAATTTCTTCCGGAGTAATATCTTTCTTAATCTTTTTTAAAATATCCGGGCTGCCTGATTCGGCGCCGAATGACAGCAAGTAGCAACCTGACTGTTTTATCTTCGCCATAAAATTATCATCAATCAATCTTTCTTTTATATAAGCCGCTCTGACCGTCGTCTCCCAGGGAATAATTAAGTTATGCTCAATCATGCCGTCGATTATCGCCCGAGCGCGCCGCAAATCAACAAAAAAATTCTCATCCCAAAATCTTAAAGATTTACCTATGAAATAATCTTTGCTTTTTATAATTCGCAAATCTTCTAAGATCTGCTCGACGGTTCGCGCTCGCCAGCGGTTTTGTAAAATCGCGTTAATGCAAAAAGTACAGCGGTGCGGACAGCCGCGCGACGTCAATGACGGGATTAAATATAATTTTTCTAAAATTTCCCGCGACACTAAATCCCAATTGAATAAAGGCGTCTCGGCCGGATTATTAAGGCTTCTCGGCTGATTTTTAATTATTTTTTCTCCTTGCTTATATAAAATACCGCCTATCTCTGATAAATTTTTCCCACTGGCGATTTCGTAAAAAGTTTCTTCGCCTTCACCGTAAGAGATTATGTCTATCAATTTGCTCTTTATAGTCTCCGCCGGGAAAAAGGTCGGATGGGTTCCGCCCCAGATGATTTTGCATTCGGGCTTTATTTTTCTAATCATCTCTGAAATTTTAAGCGCTGCCGGAACTTGAGTCGTCATTACTGATAAACCGGCATAATCGCTGTCTAAAACTTCCTTTTCAAGATCGGACCAAAATTTTTTCTCTCTGGCGCCGTCTAAAATTTTAACCTTTACGCCTTTGCTATTTAAATAAGTCGCGATGCTTAAAAGGCCGACCGAAACCGAACTGTCATAATTATCTTTAGCAATATTAAACGGCGGATTGATTAATAAAACTTTATTGCCCATAGATCTTTTTAAAAATATCCAGATGTTCGCTAGCCACTAAGCTCCATTCACGCCACAAAAAATTAAGCTCTTTTAATCTTGAGGCATAAGCGGAAAGATTATCGTCATTAAGCAAATATTCAATCTTCTTTTTAATATCTTCTTCCGACAGCGGGTCAATGGTTAAAAGATGTTTGGTTATTTCGCCGTCTAAACCGTTCTCTTTAGTTAAGACAACCGGTTTGGCTAAGCCAACGCACTCTAAGGCTAAATTCGGGCTGATTTCGGTTAATGAAGGCAGGACGAAAAAACGGCAGCCGGCGATAATGCCCATAAGTTTTTTATGATCAACCGCGCCCATTAATTTAATTTTATTTTGCGCTCCGAGGCCGGAAATAATTTTTTGCAGATTTTTTTCTTCCGGACCGTCGCCAAAAAGTAAAAGCTCGGTTCCCGACTGCTGTATTTTACTAAAAACTCTAATCAGCCTTTCAAGGTTTTTAAACTGGATCAATCGCCCGGCGAAAACAACAGAATTTTTAAATTGTGAATCGGCTTCAACTTTAATCGCCGGCAGGGCATTAGCTAAAATTTTTATCTTTTCTGGCATAACGGCGTAATATTTTTTATAAATATCCGCCTGCAGACTGGTTGAAAAAATTATCAGATCAATTTTTTTTAATAGCCGCCGGCAAAAATACATTAAAAATTTTTCCTTGGCCGTTTTCTTCTGTTCGTAGTATCTAGACAAAAAAACATCAGTCCAGCCGTTGCGATAAGCCTTCTCCCATAAAAAATCTCCGCCGGTCCTGAAAACAACTTTCTTATTTTTTAATTTAGCCGCCACGACCGCCGGCAATCCGGCGCTTATTAAATCAAGCGTATAAACGATATCGGCCCAAGGCGCTAACTTATTGGCTTGCCAAAAAAAATTAAAATACCGTGAAAAAATATTTTTATTTTTATCAACAAAAATAACATCGGCTGGCTCATCCGCGCCGCCCTTGCCGTAAGTTATGATTTTTACTTCGCAACCCAGCTTTTTAAGTTCCCGCGACAAATTATAAGCATAAGTAGCCGGGCCGCCGATATCCGGCGGATAAATGCCGGTAGCGATCAATATTTTAATTTTGCCGTTCAGCGGCGCGCTTTTATTATTAAAAATAAAAAAATTGTAAATAAAATAACTTTCAATCGCAATCAGGCCGCTGGCTATAATTTGAGCCAATATATACCAAGCTTTAAACCCATCAACTAAAATATACATCAAGCCAGCGTTGATTAGAAGATTTATTAAAGCCACAGCCAAGTATATGCCCAACTGCTTATACATTTTTTCTTTATCCGTATCTCTAAAAGTCCAAAATTTCTGCAGAAAAAAACTAACGAAAAATGCGACAATGAAAGCCAAGCTAGCCGAAGTCAGATACCAAATGCCTAAGATATCGGTTAATATATATAATAAAACTAAATCAACCAAGGCGGCCGTGCCGCCGACGATTAAATATTTAATTATTTGTTTGTATTTTTGTAATAAATTAAACATAATTTTTTCAGCAGGAATGGCGACGCGTCATCAACTAAAACAATCTCCTTTTCTAAAGGCAATACGACCGCATCAATTCTTTTCAGAACCTCTAGAATAGTATTTTTTTCATTAAATACCGGGATAACAATTGATAACTTTTGCATAATTAATTACTTGATTAATTTATTAAAAATATTTTCCATTTTTATGGTAATTAAATTCCAATTATAATCTTTGATTACTAATTCTTTAGCGTTTACTTTTATTTTTTCCATTAAACCTTTATCTTCTAAATATGTTCTTACTTCTAAAGCTATATTTTCCGGATTGCGAACTTCACAAAGCAAACCCGTCTCCTTATCATGCAAAAAATCAACAATCCCGCCAACCGGCGTGGCGATAATCGGCAAGCCGGCCGCCATCGCCTCTATAAAAGAGATGCCCTGCCCCTCGGACAGAGACGGCCTGATAAATATATCGGCCATGGCCAAATATTTCGGCAAATCTTCCTGGCCGATATGGCCTAAAAATAAAACCCTATTTTCTAATTTTAAATTTTTAACTAACAGCTTTAAGTTATTTTCATCCGGGCCGATGCCTAAAATTAAAAATTTTATATTAGCCGGCAAATGCTCAAGCGCTTTAATAACATCATCAACCGCGTTTTTTTCAACTAATCTTGAAGTGGTTATAATTATTTTTTCATCATCTTTTATAACTAATTTATTTTTTAAAGCTAGTAAATCTTCTATTTTATAATCTTGGGTAAAATGCTTAATATCAACGCCATTCGGCACGATTTCAATCGGCGCCGTTGCTTTTTGCTTCAAAGCAAAATTTTTTAAATACTGGCTGATAGCGGTGATAAAATCCGCGTCCGTAAACATTTTTTTATAATACGGCCCGAGCCACCTGGCGCGCGAATAAATATGCTCTGGCGTATCGCCTTCTTGCAGGGTTAATAGATACGGCACATTAGGATTTTTCTTTTTAAAAAACAAAGCGGTTAGCCCGCCGAAAGAAGCCATAATCGCCCAAACCAAATCATATTTTTTTGTCTTGCACAATTTTTGCGCCACTCTAACCCCAAGCCAAGGCAACAAAAATTTATCAAATTTACAGCCAAGACCGACCCGGTAGACCATAATTCGGCCAATTTTTTCTTTTTTAGCCAACTTGCTATCTAGTCTGGCGGCAATCAAATCAAAATCAAAACCGGCCAAGCGGTCGGTTAATTCTTTAACCGCTATTTCGGCGCCGCCGACTAGAGGCAAATACGCGGTGGAAAAAATTAATATTTTTTTCATGCTAGAATTTTTATAGACAGCTGGATAAAATTAGCGATTTTTGAAGCGAGGACTGTTTGAGCCCGAGTAATCTCGGGCGAGTTCCGCAACGAGAAAATCACTGATTTTATCCAGCTGTACTGATTATTTGTTTCAGTTATCCGTTTATTTTTTAAAATACTCTATAGTCTTTTTAAGCCCGTCTTCAAGCCCAATCTCGGGTTGCCAATTTAATTCCTTTTTAGCAATCTCAATATCCGGCCGGCGCTTTTTAGGATCATCTTTAGGCAAGGGCTTATAAACTATTTTTGACTTTGATTCCGTTAAAGCTATAATCTTTTTAGCGATTTCATTCATAGTTAGTTCAATCGGATTGCCAAGATTAACCGGGCCAATAAAATTTTCTTTATTCATAAGCTTAATCAGGCCGTCCACTAAATCAGAAACATAACAAAAAGACCGAGTCTGCTCCCCGTCGCCGTAAATCGTAATATCTTTATTATCTAGAGCTTGCGTAATAAAATTAGAAACTACCCGGCCGTCGTTTCTCGCCATATTAGGACCGTAAGTATTAAAAATTCTGGCTACGCGAATTTCCAAATGATGCTTGCGATAATAATCAAAAAATAAAGTTTCGGCCACTCGCTTGCCCTCGTCATAGCAAGCTCTCGGACCAATCGGATTTACATTGCCCCAATAACTTTCTTTTTGCGGATGTTCAGCCGGATCGCCATAAACTTCCGAGGTTGAAGCTTGCAAAATTCTCGCTACATGAGATTTAGCTAGACCCAACATATTAATAATACCAATCGTATTAATCTTAACCGTCCTGATAGCATTAAATTGATAATGAATCGGCGAAGCCGGACAAGCTAAATTATAAACCTGGTTAATTTTTTCCTCAGTAAGAAACGGCTCAATAATATCATGTTCAACAAATTTAAAATTCTTATCAGCTAAAAACGGCTCAATATTTTTTTTACTGCCGGTAAACAAACTATCTAAGCAAATTATTCTATGGCCTTGTTTAAGTAATTCCGCGCATAGATGGGAGCCGATAAACCCGGCGCCACCAGTTATTAAAATTGTTTTCATGTTTATCTTATCAAGTTAAAATTAAATGGCCGTAGAGCTTTGTTCGCCATTTAATTTTAACTTTATATTTTTTAAAAATATTAAAAACTTTTTTTAAAAAAGTTTTTAAAGAATTTTTATTTTTTTCTTATATTCCGCAATCCACTCGGCCAAATCTACCGTCGGCTCCCAGCCTAAAAGTTTCTTGGCCAGATTATTATCAGCATAGCTGCCGCTAACTTCAAATCTTGGAGCAATATTTGTTCTTGGCCCGCCAATCATGTCAGCCACTTCATTAACAGAATATGGCTGACCTCGCCCGATATTAATTAATTCGCCATGGCCGACCGTCTCGCTTTCTGCCGCCATGATATTAGCTCTAACCGCATCAATCACGCTGGTAAAATCTCTGGTTTGCTTGCCATCACCCACTATGGTTAACGTTTTTCCGTCTTGTTTCTGTTTTAAAAAAGTGCTGATTACCGAGCAATAGGCGCCTTCGTTCGGCTGGCGCTTGCCGTAAATATTAAAATATCTTAAACAAACCGTAGGCAAGCCGTAAATTTCATTAAAAATTTTCGCGTAAACTTCGCCGACATATTTTTGCAAGCCGTACGGGCTAATCGGATTAGGCGACATGGTTTCTACCCAAGGTAAGACGAGCTGCCGGCCGTAAGCCGAAGAAGAAGCGCTGTAAACAAACTTCTTTACCTTGGCATCCCGCGCCGCCACCAGCACGTTTAAAGTTCCATTTAAATTAATATCATTGGTCTTAATCGGATCATCTATGGAAATTTGGATTCTCGACAAAGCGGCTAAATGAAAAACATAATCCATACCGACAAATATCGGCTTAACGCTCTCTAAATTTCTTATATCGGCTTCAATAAACTTCGCCTTAGCATTAATATTTTCTTTTTTACCGGTTAATAAATTATCAATCACGGTCACTTCATGGCCCCGCTCAATTAAAGCGTCGCCTAAGTTGGAGCCGATAAAACCGGCGCCGCCGACCACTAAACATTTTGACATATAAGTTCTTGTGTCATTGCGAGAAGCCTGGTTCCGCCAGTCGGCGGACGGGCGACGAAGCAATCTCGCGCACTTAGCAATTCAACCAGAGATCGCTTCGTCGTCGCTAACGCTCCTCGCTCGCGATGACAAATTATTTAATTATTTTATTAACCACCTCTTCGCCATAAACTCCTTTTAATAAATCCAAATCTTTTTTACTCCCGACTAGTAAGCTGATATTTTTATCGCGCAAATTAGTCAAAGCGTTTAAGCCGGCTTCGTCCTGAACAAAATTTTTATACATTCTGATAAAAGCTTCGAAATCTTTAATCAAGCAATCGCCGCCGGCGCCACGGCCGCCTTTATTAACCGGATGAGTATGCTCTTCGCCGATACGCGGATCGGCCGCGATCATTTGCCTGACTTCTTCCCAGTTGCAGCCGAGCTTTTCCGACAGATCATAAAGCATATTCATGAAAATATTTTTAAAATAGAAAAAGCAGTTGCCGCCGTACTTTATCAATTCGGCATTAATGGAATCGCAAATAATTTCATAAGGCGCTTTAGGTAGGAGATTCATAACTTCTCTGGCTTTTTGCCTATATTCATCATTATCTACTGCAATTCCTATAACGTTTCTTGTCGGATTGGCGGCATCATAAGCAGCCGTATGGCGAGTTAAAAATTCCGGCGAATGTAAAATGAAAATATTAGGATTTTCCATTTGTAAATACTTAGTCGTTCCCGGTAAAATCGTTGATTTTATTAAAGCAATTTTATCTTCGCCCACTAATTTTAACGTCTGTTTTAAAATGCTATCATCAAAACCTTCGAGCGTAGTCGGCGTCGGCACGGCGATAAAAACAATATCGCAATCTTTAATTTTTTCTTTATTGCCGCTATGCTCGCTGTCTAAACTATAACGGATAATTTTAAAACCACGTTTTTCAAAATTATCAGCGTAGTTTTTACCAATCCAGCCTTGCCCGATAAAACCGATCGTTAAACTCATAAATTTAATATGTTTATTTATTTAATAATCCCTCTTAAATTTTTTTCCCACTTCCAGGCGCTAGCCATTATTTCAGCAAAATTCTTTTCCGCCTGCCAGCCTAATTCCTTCCTGGCTAAATTCGTATCGGTAAAAATCGCCGCCGGATCGCCCGGGCGCCGCCCGATTATTTTATATTTTAATTTTTTCCCGCTGGCCTTTTCAAAGGATTTTATCGCTTCCTTAACCGAAGCGCCTTTGCCGGTGCCGATATTAAATACTTCGAAATTGCTTTTATTTTTTCCGGCGATCAATCTTTCCAGCGCCTTTAGATGCGCTTTGGCCAAATCAACGACATGGATATAGTCGCGGACGCAAGTGCCGTCCGGCGTCTTGTAATCATTTCCAAAAACTTCTAATTCGCCTCTGACGCCGGCGCCGGTTTGTGTTATAAAAGGAATTAAATTATTCGGAACGCCTTTAGGCAATTCGCCGATTAAGCCCGAATCATGGGCGCCGGCGGCGTTAAAATATCTTAAGGCGATGCAATTAAATTTATCGTTGACGGCGGCGATATCTCTCAATATCTCTTCGCCTATTTTTTTAGTATTGCCATAAGGGTTGGACGGCTGTTTTAACGGGGCGGTTTCTTTTATGGGCAATTTTTCCGGCTCACCGTAAACCGAAGCCGAGGAAGAAAAAATAAAATTATTTATCTTTTTTTCCAAGACATAAATAAGCAAATTTTCCAATGACAGTAAATTATTCCGGTAATAATCCAGCGGTTTTTTAACCGACTCGCCGACCGCTTTAAAACCGGCCAAATGAATTATAGCGCTGATATCGTTTTGCTTGGCAAAAAAACTTTTTAATTTGCCTAAATCGCATAAATCAATTTTATAAAATTCCGGGCGTTGGCCGGTTATTTTTTCAATTCTATCGATTGTTTCCGGAGTGGAATTAGAAAAATTATCAATAATCACCACTTGATATTTTCTTTCTAAAAGCTCAACCGCTATATGCGATCCGATATATCCGGCTCCGCCGGTTAATAATATTTTTGGCATAATTTTTTATTATTTTTTTCCTTTTATCACCGGCGAGCCCACGGCGATTATACTATAGCCGACTTGGGCCAGCTCGTCATATTTCTGCGCCAGCATGCGGCGGCCGTCCATGACAATCGCGCCCTTCGGCAGTTTTTCTATAATCA
>Ga0210017_1000468_pt1 | contig 34023 bp, 35 predicted proteins | sample CryGeyCG2014_020_FD_183966 | JGI IMG/M metagenome (GOLD analysis project Ga0210017, IMG submission 183966) | Groundwater microbial communities from aquifer - Crystal Geyser CG08_land_8/20/14_0.20 (SPAdes) (version 2) | ecosystem: Environmental > Aquatic > Deep subsurface > Groundwater | place... | reverse complement strand
AGGCGGAATTAATGTTCAGGATAGAAAAAGAGCAAAAGATTTTTAACCTGGCAGGCATTAAGATAGGCGGACAGCCTGCTGAGAATCCACCGCTTATGATTGCGTCTATGTTTCACAACAAAGACAGGATACTCGGAGACAGAAAAGGCAGTTTTGACAGGGAAAAGGCAAAGGAGCTGATAAAAAAACAGGAAGAACTTTCAGCCTCTACAGGCATTCCGTCAATGGTTGCAATGGTTGCGAACACTCCGGAAGAGGCTGAGATTTATATAGATTTCTTTGTTGAGACAACGGACATGCCTTTCGGCATAGATATGTGGGTTGCCGAGAAAAGGGCCAAGGCAACAGAGCATGTAGCAAGACTTGGACTTCAGGGGAAATTCCTTTACAACAGCATCACTCCGTGGGATAAAGATATAAAAGGGCAGGTGAACAGATTAAAGGATCTGGGCATAAAGCATGTGGTTGTGCAGGCCTTTGATGATGCAGACCAGTCTCCCGCCGGACGCCTAAAGTCTCTTGAGCGGATTCTTGAGCAGGGAGCCGGCAGTTTTGATACCATAATCGTTGATACCTCTGTCATGAATCTGCCGGCGACATCATTTTCGCTTCTTGCCAACAAGATGATTAAGGAAAAACTCGGCCTGCCGTGCGGAGGCGCATATTCTAACGGCACTCATATGTGGAAAGAGTCAAAGGAAATATGGGGGCTTGAGGGATTCAAGGCAATGGATGCAGCGGCGCAAGGAATGTCTTCAGCGCTTTGGAGCGATTTCAATTTCTATGGCCCGATTGTCACAGCGCCGAGGATATTCCCTGCTGTTGCAACAGCCCATATATTGCTTTCAACACTGGTATATGACGAAACAAAAACCATATCTGAAAATCCCGGGCTTCCCATTAGAAAATATTTCTCTGGTTTTTTGGGGAAGCTTGCGGCAGGAGCGGCAAGAAAATGAGAGAACATAAAGTAATAATAGAAGTTGTCATTGCGAGTCCCGAGCAGCTCGGGACTCGCAATGACAGAAAAATATCAGGATAGCATTGAAAGGAGAACGAATAAGTGAGTGATATAACATCAAGGGAAAGGGTATTAAAACTATTTTCAGGCGGAGAAGTGGACAGAACACCGTGTTTCAGCGGTATGGGAAATGTTAGTACAGAAGGGCTAAAGGCTCTTGGTTACAAATTTGCGTCAGTGCATCTTGATGCAAAGAAGATGGCGGACTCCGCAGCCACAAGTTATAAGCTGTTCGGTTATGAGTGCGGGGTGCTTCCCTTTGACCTTTGCGTGGAAGCCGAAGCGCTTGGATGCCGGATAAATGTTTATGCGCATTCAGAAGACCTTCTCTATCCTACAATAAAAGAAAAAGTTATCCATAATGAAAACGAGATGGACATTGCAATCCCGGATAATTTTATAAATAAGGGAAGAATCCCTCTGGTCTGCGAGGCTATAGGGTTAATGAAAAAGGATATCGGCAATGAGGTGGCTGTCGGGTCTTACGTGTTAGGTCCCTTTACTCTGGCAGGACAGATTATGGAGCTTAATGACCTTCTTAAATTGTCTTTTAAAAAACCGGACAAGGTTGGAAAGCTGCTTGATTTGCTGTCTGAGGCAATTATCATGGCTGCAGGAGAGTACGAGAAGGCAGGCGTTGACTATATAACTATAAGGGAAATGGGAGCCACATCAGATGTATTAAGCCCGAGAGTGTTCAAGAGCCTCATATTCCCGTATCTGAAAAAGATAGTAGGGAAATTAAAGGTTCCCGCCGTAATCCATACATGCGGAAAGACAAACGACATAGTTACTTCCATGTTGGAAACAGGCGCAAGGGCCATAAGCGTTGACCAGAAAAATGATGTTCAGGAAAGCCGTAAGAAACTCGGGAAAGACGCTCTGCTTTTCGGCAATTTTGACCCTTACAATGTCCTTGTCACAGGCGCCCCCGAGGCTGTAAAAGAGGCTATGAAGAAATGTATTGATGATGGAGTAAGCGCAGTATGGCCGGGCTGTGATATATGGCCTACCGTACCGGCGGAAAATTTTAAAGCAATGATGGAAGCAGTTAAAAATTACAGGAGGTAACTTTATGTTAACCGAAGAGAAAAAAAAGGAACTTCTTGAGAGGCTGAAAAATGCGGTTATCCAGTATGACGAGGATACGGCAAAAGAGGCCGCACAGGAAGCGCTTGATGTAGGCATGGAAGCCAACGATGCAATTTTTAACGGACTTGTAAGCGGGATGCAAGAGGTCGGCAGGCTTTTTGAGTCGCAGGAATATTTTGTCCCTGAGCTCCTCATGTGCGCCGACGCCCTTTATGCAGGGCTTGATATTTTAAAACCCCATGTGAAGCAGCTGGACCTTGGAGTAAAGGGCTCGGTTGTTATAGGAACTGTTGAGGGCGATGTCCATGATATAGGAAAGAACATAGTGAAAATGATGTTTGATGTTGCAGGGTTTAAGGTCTATGACCTGGGAAGGGATGTGCCTCTGGATAAATTTGTTGAGGAGCAGATGAAGACAGACTCTGACCTGGTCTGTCTTTCAGCCATGATGACTACTACAATGACAGGCATGAAAAAGGTCATTGACGATTTAAGAAAAAAGAATCCAAAGGTAAAAATAATGATAGGCGGGGCTCCTGTCTCACAGGATATTGCTGAGAAATGGGGGGCGGATGGTTACGCAAAGGACGCAACTAATGCGCTTAAAGATGCAATCAATATGATAAGTTCGCTGAAAAAACTCAAAGAAGAGGCAGAGGCTGGGAAAATTGATAGATGATGAGATTGAAAGAGAACTGTTAAACAATGGCGCCGCAATTGTCGGTTTTACTGAAATAAAAGAAAATGCAAGCAGGGATATAGCAGGACTTACAAGGGCTGTATCAATAGGAGTTGACCGGAAACTTAATGAGAATACGGTCAGCCTCCTGGTTATGCTTTATAAAAAAGCAGCTCGGTTTTTAAAAAGCAAAGGGTATAGATATCTATGCATCCCTCCGGACTCAGACAGGATAAAGGATAAATTTATAGCGAAACTCTACCATGTCTTTGACCATAAGATGGCTGCAACCTCAGCGGGCATTGGATGGGTCGGAAAGAACGGCCTTCTTATAAGCCCTGAATATGGGCCGAGACTTTCGCTTGTAACCGTGCTTACAAATGCGCCCTTGAGCGCCGGAGCCCCGATAGAATTCAGCATGTGCGGCGGCTGTTCCCTCTGCGTGGATTTTTGCCCGTCTAATGCGATTACCGGCAGGGAGTGGTCCAGATATGAGCCGTATGTTGAACTTGTAAATAAAGACAACTGCGCTTCACACAAAAAAAAGAGCGTAAAACTAAAGGGCAAGCCAAACTGCGGCATGTGCATAAACATATGCCCCTATGGGAGAAAAAATTTTAAAGGCGCTCAAGTTGTACAAATCATATAATATGAAATTTGTGATTATATTGGAGGAAGTTGGATGAAGAAGCATAGGGTTATTTTTCAACCTGCAGGCAGAAGGGGTGAGATTGAAGAGGGGAAGACACTCCTTGAAGCGGCGCAGGCGTTGGGTGTTGACATTGAGGGTCTCTGCGGAAGCAAGAAGGTATGCGGTAAATGCAAGGTGAGGATAGAAGAAGGTTATTTTGAGAAGGATAATATTGAATCAGGGATGAAACATCTTTCGCCCATCACTGAGGCCGAGAAGAAACACATCAAGCCTGAAGACGGCCCCGGCATTAGATTAGCCTGCACGGCTGAGATTCACGGCGACATAAAAATATTTGTGCCTGAACGGTCACGCGCCGGCAAGCAGGTAGTTCGCAAGGCCGCCAAGGAACTCTCCATCAAACTGGACCCGGCTGTTAAGAAATACAATGTTGAGCTGACGCCTCCGACACTTCATGATATGACTGTTGGTGATTATGAGCGGGTGCTTCAATTCCTGCAGGACGATTACGGCCTGACCGGCCTCTCGTGTGACTTTATAGTCCTTCGCGACCTGCAGAACATTCTCCGTGCGGGAGGGTGGAAAGCAACGGTTACCGTATGGATGGACCAAGAAATAATCAAAGTGGAGCCGGGGTTTGTGGAGATGAGCTATGGCCTTGCTGTGGACATCGGGACCACGACCTGCGTTGGTTACCTGACAGACCTCGGCACCGGGAATGTTGTGAATACTGAGTCCATCATGAACCCGCAGGTGCCTTACGGTGAGGACGTGATGTCAAGGATAACCTATGCAATGTCAAATCCGGATGGACTTGAAATAATGCAGAAAGCCATTATTTCAGGGCTTAATGACATCATTGAGCGTGTAGTTTCGGAGATTATAAAAGACGGCCCCCCCACCCATCCCTCCCCCTCGAGGGGGAGGGCAAGGGAGGGGGGCTTTGTGATAGACGATATGACGATTGTTTTTAATACAGCAATGCACCATATATTCCTCGGGCTTAATCCAGAGTATATCGGCCGCTCGCCGTTCATCCCTGCTGTGCAGAAGTCATTGGATATAAAGGCGAGGGACCTGAGCATAAAAATAAATCCGGCCGCATATATTCATGTGCTGCCCATAGAGGCCGGTTTTGTCGGAGCAGATAATGTAGGTGTTTTAATAGCGGAAGAACCTTACAAGCAAGACGAGATGGTTTTGATTATTGATATAGGAACGAACGGGGAACTGCTTATGGGCAATAGAAATAAAGTATGCTCCACCTCGTGCGCTACAGGCCCTGCGTTTGAGGGCGCTCAGATTAAGTTCGGCATGAGGGCGGCTCCGGGCGCTATTGAAACAGTTCTGATAGACCCTGTTACAAAAGAGCCGAGATACAAGGTAATCGGCAAGGCTGACTGGCATACTCACATGGAGAAGGTAAATGCAAAAGGCCTCTGCGGTTCAGGCATTATAGGTATAGTTGCAGAGCTGTTTAAGGCGGGGATTATAGACAAGTCGGGAAGGTTTGTGATGGATTTAGGCACACGTAGAGTGAGAAAAGGCGTTGACGGAAAACCGGAATATGTGCTTGCCTGGGCTGATGAGACGTCAATCGGGACTGATATAACTGTCACACAGGCAGACGTCAGGGCGCTGCAGCTTGCAAAGGGCGCTCTTTACACAGGCGCCAAACTGATGATGAAGAAACTTGGCATTACGAAACTTGACAGGGTTGTGCTTGCAGGCGCCTTCGGCAGCCACATAGATAAGGAGGCGTCCCTTACGCTCGGGATGTTTCCTGATTGTCCTATTGATAAAGTATACGCTGTCGGAAATGCCGCTGGAGATGGAGCCCGCATGGCTCTGATAAACAAATCAAAGAGGACAGAGGCAGATGAAAAAGCCAGATGGGTTGAGTTCCTTGAGATTGCAACGGACCCGGCATTTGAGAGAGAGTTCATGCAGGCAATGCATATCCCCCACATGAAAGACCTTTTCCCGAATCTGAAGACAATGCTTGAGAAGTCAGGCAGCAAAGTGGAGATAAAGGGGTGACAAGGGTTATTGTAAATTCGGGGATATGCGGTTTTTCGGTTACAGTTACTGCGGAAAAAAGGGAAGGAAAAGAAATTCACATATCTCTTGATACGGAATGCGAGATGGTGAAAAAGATGGCTGAAGATATTTCAAGCCTTGAGATGATGGCTGTCTTTACAGGTTTTTTAAACAATCCTGTTTACAAAGCCGCAGAGCGGCATCTGAAGCATGCGGCATGTCCTGTGCCTTCAGGGATTTTAAAGGCGCTTGAAGTGGAGGCGGGCCTATGTTTGCCAAAGGATGTTAAGATGTCTTTTATTAAGGACAAGGAACATTGAAAGGGTGTTTAATTGAATTATTATGGATTGATACTGGCGCTGCTTGTATATACATCCTATGCAGCTTTATTCCTGAGGCTGCTGTGGCGCATTTTATTTTTATTGAAGGCTTCAGAGCTTGCTAATGCAGGGAATAAACCGCCTGCAAAGGCCTCTGCAAAGATAATTACAAATGGCATTTTTGATATTATGTTTCTTGCAAGGCTCTTCAGGGCCAATGAATGCTTATGGCTTGGAGAGTGGCTGTTTCATATCACCTTCTTAATGGTTATGGTCAGGCATCTCCGGTATTTTATAGAGCCTGTTCCGCAGTGGTTAGTGGATTTCCAGAAAGCGGGTATAGGCGCGGGTTATATCTTTCTTTTGGCGCTGGTATATATAATGGCGTTTAAACTTTTTATTGAAAAAAAGAAATACCTGTCCAGCTATAATTTTTTCCTTTTAACCCTTCTTCTTTTGATTGCCGTATCGGGTTTTCTCATGAAAAATTTTATACAGGCAGATATAGTTAACGTAAAGACCTTTATGATGGGAGTATTTTCTTTCAGGATGTATCAAGCGCCGTCAAGCATACTATTTTCCTTCCATCTCATAATGAGTTTAATCTTCCTGATATTCCTGCCTACCCATGTATTTTCCGCTCCATATACCATATTGGAAGCGCATAAACATGATGAAGAGCTAAAGGGGCTTATGTATGAAAGATAGGGACTCATTTATAGAATGCTTATCACCCAAGCAGCTTGCGGAACTTGACGCCTGTACGCAATGCGGCGAATGTCTTAAATACTGCCCGGTGCAGGAGGTTACAGGCAACAAAGCCATTTCTCCACCTGAAAAGATACGCATGTTCAGGGAATTCATAAGGGCTGCTGAAGGCCTAAAGGCAAGGCTTTTCGGAAGCCGGATTGATGACAAGCTCCTGCAGGATTTTGTTAAGGCAGTTTATGAATGCACTACATGCGGGGCATGCGGGCAGGCCTGCACAGTAGGAATATTTACGCAGAGGCTCTGGCCCTTTTTACGCAAGGAGATGGTTAGGCGTGGTCTCGGTCCCATAGGCGCACAGGCAGAGACGCCTGATGCAGTGAAGAATACAGGAAATCCTTATAAGAAACCGGCAGAAGAGAGATTCAAACCCTGGTTTCCTGAGAATGTCAGGGTTTCAGAGAAATCAGAGGTTGCTTATTATGCGGGATGCACAGGAGCCTATGAGGCGCAGCCTATGGTAAAGGGCGATGTGATTGTATTAAATGCGATTGGAGTGGAATTCACCATGCTTCCTCCCGAAGAGGAGGTGTGCTGCGGTTTCCCTCTTTTTATAACAGGCCAGCACGATATGCTTGAGGCTTTGGTTAAAAGGCTTGTGGATGCATATTCAGACAGAGGGGTTAAGACCCTATTGTGCTCATGCCCGTGCTGTGTGAATATGATGACACGGGACTGGCCGGTTTTCTACGGCAGGGAGCTTCCTTTCAGGATACGGCATATTACGCAATTCGTTGCAGATGCAATAAATAATGGAAGGCTTGTCATTAAAAAGAAGTTAAAGGAAAGGCTTATTTATCATGACCCGTGTTATCTCAGCAGGGGCGTAGGAATAACAGAAGAGCCCCGGATGGTTCTTGAAAGCATTTCAGGCGTTAAACTTCTGGAGTTTGACAGAAACAGGGCTAACTCCAGATGCTGCGGGGCAGGAGGCGCTGCGCGAAAGGTCTATCATGAAAATGCCGTTGCGATAGGAAGATTGACAATTGACGAGGCTGTTGCCAAGAAAGCCGAAAGATTGATTCTGAGCTGCCCTGCATGTTATGCAAAAGTTAATGAGGCAATGGAAGGATATGATAAGAAGATTAGGATTGTAGATATAATGGAACTTGTTTCAGGGTTGATTGAGGGGAAATGACATGAGCCATTTTAGTATCAAGTGCAGGAACTGCGGGAAGGAACTGAGAGAGGTTTATTGCGCTTTTTGCGAGCACTGCAAGAACGCTCTTCTAATCACCGAATACAAAGAATCGCAGTTTAAAGAGGACAATAATAAAAAGGGGATATGGAGGTTTAACTGGCTTCCGGCGCATCGGGCGGATTTTGAGCAGTTTGGCGCTGTTGTCTATAAATCAGAACGCCTTTCAAAAAACCTCGGGCTTGAAAACCTTTACATAGCCTTTAATGGGTTCTGGCCTGGAAAAGGCGCTATGCTTCAGACATGCACATTCAAGGAGTTTGAGGCTGCTGTTGTTTTGCAGAATGCCAGGGAGAATAATCTTGAAGGACTCATTGTTGCATCGGCGGGAAATACCGCGAGGGCGTTTGCCCATCTTTCTCTTGTCTCAGATTTTCCTGTTGTGCTAGTTGTTCCAACAATGTGTCTTACGGAGATGTGGTATCTTGACAGTTCTTTGCCTGTTCCAACCCTTGCGGTGGGAGATGGTGATTATTCAGATTCTATTGATGTTGCCAGGAGGATTGCCCTTACTCTCGGGTTCCCCTTTGAAGGAGGGGTAAAAAACATCGCAAAAAGGGACGGGCTCGGCATTGTCCTCCTGGAGGCAGTGTCAGTGATGAAAAAACTCCCGGACCATTATTTTCAGGCGGTTGGCAGCGGGACCGGAGCAATAGGCGTATGGGAGATGTCTGAGAGATTTCTTAAGGATGGGAGATTCGGCTCAAAACTCCCTGCGCTTCATCTCGCTCAGAACTCGCCTTTTATTGCTATGAAGAATGCGTGGGAAAAGGGAAGCAGGGAACTTTCTCCTGATGATTTGCGGCCTGAACTTATAGGAAAGATAACTACCAGGGTTTTATCCACACGCTATCCTGCGTATTCCATAAAAGGCGGCGTTTATGACGCCTTAAAGTCTGCGCATGGAAGGATGTATGGAATCAGCAATTCAGAGGTTTATAAGGCTATGGATATTTTTGAGGATGTTGAAGGCATTGATATTGTGCCTGCGTCAGGAGTTGCGGTAGGAGCGCTGATAAATGCCGTGAGGGATGGTATAGTTAAAAAGGATGAACTGATTCTTCTTAATATCACAGGAGGCGGAGAGAAAAGGCTCAGGATGGAGAAACAGACATTTAATGTTGAGCCGAAAGTAATATCAAAGAAGATTACAGATAAGGAAATAGAGGAGCTTTTATGCCCAATCCTGAAGAAGAACTAATAGGAATATTGAAAAATAGCGGTGTTGATTTCACATCATCCCTTCCATGCGAGAAGATAAAAACACTCCTTGAAATGATTGAAGACAGTTTTTTCCATGTCCCGCTTACAAGAGAAGAGGAAGGGGTTGGAATATCAGCAGGCTCAGCGCTTGCAGGCAAAATGCCTGCAGTATTTGTCCAGAGTTCAGGCATAGGCAATATGATAAATGCCCTATTGTCACTCACCGGCTTCTATGAACTTCCACTTGCGATATTCATAAGCCAGCGCGGAATTTATAATGAAAAGATAGCGGCGCAGGTTCCGATGGGACGGGGGATGCCGAAGATTTTAAAAGGGGCGGGGATATCTCATTCAGTTATAAGCAAAAGAGATGATTTCAAAGTCATAGAAAAAAAGCTCAGGGATGTTTATAAGAAAAATAAAATTCATGTATTTCTTTTGAGCCCGGAGATATGGGAGAGGTCAGGATCCCTGATGCAAGATGCAAGACACAGGATACACCCCCCTCTGTCCCCCCTTAATAAGGGGGGAATTAAAGGGGGGTCGTGCATCGTGCATCATGCATCAACTCCAAAGTTCACCCGTTATGAAATACTTGAAATAGTTGCCCCTTATCTTGATAACAAAGTTGTTGTCTGCAATCTTGGTTTTCCTGCAAAGGAGATGTTTCACATAAAACATCAGCCTTCAAATTTCTATATGCTTGGCAGCATGGGCATGGCAGCTTCAATAGGGTTGGGAATAAGCCTTTCAACTGATAAGAAAGTGGTTGTTATAGACGGAGACGGAAGTCTCTTGATGAATCCGGGCACACTTGCAACAGCGGCCTGTCTTTTTCCCGGCAATCTCACTATCCTTGCAATAGATAACAGCGCATACGGCTCAACAGGAAACCAGCCGACTCTTACGGGAACATGCGTTGACCTTGAGATAGTGGCAAGGGGATTCGGGATTAAGGATACTGCGAAGGCGTCTACAAAAAAAGAATTGGTTGATGCGATGAAAGATACAGGCAAAGGACTCAGATTTATTCACGCCCTCGCTATCACAGGAAACAGGGCTGTGCCAAATATCTCGCTGCATCATCTGGAGAATAAAAAACAGGTGATGCGGTTTATAAAAACCTAAAGCCTTCCTGTCTTCTCATACTCTTTGATATAAAGTTTAAGCGCCCTAAGCATCAGCCAGTCAATTGAGGCATTATTTTCTGATGCGATCCTCATGAGCGAGTCAAGGACTTCTTTTTCAGGGGCAGAGAGGGCGGGGGCTTTTTCTTCCTCTTTCTTCTCCATCTCAGCCTCCGGCATTCTCTTTTTATGCTCTCTTTCAAGGAGTCCCATAAGCGCCTTCACATCTCCTGCATGGACAGCGTTGGTGACCTCTTCAGCCGGCATCTGAGGAGAAGGAGTTCCCTCTTCCCTTTCAGTTTTTTCCATAAAGCCCTCAGGCGGCGTCATCCCCGTCATTCCCATCATCATGGAAGCCAGTTTTTTCGCATGTTCACCTTGAGGAAGTTCACTCCGGAAAAAATCTTCTATTCTTCCTGTTGCCATTGCCTCAGCCATCCTGTCAGCAGTAAGGGGAATATCCTTCTGCGCTTCATCATAGAGCCTGTTTCTTCCAAAAGGCGTTTTAGGCGGTATGGGCAAATGCTTCTTTTTCCTTGGCATGTCAGTTCACCTCTTAATAACTATAACACAGAACTGTTAAGCCGAGATTCCATCACTATAATGCTCTTTTTCAGTATGAAGCTTTTCTATAAGGGATAAATCAAATATCTCATCCTTTGAAATTCCCCGGCTTATGTAACCGAGGCGCTTAAGCGCTTTCACGAATTCCATTGTCGAAGATATATAGCCTTCGGTGATTTTCGCGCAGTATTTGGGAGATATCTTAAGAGTATCAAGGACAAGTTCTTTGTCTATAAAGCCTATATAATCAGCGATTGCCTTTAATGCCTCTTCAGGTTTATTTCTCATAAAAGCTGTCGCCTCTTCGTGGAGAATCAGAAATTGCTCAACTGCAGCCTTTTTTTCTTCCAGAAATTTCTTATCCGCAAGAATCCCATAACTTGGATTATTAGGCCAGAGCATTGAAGGCGGATAAAGTATCTTCCCATCAGCATAGCGTTTTATTGCTGAGGCCAGCGCAGGGGTTCCGAATGCAATAGATATTTCTCCCTTTGCCATCGCCTCAAGAACCATATCAGCCCACTGGAAGTTTATGACTTTTATATCATTTTTTAGATTAAACCTTTCAATGCAGTCTTGAAGGATTATATCATGGATAGAGCCATTTCCGGGAACGCCAATATTTTCCCCTTTAATCTGTCCGATAATGTTTTTAAGGCCGACTTCCTCCGGAAAGCCCTTCAGTTCTTTTTTGCCTGAAATTACCGTGCCTTCAATATGCCCTCCTGCAACGCATATGATATTTACGCCTCTGCTTATACCTATAATCGCAGGGGGAATGCCGACATATGCGAGGTCAATCTCACCCCTTTCAAAGGCATTTACAATTGCAGGGCCTGTGCCGAAGAGCCTCCATTCTATCTCTGCGCCGAGCCTTTTATTTGTTTCTGTGCTTGCCATTAAGAGTATGGCGGTGTGATAAAAAGTAGAGAGGTGTCCTATTCTAATCCGCATAATTATATGCGCTTAAAATTTTTCATCATGTATCTTGCCTTCATCAAACTCTTTGTCTTTATGCGGCTCAGGCTGTTTTTCCGGATAACCTATCGGCATGAGGCATTGCACACGGTATTGCTCAGGAATGGAAAGTAGATTTTTGACAAATGCCTCCGGCTCTCCGACACTGCCTTCTGTCCCTTCAGCTATCTGTATAAAGCAGGCGCCGAGTCCCTGATTTGCGGCTTCAAGGTAAATGTTCTCAGCGCAGATAGAACAGTCCTCTTTAAAACGGTTCCCTTTTGTCGTGTCATAGCAGATTACAATGACAACAGGGGCTTCTTTAGCGAAACCGGCATACGGCGTTGCTGTTGATAGCTGCTGCTTGGCCTCATTATTTGTGACTAATATAAACTCCCACGGCCTTAATCCTCTTGCTGTCGGAGAAAACATAGCTGCTTTCAGAATTTCATTAAGCCTTTCCTTTTCTATGTCCTTCCGAATATACTTTCTTATGCTTCGTCTTTGCCTGATGACCTCTAACATATGCGCCTCCTCAATTTTAACGACCTGATAATATTTTAACTTTTTTCTCCCTTTATCACAAAAATAGGATTAAGCGCTGAAAAACAGTTGCCCTCTCCAATCTTTTTCATGCGGGAAACAGAGACCTGTGAGACATCAACCAGAAAACCGTTTCTTTGAAGTTCAGCGACAGCAATGTTCAAAGTCTCAACTGTTGCGGCGTTTATTACAATAATTGCAGTTTGCATCTTGGCGATTAAATCTATTATCTCCTTGAGTTTCCCCCCGCTGCCGCCAATAAAAACCCTGTGAGGGGCCGGAAGATTTATCAAAACATCAGGCGCCCGTCCTTTTATTATTTCAATGTTTAATGCGTCAAATTTAATCCGATTCTCTTTTATGTTTTTAATCTGCTCCTCATCTTTTTCAACGGCAAGAACCTTTATTTCAGGATACAGCCTTGCTGTTTCCACAGATACCGAACCTGAGCCTGCGCCTATGTCCCACAGCACGCCTCTTTGAGGAAGTCTCAACTTGTGAATGGTTACTGCCCTCACTTCATCTTTAGTAATAAGTCCCCTTGAATGAGTGATTTCATTTTCGGTTAATCCGAATGGAACTGCCGGTGTCTGGGACAGTCCCGATTCTACGGCTGCGCCCGTAAATCTGGGACAGTCCCCTCGTTGCTCTGTTGCTCTGACAAGTATTACTACATTCGGCTCTGAAAAAGTCATTTCGGCGATTTCTTCAGGTGTTCCTTCAATGATTCTTTCGTCCGGGTAGCCGAGTTTCTCACAAACATACATTGTTGTAGCTGATAGCTTTAAAAACTCTTTTGCAATCTCTACAGGGTTATTTTCTTTGTCAGTGAGGATTAGGATTTTGTTATGTTTTTGTAACAAATAAGGAATATCTTCCAACTCAAACGGAAGCCTTCTTCTTTTTTTAGGGTCAGGACCTCCGTGAAGGCTCATTAAAAATGCGTCATCCCATGATTCTTTTATCCTTGAAAATGCAATTTGAATGCATGACAGGTCCGGTATTATCTCAACCATATCTTTTCCGAATTCCCTGACCGCCCTTCTGCCGATTCCAAAAAACGCCGGGTCGCCGGAGGCGAGAAGGACTACCCCCCCATGCCCCCCCTTACCAAGGGGGGGATTAGGAGGGGTGTCTTGAACGTATGCTCTGATAAATGCGATTGTCTCATCCACATTATTAATTACTTTTACTTTGTCCTTGACTGCCTCATATTCTTCGTATCCCCTAAAGACCTCCGAGAGCCTGTTGGATGCAAGGATGATTTCAGAAGCCAGAACAATTTCCCTTGCCCTATTGTCTAAAGCTTTATAGCCAATGCCTATGACGTAGAGTTTATTCACTGTCTGCAATTATCTCTCCTTCATACGATACAAGATAAACGTCAACAGGTATTTCTTTTGCAATGCCTTCGGCATATTTTTTAGCGGCAGCACAAACCTTCAAAAAAAGTGATGCGTGATGCGTAATGCGTGATGCGCTAATGAACTCAAAAATTTCCATTGCCGTATTGAAATCTTGTACCAATTCCCAATCCCCAGCCCCTAATCCCTTCAAAAACTCCACTGCCTTTTTCAAATCAATAGCCCCATGTCTTACATGAGTCTGAGGCGTTGCCATTGCAATCTTCAGCATCTTGGCCCATTGGGCGCAGAGATGGATTTTTTTGAACCCATGTTTTTTTGCTTCAAACAAGGCAAACTCAAGATAATCACCCATCATTACATAAGACTCCTCTGGGAATTTAAATTTATTAATGTGAGCTTTTTCTGAGGCCCTTCCGGCAGACAATACTATATCACTGCGTCCCATTGCCTTAGCAACATCCATTGATGATGTGATAGTGGCGGTCCAGGCCTCTGCGGAAATTGGCTTCACAATACCTGTTGTCCCGAGTATGGAAATTCCGTTGATTATGCCAAGACGTGAGTTCAGCGTCTTCTTTGCAAGTTCTTCGCCGTCAGGGACTGAAATGGTTATTTCAACCAAACGATGGATGGGTGAATAGGTGAATGGGTGAATGGGAAAAGAGGGAGATTGTTTTTGTGATTCACCGATTAACCGATTCCCCGATTCACCAAATTCTGATATTACTTCCATTACCGCTTCTTTTATCATCTTTCTTGGCACCGGATTTATAGCCGACTCGCCAACAGGCACCTGAAGACCGGGCTTCGTTACCTTGCCGACGCCCTTGCCGCCCCTTATAATAACTGGTGAATAGGTGAATGGGTGAATGGGTGAATGGGCAAAAATCTCCGTTTCTCCGTTGCTTTGCCTGACCATATTATTAATTATTCTCGCTTCCGCCCTTATCTCCGCTCCATTTGTTACATCAGGGTCATCACCGGCGTCTTTAATTGTTGAAGCGGCTGCAATCCCATCTTTGAATCTTGAATCTTGAATCTTGAATTTATGTCGGCTGCCGTCTGGGAAGGGAATTTCAATCTCACGGTAAATCGGTGAATGGGTAAATGGGTGAATGGGGGGAGATTGTTTATTTTGCGACTTACCTATTAACCGATTCACCGATTTACCGCTTAGCAGTATCATTGTCGCTGCCTTTGCAGCGGCTGCAGCGCACGCTCCTGTTGTATATCCTGAGCGCAGTTTTTTATTTTTCGATGCCACGTCTTGCCTTGACCCCTTTACTTTTGTAATGCTTCACCTCTTTCATTTCAGTGACAAGGTCAGCTTTTTGTATAACTTTTTTGTGAGCATATCTGCCTGTGATTATAAGCTCTGTGCCTTTTGCCTTCGCATCCATAATCTTCAACAGGTCTTTTGTAGAAACGAGATTGTATTTTACAGCTACATTTATTTCGTCAAGAACTACCACATCATATTTGCCGGAACTAACGATATTTCTTACTTCTTCAAAGCCGTCCTGCGCTGCTTTTACATCACTCTCATCAGGAGCCCTTTTAAGAATAAAGCCTTTCCCATATTGCTTTATAGTTATTAAATCTTTCAGTCTTTCGAGAGCTTTATGTTCGCTGCACTCCCTGCTTTTTATGAACTGCGCAATAAAAACCTTAAGCCCTGCGCCTGCCGCCCTCAAGGCAAGGCCCAGGGATGCTGTTGTTTTGCCTTTGCCATTACCTGTGTAGACTTGTATATATCCTTTACGCATATTGGTACTCATACTGCATCTGCTGCATAGAGCCTTCTCTGAGAAGGTATGGGACCTTATCTTCAGCTATCAATTTAAAGGCATATCTTATCATCTCTTTGTAAAACTCGCAAAACTCAGCCTTTCTGTAGATATTGCCTCTTGCATACATCTCCGCTGGACACGGCGAGCCGCATATATGCCTGAAGTCGCAGGCGCTGCATTCATCAATCTTCTCCACAGTCCTGGCCCTGATTGTTTTAAATGGTTTTGAGTTCATCGCCTTTTCAATTGATGTCTTGAAGATATTTCCTCCTGAAAATTCCTTGAAGCTGATAAATTCGCCGCAAGGAACCATATCGCCGTTTGCAGTGATTGTAAGAAAGGTCCTGCCTCCGCCGCAAGGGGAGATGTCACACATCATGCGTCTGGCGGCAGGCGATATTATTGCCAGGATAACATTTGCAAAGTTGCCCACAACGATCTGCCTGCCGGATTTTTTTGTCAGTTCTATCGCTGTCTCAACGGCCTTTATTAATTCTTTTGCAAACTCTTTTTCATCCGGCTTCTGTTTCAATGCCTGTTTCTGTGTTACCCGGACAGGGTTTAAAAGTATGCACGGCGCTCCTTTCTTATGGAGAAATTTTACATGCTCTGAAAGCTTTTTGACATTGAATTTTGTGACTGTTGATATTACATTCAACCCTTCATACCCTTTAAACCAGTCTAAGGCCTGAACAGCTTTCTCAAAATTCCCGCCGCCTTTTGCCGTTACCCTTGAGAGATTGTTTGTATGAGCATCGGGCGCATCAAGCGATATGCCTACGCCTACCCTGTGTTTTTTCATAAACTCCGCATCTCTTTTTTCGAGAAGGAGGGTATTTGTCTGAATGCCGAAAACAAATTTGCCGCTGAATTTTTTTATGGCGTCAAACAGTATGTCTTTCACCAACAGCGGTTCAGCAGCGTGGAATACTATCACAGGTTTTTTTGACGAATTTTTGAAATGAACCGCAATTTTTTCCAATGCAGTGTTGAGTTCCTTCCCGGTCATCTGCGTGCCCTGTTTTCTTATTTTGGCAGGGATGTAACAGTATGTGCAGTTAGCGTTGCATCTATCAGTAGGGTCTATGTATACGCAGTTTAAATCCGTATTGAATCTGAAATCGTGAAGCTCTTTATCAAGATGAGCCCTTTTATTTTTGTAGAGCGTTATCAGGTCTTCCGGCAGCAGGAAGCCGCCATTATCATTTTTTGGCGCAAGCCCCCAGAATACGTTGTCGGCGTCAAGGACCAGCTTCCAGTCAGTGTTAATATCAGAAAAAGAAAGACCTCTTTGATTTTCCTTCATATTTATCTCCTTTTCAATTGTATCGGGGACAGTCCCGATTCCCCGTCAAATACGGGGGCTGCGCCCGTAAATCCGGGACTGTCCCCTTCGTTCTACTTGTTGCTATAACGGCATTTTCTTGTTCGGAACATCTCCATACATCACAAAGTGGGTCAAGCCGTTAGCTGTCTTTGTGCATTTGAGATGGTACGATATGACGCTGGCCTTTGCCTTCTTTTTAGCCGTCTTCAAAATCCATCACCTCCTTTCTTTTGTTCCACGGGGACAGTCCCCTCCCGCTAAATTTTTAATTTTACATTTTGCATTGTTTTTATTATCTCTCTTCTCGCCTCACCGATGGTGAGAGGGATTTTTCCAAATGGCATATTGTCTTCATGTCTTAGTTTGTATATTAATTCCGCAATCTGGGGAAGCCTCAGCTTTACACTTGCCATCTCATCCGGCGCTGTAAACACTTCCTCTGGAATACCTTCCCTGACTATGCAGCCCTTGCTCAGTATATAAAGCCTGTCAAGAAACAGAGGCACAAGGTCCACGCTGTGTGTGGCCATAATAATAGTCACGCCTTTTTCTTTGTTGAGTTTTGTCAGGAGAGTCATCATTTTATATTCGCCCATCGGGTCCAATCCCGCAGTAGGTTCATCCAGAAGCAGTATCTCATGCCCCATTGCCAGAAGGCCTGCGATGCAAATTCTTTTCTTCTGTCCAAAACTCAGATTGTGGATGGACTTCCTTGCATATTCTTCCATTTCAACATCTCTAAGAGCGTTGTTTATACGGGTGATGACCTCATCTTCCTTGAAGCCCATGTTTATCGGGCCGAAGGCAACATCTTCAAGAACTGTTGCAGCAAAAAGCTGGTCGTCAGGATTTTGAAAAATGAGTCCGACCTTTTTGTAAATCTCCTTTGGAGAAAGCTTTTTTATGTCAGCCCTGTCAAGATAAACGCTGCCTTCAAAATCTTTCATTAAGCCATCTATTATTTTAAGGAGAGTTGTTTTCCCTGAACCGTTTGAGCCAAGGATACCTATGAATTCACCCCTGTTTACCGCCATGTTTATATCAGACAAGGCCTGTGTCCCGTCAGGATACCTGAACGAATTTATCTTGACCCCTAATCTGACCTGACTGCTGACCGCTGACAGCTGACCGCTTTTTATATTTTCCATACAACTCCCATTGCGGCTACGATTAATATTGAGACCGTAATTTCTGCGATACTGAAAGGCTTATGTTTCAGCATCGGCATATTTCCGTCGTATCCTCGCTGAATCATTGCCGTTGTTATGTTCTGACTGTGTTCAAATGCCTTAATAGTAAGAGAGCCGGTAAGTGTTCCGAAAGAGTTTAACCCTTTTTTGATGCCCGAATAACCGAGACGATTTTTTTGTGCATTGTAAATTACCATCGCATCTTCCAGAAGGACAAAGATATACCGGTATGCAAACATGAGTATCTCTATGAAGCCCTTTGGAACCCTCATCCATGAAAGGGCTGCCATAATCTCTGTAAAGGGCGTGGAAAATCCCATTACTGCAACTATTGATACTGCGCCTATTATTCTGCTTCCTATCATAAGTCCTTCCCGTAACCCGTCTTTATGTCCAACAATGTTGACGCCGAATATGTTGATGAAAAACAGGATGTCTTTTCCTGAGAATAAGACTTTTAAAATAAGAAGCACCGATATAATGAATAATGGCTGTGAAAACCTGAGGGCAAAAACCTTTAAGGGTATCCGCATCTTTAAACAGAGCAATAAACAAAGCGCTGTCACAAGCAGAGGAAGGGCAAATCCCTTATAGCTTAAAATCATTCCCAGAAGAGTGAGGGCGATAATAAGTTTTAGCCTTGCATCAACTTTTGAAAGTAGATGTTCTTTTTTAAAGTATTCGCTAAAGATTTCCATGTTTCGTGGTGTCTGGGACAGTCCCGATTCTACGATGCCTGCCGGCATCCGTAAATCTGGGACAGTCCCCTTCTCTATCCTTTCCATTTGTCCGCTGCCGTTCCTTGTTTTCCATTAACTCCTTCCAGTAGTATCCTGCTGCAAAACCGCCAACCGAGCCTGCAAGCAGGAAGACAAAGAGAAGCAAGTCGCCCTGGTCCGTGTTGATAAACGGCTCTCTTGCCTCTCTGCCATGTTCTTTTGCGTATTTTTCTACAACCGACTCGTCAACACCCGGCCATTTCTCAGACTTTTCCGCCAAGGCAACGGAAATAAAGAAAAGCAGTACGACTATGCTGATTAACCCCACCCATCCTCCCCTTAGGTAAGGGGAGGAGAGAGGAGGGGTTATCTTCTTTGCAATTTCTTTTATCATACCGTCACCTCCGCTGCCTTTATTACCTGCATCTTTACCAGAAGGTCAGGTCTTTTCTTATAAAGCAGAACAACCATGCCTGCTGTCATTGCGCCTTCAAGGATTCCCAATGGAAGTTGTGTCGGGATAAATGCGATAAGTATCTTCCAGAAAAGCGGCATGAACGGCGAATCTCCTTTTATACCTGAGGCAAGTTCAGCAGATGTTGCCAAATATGTTGCCCAGTCTGCAAAGAGACCTGCCATGAAGCCTGCAATCCAAAGATTAGCCTTTAACGCTCTCAATCCTCTGAAAGTAAGATAACCTGCAAATGAACCCATAACTCCCATGGAAATAATATTGGCTCCCCATGTGGTTAATCCGCCGTGGGCAAGGAAAAGAGCCTGAATCAACAGAGCAACTGCTGTAATCAGTATGCTGATAGCAGGTCCCAGGAGTATGCCTGCTATGCCTGTCCCGCATGGATGTGAGCAGGTGCCTGCAGTCGGCACCGGTATTGGCATACAGGAGATAATGAAAACAACAGCAGCCATTAACCCGACGAGGGGCTTAAATGAGAGGTCAACCGAAGAGAGTTTCTTCAGCCTATACAAACCGAATGCCACAAATGGTATGGCAACAGCAAACCAGAGCGCCGCCCAGTTGAAAGGCAGTATGCCTTCTGAGATGTGCATGGCATGAGCATTAGAAGCAGTGAATAGTGAAAGAATAAAAACTTTTAACTTTAAACTTTTAATTTTCATAATTCCTCCTAAAATCTCCATGCAATGCCTGCAAGGATTGCATAATCTGTTTCTGGTTTATTAAGGCCTCCCCTGATACCAAAATCTATATCAAAGTTCTTAGATATGGAATAAATCAAACCGCCCAAAATAAATGCAGGGTCTATGTTTGATGCCTTGTCAGGATTCCTTTCTGTGCCTATATTCGCAACTGCCTTGAGGTTCTTAACAACCTCAACCTCTGATGCAAGGGATACGTGCCATATCTCTATCCTCTCGTTGTTTCTGTTTTCATTTCTCTTGTATCCCAAGTTGAAATGAAATGCCCACGGCTCTGCCTCCTTTGTTGTAATAAAAAAGAGGCTGTATGCTGTCCTGCCTGTGCCTAATCCCCTTTTTCTGTCGCCTGTGGGAAGAGTAATCCCCGGTTTTAAGGCAAGGCTTAAGCCTTCTTTTTCAAAAAATTTCCACTTTGACTCTATGGATATATCAGAGCTTCCGTCCTCTGCTTTTGTTGACTCCGGTTCTGTGTCTGTAGCAGAGGTCTTTGTCCGTATATACTGGTACGGGATGCCAAGAATAATATCCATGTTTTCTGATGCTCCGTATGTTAGTGTTGTTGCCATCTTGGTAGTATTTTTTTCACCGTCAACACCATATTTCTCATTTCCATATTCTCCATTAACCTCAAGCTGATATTTCCCTTTTCCCTGTATGCCTGCGTCATCTGTTATTAATGGATGGGCTGCAAATGCAGAGCCATACCACAAAACCGCAATAACAACTGTAAAGATTTTTTTAAACATGTTTTCTCCTTTCCGCGAAGTTTTGGAATGAACGGTCTTCCGGCTCAGGGCAACCTACTAACCTGTCTTCCCATCCCGATATATCGGAACAGTGACTTCTATTGGGTTTTCGTTCCCTTCACGGCTGCGGGACAGCAGGGGGATTTCACCCCTTTCCTCGTTTTCAATTCCATTGTTTTTACTGTTTATCCTAATCCCAATACTCCATAAGGCTTGAAATATGTTTACCTCATATATCACCTCCTTCCGCTATTTTTACGTCTAAAAATTTTGGAGAGGGGTAGTGGGAATCGAACCCACACAGGAATTTTTGGACTCCTATCTCTGGTTTTGCAGACCAGGCAGGACACCAGTCCCTTACCCCTCAATCTTTGTTCAACACGCCATTTTTAACAATGCATTAACTATTGCAGCGGCTACAGGGCTGCCTCCCTTTCTGCTCAAGTTAGTGATAAACGGGAACTTTTGCGCTGAGAGCAATGCCTTTGATTCAAATGCCTTAACAAAGCCGACAGGAACACCGATAACGAGAATGGGTGAATGGGGAACCCACCCCCCCAGCCCCCCCTTATTAAGGGGGGGAGTAGGGGGGGTAAATATCTCAATGACTTTCAAGAGCGCAGTGGGTGCGTTTCCGATGGCAATTATGCCGATGTTGTTATTTTCTTTTAATGCTGACTCAATTCCCATCTCTGCTTTTGTTTCCCGTTCCACGGGGACAGTCCCGATTCGGAGCCTGCCCCGAACGGCTGTTGAGATTGCTTCGCTCCGCTCGCAATGACAAGTGCGGGGACTCCACTTCGCTCCATCCGTAAATCCGGGACAGTCCCCTCCTGACTTTTTAAATCCCCCCTCGCCCCCCTTTTCTAAAGGGGGGTTGGGGGGATTATCTGTCTTCTGAATATGGCAAATTACCTTTCCGCCCCATTTTTTTAGCAGTTTTTTATTTATCCCTGCCTTTACCATTTCAACGTCGGTAAGAATGTCTTTGCCTGACTTTATCGCATTAATTCCTGCGGCAATGGCATCAGGATGGAACATGAGTGTATTTTTAAATTCGAAATCTGCGGTCGCATGAATTACCCGCTTTATTATCGGAACCTGCTCGGGCGGGAATCCGCTCAGGTCGGTTTCCTCAGCTATTATCTCGAAGCTCTTTTTTTCTATCTCATCAGGTAGGAGATGCCTCCGCCTGCAGACGGGGACAGTCCCGATTCTACGACTCCGCTTCGCTCCATCCGTAAATCTGGGACAGTCCCCTCCGTTTGCCGCATGTATCCTTTCGACTACGACCTGAACGAGCTTTTCATGTATGCCAAGCGGTTCCGTATAGATAAATTCTCTGTCCGGATATTGTCTTTCGGCCTCCTTTATTATTTCAGGTATGTCTTTTGTAACATGCATCCCGCTGCTTAAAAAATAGGGGTGGATAATTATCTTTTTCGCGCCTTCCTCGACGCATTTCTTTATCGTATCCGCGATCTCCGGCTCCGCGAATTGGAGATAGGCCACCTTTACACAGTTAGCGGCGCAATTCGGATGAATGGCGTTGTGTAAAAGCCTGCCTGCGAGTTCGATATTGTTGGCGTCTTTTTTCGGACTGCCGTGTCCTATGAGTATGATGTTTTCCACGAGGTCTCCTTTATGAAATCTACAAAATTTACGGCTGCGCCAGGATTGCTTCCGAAATGGACATGCACATAACTTGCGAGCGTATTTTTAAATTTATAACCCGATGCGTTAATAAGCTCGCCGTGATTGTTTTTTGTCGAATAAATGCCGGCTATCGCCGGGGACAGTCCCGATTCTACAACTCCGCTAACCCCACCTAACCTCCCCTTATTTAAGGGGAGGCAGGGAGGGGTTACGGGGACAGTCCCCTCCTCCCTGCCGCACTGTCGCACTATTGAACCGTCTTTAATTTCCGCATAGTGAAACTCATGCCCTCTCAACTTGTCTCCTTTTTTGCCGAGGATGCAGTCGTCCTCTAATTCAATCTCCCTATATCCCAGCCGTGAAAGTTTGTCTCTCATCTGCATTTCAAAAGGGAAAATTCCTGCCATCTTATAAAATTCCCCCTTAGAAAAGGGGGACAGGGGGTTGTCGTCTATTTCTCTTTTTTTAGTCCGTATGCCTTTTGACAGATACATCAATCCGCCGCATTCAGCATATATCGGCTTGCCTGAAATAGCCCATTTATAAATATCTTCAATCATAGATTTATTTTTTGATAATGCCTCTGCATAAAGCTCAGGATAGCCTCCACCAATATATATCGCATCTGCTTTATCAGGGATTGCTGAATCAGAGAGGGGACTGAATTTAACTATCTCTGCGCCTGTGTCTTTTAATAAATCCAGATTGTCTTCGTAATAAAAGCAGAAGGCTTTGTCATAGGCAACGGCGACCTTTAGGGGTGGAGAAGATGCAACCACCCCCCCATGCCCCCCCTTGGTAAGGGGGGGGTTAAGGGGGGGTAAACTTTCCATAATTTTGTTTATATCTACATGCTTCAAAACTGTCTCAGCGAGCTTCTCTATGTTTTCATCCGTAATCGGATTTTCCTCTGCAACGGTCAGGCCAAGATGCCTGTGTGGTATCTCAAAATTCAAATCTCTCGGCAGATAGCCTAATACTGTTACATCCTGTACGTTGTCTTTCAGCCGTTTGAAATGATTTTCTGACGCCACGCGGTTGAAGATAACTCCGGCTATCCGAATGGGTGAATCGGTGAATGGGTGAATCGGTGAATAAGAAACAAACCCTCTCACAATTGCTCCTGCGCTTTCGGCCATGCCATAGGCGTCAACAACTAAAATTACAGGCAGGTTAAGCAGTCCTGCCAGTTTTGCCGTGCTGTATTCACCGTCATACATTCCCATTGCGCCTTCAATAATTGCTATGTCTGCATCAGTAGAATATTTATGAAAACACTCTTTAACATAATCCTCGCCGCACATCCAGATATCAAGATTCCTGGACGGCCTGCCTGTGATAATCCTGTGAAGGCCGGAATCTATAAAATCAGGGCCTGCCTTGAACGGCTGGACTTTCAGCCCCCTTTTCTTCAAGGCAGCCATAAGTCCAAGCGTTATGGTCGTTTTTCCGCACCCGCTGTGAGTGCCCGCTATGATAAAACCGTTTGGCATAGTTAAAATTCCCTCTACTCTTACCTGTCATTCCGAGCGCAGCGAAGAATCTCGTTCCCTTCGCTTTGCTCAGGATATGCTTTTGAGATTGCTTCGGCTGACTTCATCAGCCTCGCAATGACATTTAGTAATCGCATATTATCCTCTCTTGATTTGACCGCAATTCTGATATAAGCTCCGTCAAGTCCTTTGAAATTGGAACAGTCCCTCACAATGATGCCTTTATTCCTCAATGCCGATATTATTTCTTTTGCATGGTTTATCCTTAATAAATAATAATTTGCCTCTGACGGGATGTAACTAATCTCCAGTCTTTTGAATCCCTTTTCCAAAAAATCTTTTTCCCGTTTGATTACCCTGAAAGTCTTTTTTTTGAATGCAGCATCATTGAAAACTGCAACCCCTGCTGTTTGTGCGAGAGTATTCACTGTCCACGGCTCTTTATGGTTTTTTATGGTTTCAATGATATTTAATGGAAATACTCCATATCCAATTCTTAAGCCGGACAGCGCATAGAATTTTGTCAGTGACCTTAAGACTATCAGATACGGATTTTTCTCAACCTCTTTGATTACGCTTTCTTCCGGCACAAAATCTATAAACGCCTCGTCAATAATGAGATAACATTTAAGCTTTCTTGAAGCATCAGCGATTTTTATTACATTAGTTTTTTTAAGCGCTCTGCCCGTAGGGTTGTTGGGATTGCAGAGAAAAGCCAGATTAACTGGAGCATTAGAGCAGTAGCGCAGTAGTTCAGTAGTATTTTCTCCCGGCTGTTCTGCTGTTCTCTGCCCCAGAAAGTCTGCGACTTTCCGGGGACCCCGGCTGTTCTGCTGCTCTAAAGCCTCTATAAATGTGTCTGTGTTTATATCAAAGTTATCTTCTTTTTTTAACTCATAACTCATAACTCTTAACTTATTACTGATTCTGCACGCCCTCTCATATTCAGAAAATGTTGGCGCAGGGATAAGAACCCTTTCAGGCCTCAATGCCCGGGCCACAAGGTAAATCAGTTCTGTGCTTCCGTTTCCGCATATGATGGATTCAGGATTTATCTTATGTTGCTTTGAGAGTTGCAGCCTTAATCTTTTCGCATCAGGGTCTGGGTAATTATATAAGCGCTTCGCATTATCTTTTATAGCTGAAATTGCGCTCCTCGGAATGCCAAGAGGATTGATTGATGCGCTGAAATCTATTATGTTCTTTTCATTCAGACGAAGTTTTTCTGAAAGGATGTATATGTTCCCTCCGTGAGTTTCCTGCATCACGCCCCTCCTTTTAAGGATAAGACTGCTATGGCTGTCGCAATGCCTAAGATAGATGATGCCTTTACAATAGAGATAGCTTGCTCGGATGCCCTGTTGTAGTCCTCTGTCCTTACATTGCCAATGTATGGCTTTTCAATAACAATGCCTCCGTATGCAGCTGGGCCTCCCATTCTGATTCCGAGTGCGCCTGCCATTGCAGCCTCAGGGATACCGCTGTTCGGGCTGCGATGTTTGCTGCCATCACGGAGCATAGTTTTAATTGAGGTAAACGGGTGAATGGGTGAATGGGTGAATAGCCGAATCAGAAAAGATGATATGGCAATTAATATGCCGGTTATTCTTGCGGGTATATAATTGGCAATATCATCCAGTCTGGCTGCGGCCCAGCCGAAATGAATATATCTGTCATTCCTGTATCCGACCATTGAGTCAAGCGTGTTTATAGCCTTATATGCCATGGCAAGCGGGAGCCCTCCGACAACAAGATAAAATACGGGAGCTATAACGCCGTCCGAGAGGTTTTCAGCAAGGCTCTCCATTGTTGCCTTAAGTATCTCTTTTTCCGTGAGGGCATGGGTGTCGCGCCCGACAATCATTGAGAGCCTTTCCCTTGCGGATTTTATGCTGCTGTTTGTAACAGCTTCAATCACTGCTCGCGCAGAGTTAATTAATTCATGGACAGCGATTGTGGTTGAAGTAAGATAAACAAGGAAAATTATGCCTATCAGGTGAAGGGGTGATCCGCCTGAGGCGGAGGTGAATGGGTGAATGAGTAAATATGAAGTTGTCTCGCATATGAAAAATGTAATTCCAAAAACAGAGGCAATAATTATAAATACCAAAAGCATGCCCCCTATTTTTTCTTGAAATGGCGATTTAAAATGCCTTCTCAAGAATATCTCTGTTTTGCTAATAGCCCCTCCCATTATTCTTACAGGATGCGGCAGCCATCCGGGGTCTCCGATAGCGAGGTCAAGCAAGAACGCAGCTATCAGTATCGCAGGCGGGATGATAAATGCTGAATAATTGAGTGTCATAACCTTATAAGCCTCTTCAGAAAATTCATATCAATGTTTTCCCGCACAATATGCGCAAGGTTATCAATGGCTTTGTCTTTAATGTCTGCATATATTGCAGTTGAGTCCAGCGGACGAAGCCCTTTTGTTTTTCGCGCCTGGTTGATAATCTCCCTTCTAAAGCTGTCATTCTCAAAAATACCGTGCAAATATGTCCCCCAGCAGTTGCCTTTTTTAGAGCCGTCATAAATCGGTGAATCGGTAATCCGCCTGAGGCGGAGGTTAATGGGTGAAAGGGATGTGAGTCTTTTTATCTTAAATAATCCAATATCACCCTTGCTTGTTCCCATGTGGATTTCATAGCCTCTCAATAGCTGATAGCTCATAGCCGATAGCTCATAGTTTTTATCGCCATGAGCCATGAGCCATGAGCCATCAACCAATTCCGCTTCAACCCTGCTCGTAATCTTATCTCTATCAAACATTGTCTCTATATCCAGAAGTCCTAAGCCGTCCACTTCTTTATGCGGGCTTTCAATGCCGTGAGGGTCATATATCTTTTTGCCGAGCATCTGGTATCCGCCGCACATGCCCATAATCTGTATGCCCTTTGAATAAGCCAGTTTAATGCTTTCATCAAGACGGGTCTCTTTCAGGAACATCAGGTCTTTTACGGTATTTTTTGAACCGGGGATGATTACCATGCCAGCGTTCTCTATCTCTGACGAATTTCTGGAATAAACAATCTCAACATCAGGCTCACACATGAAAGGGTCAAAATCAGTGAAGTTGGCAATATATTGAAGGTGCAATATAACTATCTTAATTTTTATCTTTTCTGATTTTGAATCTTGAATTTTGAATTTTGAATTGCTGCCTTGCAGCGATAATCCATCCTCTTCAGGCAAATCTATATTGTTAATATAAGGCAGTACGCCTATTACTGGTTTTCCAGTCTTTTCGCTGAGCATTTCAAGCCCGGGCTTGAGAATTTCTAAATCTCCTCTGAATTTGTTTATGACAAAACCCTTAATGTGCCTGCTGTCTTTACCGAGGAGTTTAACGGTTCCATAAAGCGATGCAAATACACCGCCCTTATCTATATCACCGACTAAAATTATAGGCGCTTTTGCATGTTTCGCAATGGACATATTCACAATGTCAACATCCATAAGATTTATTTCCGCAGGGCTTCCGGCGCCTTCCATTATTATCAGTTCATATTTTTTGGAAAGCCTGTTGAAAGATTTTATTACTGCTTTCCACGCCTCACTGCAAAAAGGGGACATTGTCTCCCTTTTGCAATCCCCCTCACCTTTTACGAATGCATGATATTCTTTTGCTTGCATTGTTGAATGAACCTTGCCGTGAATAATAACCTGCGAGCCAGCCTCACCTGATGCCTTGAGCAATATTGGGTTCATATCAACCGTTGGCTCTATCTTTGCTGCCTCTGCCTGAAGCGCCTGCGCCCTTCCTATCTCTCCGCCCTCAAGTGTTATATAAGAATTCAGCGCCATGTTCTGAGCCTTGAACGGAGCCGCATTCAAGCCGGCGTCTTTAAAAATCCTGCATAGGGCGGCAACAAGCAGGCTTTTTCCTGCGCCGGAGCCTGTGCCCTGAATCATCAATGTCTTAGCCAATGGCAACACCATTTAAAAGTTTTACAACTGGATACTTTTCCCAAAACTCTATGATGTTAACTGCTGCAAAATCCTGTTCAATCCTGAATATGTTTTCCAGAGGGATTCCCATTACATGACAAAGTATTATCCTGTTGACTCCTCCATGAGCCGTTATCGCAATATTCAATGCTGGGGACAGTCCCGATTCTACGACTTCGCTAACCCCACTTAACCTCCCCTTATCTAAGGGGAGGCAGGGAGGGGTTATAGGGACAGTCCCCTTATGATTATCTATAATTTTGTTCAAGGCAGATATTACCCTCTCCCTTACCTCAACAGTGCTTTCTCCATCAACAGGACTGTACCTGAGAGGATTTCCTGCCCACGCCTCAAACTCCTGAGGGTATTTCTCTTTTATTTCTGTAAAGCTCATCCCTTCCCAAATCCCAAAATTTCTTTCCCGCAAATCAGATATTACAATGGGTTTTAAGCAGTGCGGTTCTGCAATTATCTCAGCGCTCTTTAAAGCCCTGCTTAGGGGAGATGTATAAACGGCGTTCAAACCGTTATAGGTCTTATAGGAATTATAAGACCTATTTAAGCGCTTGGCAACTTGCTCCATCTGTCTTTGCCCATTTTCAGAAAGCGGCACATCAATGCTTCCTTTATAGCGCTTTGTTTCGCTTCCTTCTGTTTCGCCGTGTCTGATTAAATAGAGAGTCGTGACCATATTATCACCATAAATAAAAAGGCTATTTCCGTAAGCTCGCTTATTGCGCCAAGCGTATCTCCTGTCAGCCCGCCGAATTTTTTATTAAAGAAATAAACTGATATGCGGCAGAAAGAATACAATACTCCAAAGAGAATCGCATAAAAAACATGCTGATTCCCAAGAGCATAACGGCTTGAGAGCGTCTGTATTAATATTAATATGAGAATAAGAAGCAAAGTAGAAATTGCAGCCTCTTTAAAGCCGGTTTTGTTCATAAAGATTTTGCCCAAACCATCTTCCCGCGCAGCCCTGCCGTGAAGCATTGACACAACCATGGCCCACTTTGAAAATACCGGCATAAGAAGCAATGATGAATAATAAGTAAACGGCAGAAAATGTGACAGGTTTTTGAGCGCCAAATACTTCAGCAGCAGTATAAAAACTATCGCTGTCACGCCTGCAGGGCCTGTTGAACCGTCTTTCATTACAGAGAGCCTTTTTTCTTTATCCTTTTTAAAATCACCTGATGACTTAACGGCAATGGCGTCAAACGTGTCCGCAAGCCCGTCAAGGTGAAAGCCTCCGTTTGACAGCACAAGTATGAGCAATACTATTGCAATAACCAGGTCCTGATGGAAGAATATGCCTGATACATAGTCCGCAGCTATTAACAATATTCCTTGAAGGAAACCGACTACAACAAAGACTGATGCGCTTTTTGCAATATCATCCTCATCCCCAGCCAAAGTTTTTTTGACAGGAATTATCGTAAGAAACTGAAATGCAAGCAGTAGCGCAGTAGCGCAGTAGCGCAGTAGCGCAGTAGTCTTTAATCCTACTGCTCCGTTGCTCCGTTGCTCCGTTGCTCTAATTTTTACTTTCACTTGATACCCCTGCCTCGCCGAATGTCGCCATTTCCTTATATATTTTTAATCCGGCCTCTATCATAAGCATTGCCAGCGCCGCGCCTGTGCCCTCGCCGAGCCTTAAATTCAAATCAAGTATCGGCTCTAATCCAATCTTTTCAAGGATTGCCTTATGCCCTATCTCAACTGAATTATGAGCTGCAAACATGTAATCCTTAACTTTGGGTTCAATGCAATAGGCGATTAATGCGCCGGTAGTTGATATGAATCCGTCAATAACAACAGGAATCCTGTTTGAAGCAGCGCCGAGTATCAATCCTGCAATGCCTCCAATCTCTGCGCCGCCGACCTTTGAAAGCACATCTATCGCATCCTCAGGATTTGGCTTGTTTAATTCAATGCCTTTTTCAATAACCTTAATCTTATTTTGCAGTGATTCATCAGTTATTCCTGTGCCTTTGCCGGTTACTTCGGAGACAGGCCTTCCTGTAAGCACTGCGGCGATGGCGCTTGACGGCGTTGTATTGCCAATACCCATATCGCCTGTGCCGAAGAGCTTAAAGCCTTTTTTTGCATATCCGTTTGCCAGCTCAATCCCTGTTTCCATGCACTTTATTGCTTCCTTTCTTGTCATAGCTGGTTCTTTTGCGAAGTTTTTTGTGCCGTTTATTACTTTTTTAGAAATGAAAGCTGTGTAAGGGGACAGTCCCGATTCAAATCCCCCCTTGCCCCCCTTTACTAAAGGGGGGATGGGGGGATTATTCGCCCGTAAATCTTGGGACAGTCCCCAGTCAAAATCAACGCCTATATCAACAACAATGACATCTGCGCCTGCATGTCTTGCAAGCACATTTATCCCTGCGCCGCCCCTCAGAAAATTAAGCACCATCTGCTGCGTTACTTCTTTTGGAAATGCCGAGACCCCCTCTTCAGTTACGCCGTGGTCGCCGGCAAAGGTAAATATAACTTTTTTATCCAGCATTGGTTTTTTATTTTCTGTCATGGCTACAAGCCTTCTTGCAAACTCCTCAAGCCTTCCGAGACTGCCGAGAGGTTTTGTGAGGTTGTCAAGATGTTTTTGAGCCATGTCAGACCACTCTCCGTTTACCGCCTTGATATTTTTTAAAGTGGCATTCAACAAGTCCATAGTTGTCTCCTATTCATGAGTTTTTATTTTTATCGGTATTCCCGCAGTCACAAGATATACCTCATCTGCAATCCCAGCAACCTTCTGGTTTAAACAGCCTGATAAATCCCTGAATCTCCTTGACAGTTCATTGTCAGGGACAATTCCCATCCCGACCTCGTTTGAGACAATGAACGTCCGTGAAGCGTTAGGCGTAAAGCGTAATGCGTTAATCAAACCTTCAATTTCTTTGTTGGCGTCAAAATTGTTTAGCATCAGATTTGACAGCCAGAGAGTCAGGCAGTCAAGAAGAATCACATTGTATTTGTCCTGAATATCCTTTATTAATGCTGAGATATTCAACGGCTCTTCAAATGTCATCCACTCTTCTGTCCGCTCTTTTTTATGTTTATCAATCCTCTCCTTCATCTCATCATCCAATGCCTGCGCGGTGGCAATATACGCCTTTTTGCCTGAATAGAGAGCTGCCTTTTCTAATGCAAACCTGCTTTTGCCGCCTCTTGCGCCGCCTATAATAAAGGTTATCAATTCACCCCCAAAAATAAAAAATCCCCAGAACCCAAAATAGGATTCCGAGGATTGCACCCTGATTCACTTCATCCCCGCCTTCCTCTACGGAAAGGCTCTTTAGTTCATAGTTCATTGCTCATAGTTCATTGCAAAAAACCATGAGCTAAAGGCTATGAGCTATCAGCTAATCATTGTTGTTCACAGGCAGGTCTTCTGGCTCTCCCAACCTTTGCCAGCCTTCCCATCCCGATATTATCGGGACAGTGGCGTATTACCGGCAAAGGCTTTAATTCCGACCATCTGGGCGGAATCGAGATTACAGCGGCGGGACCGCTCCTGAATTTAACAGGATTCCCTATTAAGCCTTTTTAGCGCCCGAACTATTTATAGTGTTACAGCAAACGAATCAAAAAAGCAAGGGGGCGAATTGCTGAAGCAAGGGAATTTTGTTTGACATCGCACTTTTATTTCTTATATGCTATTAAAGAGCAAAACAGACATGAGATTCTTTCCTAAAGAAATAGACTTTTTCGAGATATTTGACAGGGCTGCATTAAATGTCACAAAGGCAGCCGCTCTCCTTGTTTCTCTGTTGGAAAACTTTGACAATATTGAGGCGAAGGCAAAGGAGATATATGAGGTTGAACAGGACGGCGATATGCTGACCCACGATATAATGAAAAAGCTCAACAAGACCTTTATTACCCCCATAGACAGAGAAGATTTACATGCCCTGGCCTCAAGTCTGGATGATGTCCTGGATCTGATATGGGCTTCTGTTGACAGGCTGTCTGTTTTCAAGATAACCAAACCTACAAAAGAGGCTATTGCAATGTCTAAAGACCTTCTTACAACCGCTGAGGTCATTCATAAAGCGATAAAAAAATTAAAAGGGAAGAACTATTCTTATGTGCAGGAGTACTGCATTGAGATAAACAGACTGGAGAACAGAATAGACAGAGGATTCAGAGATGCGCTCGGGGCGCTGTTTGACGATGTGAAAGACCCTATTCTCATAATAAAGTGGAAGGAAATATACGAACATCTTGAAGATGCATCTGATAGGTGCGAGGATGTTGCCAATGTCCTTGAGTCTATAGTCCTAAAGTATGCATGATACGTTTGTTCTTCTTATCTGTGTAATAGTTCTTGCGGCAGTCTTTGATTTTCTTAATGGTTTTCACGACACGGCTAATGCGATAGCCACATCAGTATCAACGAGAGTTCTTTCCCCTAAAGCTGCCGTTTCTATGGCTGCGGTATTAAACATGGCCGGAGCGCTGTCAGGGACGGCTGTTGCCAAGACAGTAGGGGCGGGACTTATAGAGACTGCAAGCGTCACACAGATAACAGTTATATCTGCGCTTTTAACAGCCATAATATGGAACATAATAACCTGGTATTTCAGCCTGCCGACGTCTTCAAGCCATGCAATTCTTTCAAGTCTGGTAGGCGCCGGGATAGCTACTGCAGGAACAAAAGTTATTATCCAAAAAGGAGTTTATACAATTCTTTTTGGTTTGATTTTTTCTCCTTTTGTAGGCCTCGCATTAGGTTTCTTGCTTATGTTATTTCTTATGTGGGTATTTAAACGCTCTGCGCCGTCATTGGTCTCAAGACTCTTCAACAAGCTCCAGATTGTTTCAGCAGCCTACATGGCTTTTAGCCACGGCAGCAACGATGCTCAAAAAACCATGGGCATTATAACAATGGCATTGGTCAGCTATAGCGGGCTGTCTGATTTCCATGTTCCGTTGTGGGTAATCGTCATGTGCGCTGTTGCAATGGCTATGGGCACAGCGGCAGGCGGCTGGAGAATCATCAAGACCCTGGGCGTGCGTCTTGTACATCTAAGGCCGATTAATGGTTTTGCGGCAGAGGCAGCCGCTGCTACGGTTATAGAGATTGCATCAAGGATAGGACTTCCGCTCTCAACCACGCATATCATATCCTCAACCATAATGGGCGTTGGAGCATCCAAGAGGTTGTCAGCAGTAAGGTGGGGCGTAGGCGGAAATATCATAATGGCATGGCTGCTTACACTGCCTGTATGCGGTGTTCTTGCATGGGCTATCTGTAAAGCAATTCTTCTGTTGGTCTAATGAAAATCCGGATGATAAATGGATATGCAGAAGATGTCAGGCGCCATATCCTGCATATCCAACATTAGCCCATGAAAGCAAAGAAATCAGGCAGTGAACTTTTTTATGATGTGTTTGAAAGCCCTGTTGGAAGGCTGTTTCTTTTTTTTTCAGGAAAAAGTCTTGCAGGGGTATCTTTTGAAAAGCCGGATTGCAGAAGAAGAGAGGCGCCTGAATCATTTAACAAAGAACTGAACAATTATTTTGAAGGCAAGAGAGAAGGCTTTAAGCAGGCGACGGTATTTTTGGAAGGCACGGATTTTGAGAAAAAGACATGGCTTGCATTAAAAGAAATCCCATACGGAGAGACGCGCACCTACAAATGGCTTTCTGAAAAAATAGGGAGTCCGAAGGCAAGCAGGGCGGTAGGACAGGCGCTTAGCAGGAACCCGATTCCGATAGTCCTGCCATGCCACAGGATAATTGAGTCTGACGGCTCAATCGGAGGCTACTCATCTGGTGTTGATATAAAAAGAAGGCTGCTTGAGATGGAATACTATAACGCTTTATCAAGAAAGCTTTAAGCTGAGAGCTGTCGGCTGAGAGCTATTTAAAAGGAGAAAAAATGGCAAAGGTAAAAGAAGGAGACACAATAAGCGTTCATTACACAGGCAAACTTGAAGACGGAACAGTCTTTGATTCTTCTGAAGGCGGCGCGCCTCTAAAATTCAAGGCAGGCGGAGGAGAGTTTCTGAAAGGGCTGGAAGGCGGCGTTATAGGAATGGAAATCGGAGATGCAAAGACAATCAGAATCCCCGCTGAAGAAGGATACGGCATTTACACGAAGGAAAAGGTTTTTGAATTTGGCAGAGACAGGGCGCCTGAAAACTTTGACCCTGAAATCGGGCAGCAGCTTCAAATGTACAGGGCTGACGGTATGCCTATAACAGTTAAAGTTACCGGCAAAACAGAAAAGGCATTTATCATGGACTGCAACCATCCGTTGGCGGGAAAGAATCTGGTGTTTGAGATAAAGCTTGTGGAGATTGCGTAAAGAGGCCAGCCACCTGCAAAATAATGCTGGATAATTTTATTTTGACTAAATTTTATTATTGGCATATAATACCCATGACTACATGAACGCTGAATTGATAGAGCATTCAAAGGTTA
>Ga0210017_1000467_pt1 | contig 34034 bp, 29 predicted proteins | sample CryGeyCG2014_020_FD_183966 | JGI IMG/M metagenome (GOLD analysis project Ga0210017, IMG submission 183966) | Groundwater microbial communities from aquifer - Crystal Geyser CG08_land_8/20/14_0.20 (SPAdes) (version 2) | ecosystem: Environmental > Aquatic > Deep subsurface > Groundwater | place... | reverse complement strand
CGCAACCAACAAGGATTAAACCAATTAAAATTACTGCAACTAAACTTAATATTTTTTTATGCATAATTAGCCTCCCTGCCTATAGTTTACCACTTTTCAAGCCAAATTCAAGGAGCTGTATAGGTTACATAGATATGAGACTTAGGGTAACATTTTAACAAGAAATCTATCGGTGTCAAATTGTTCAGACTTTTATGAGGCCTTTCTGTGTTGTACCATAAAAGATAATCCATTAGCTTCCTATTAAACTCATCAATATCCTCTAACAAAAGATTGAGGTGCATATCTATGAACTCCTCCTGCAAGGTTCTATTTGCTCTCTCAATGAAGCCATTTATCCTTGGGCACCTTGGATAAATGAAGTTATGTTTGATATTTCTTTTCTTAAGATATTCATCAAACTCACCCTGAAATTCAGGGCCATTATCGGTTTGAACAACTTTAATTCCAGTTTCGCAAGGATAGACAGTTTCAAGTTTCTTAAAGAAAATTACTGTATTTCTGCTATTTAATGTTTTAAATTCATATGCAAACTGGAACTTGCCAGATATATCAATCGCATTGAGGATGTATCTTTTTATCCCCTGGATAAATTTAGTAATTGTATCTATTTCAATGTATCCAGGTTCGGTGCTTTTAGGAGAGTGCCTCACCTTGGACTTGTAGTTTACCTTTCTTCTTGCCCAGCCGCTCTGAGGATTATGATAGTTTAGTTTTGAAGGAGCAAATGTTAAGTCATACCTTTTGATTACTTTACCAATGGTTGATACTGAGACAGACTTTATTCCTCTTTTACTGCAGTATTCATCAAGAAATTTCTTTATCTTTTCTTTGCCTATCCTCGGGTGTTTTTCTCTCAATTCTCTTATGAAGGCAACTATCTCAGAATTCACCTTCATGCTTCTCACTCTCCTGGGTCTCCTTGATTTAGGGATAAGACTATCAAGCCTCCCCTGTGAATCTTTTAAACACCTCCTCCACCTAAAGATTGTTGATCTTGAAATACCAAAGGCATCCTGGGCTGCTTTAATTCCATACTTCTTTGAGAACTCTACTACCTTTAGCCTGTTCTGTGCTATTTCACTTTTTAAAAACCTTCCTGCACTAAATAATTCATTCATAGTATCATTGTACAACGGCAGTAACTTTTTCTTAATCATGAAACTCTCCCTATTCTAAGGTAGCAGTATCATATGTATCGTAACTTATTCACCTATCTTCTTCATCAGCAATCTCGTCATATCTTTTTTTGACTTTATCAGGATCGTATTTCATGGGGAATCACCTCGCTAATATTCAAGCACTTCCTCCTTCTCTTAAATATTAAATATAGAACCATTTTTAATTATAATAATATTACCAATATACTCGGTCTTATCATCACTTACTATAATACCATTACCATCATTGCATGCAAGTACTGTTGTATTAACCTTTTTTGTGTATTCAAGAACATCATTTTTAAATTCAGCACTCCATCGATTGAAATGAGGTAAAAATTCAAACTGGGTAAATCCAAGAGAAAAATATTCCTGTATATTTTCTAAAGTTTTAATCAATTCATCCGTATAAATTTTAAATAAGGCAATGCTTTTCCCTAATAAAACAGCACCTCCGCTTACGCCAACTATTGTGCCTCCGTTCTGTAGAAATTCTCTTAAAGTGTTTGCAAATTGGCGTCTTTTAATATTCATCAAAAAATGAACTGGGTCTCCTGCTGACAAATGAATAATATCGGCTTTTTCAATCTCATTTATTTTACTCTGATCATATTCATCATCAATATCAAAGAAGATGAGCTGATCTACGCCTAAAGACTTGTAAAATAATTTCTGATTGTTATAGTATTTCCTATCTTTATCTCCGCAAGAAGGAATATAAATAATTTTTGGATTTCTCTTTCCAACTATTGAAAACATACGTTTATGGATTTTTTCATTTTCGGCATAAATTTGATCACTATACAAAATAATGTTACTCATAAATATAACTTCAATAAATTATATAGAGCCATGGATGGTGGCTCTTTTGTGGCATTCGCCTAAAACATTCTCGAACAGGCACAGTGCCGAAGGCACGAAGCACAAATACACTAATAGTGAAAGCTACAAAACAAATTAATAATGATAATAAATATACCATGCTTGTCCTTCTCCCTTCTCAGGCAAAATAATCTCTACCCTTACTACAATAGGTGAACATACTTCTTTTAATGGTTTATTTGTTAACCCACTCATTATATAAGCAGGATAATATTCACCTTTTTTCTCGCCTTTAAAATATACCTTATGAGAAGTAAACTTTTTTATTTCCACTTTTTTGTCGTTAATCCAAATCCTTATATCTTCCTTTTTTAACTTGGGCGGAATTTCAGTACTGACTATTGCTGGAATAAAAAACACATTCCATACGTTCCAAAAAAACCAGGCTCTAAGTTCGTACAATTCAAGATTGCCACCAATATGTGGATTTATATCTAAATCTCCCTTTAGCTCGTCTCCCATAATCCAGGTTTCAAGCGTTGTCCTTCCATAGGTTGGGTCAGCGACAAAAATCTTTAGTCTCCTACCTTCTGGGCAATAAAGACTGAAATTACCTTCTTTATCAGATTTTACAATAATTTCATACTCAACAAAATCCTCTCGTGCTAACCACACATAACCGGATACAGGTTTTACATCGAAATTTCGAATTTTACCTCTTACCTTGTGAATTCTAATAGGTAAAGTGCATTCCTTTATCACTTCTTTACCTTTAACCCTTACCTTCACCTCTGATATTGACGGATCTTCGAACTTTTTGTCAAGAAAATACACTGAAAAGCAAGTCGATGTAACTTCTACTTTTTTATCTAACACAAAAGGAGTAAGCAATTGAATATCATATTCACCCCTGGGAAAATTAAACAATTCAATTTCTAAAAAGGGTTCATTTTCCATTTCGTATTTTCTTCCCCATGGGTCTATCAAAGTTTCCCCATGAAGTACAGGATTTGGATTAAGGAATGCTTTTATATTTTTCTCTTCCATTCTAACCCCCAGAGCTTGAAGCAATTTCAAATAAAAGTCTCATAGATAAAAAATTTAGTATGCTGTTATGCAGAGTGTGTGGCTCTACCGTTTTGTTTCTCATGGTCTCTTTTTATCATACCAGCAACTCTTTGGAAGCCAAATCTTTTATAGAAAGGCTCTAATTCTTCATCGCAACATATATCGATAGCATAATAGTTTTTTAACTTTTCAAGCATCAAATTAACAAGTTTTGTCCCTATACCTTTACCTTGATATTCTGGTAGAACCTCAAGTAACGGAATATAAGCATATAATATTTCATCAGATAAAGCATTTATAAAACCTACAACATTACCAGTGTCTTCGTCTATGGCAAGCATAACATATTCACTATTTTTTAATATTTCCAGATGTCTTTCTGGGGAAGGAAGATTTGGCCATCCTACAAAAAATCCCTTTAAATTTTCTGGTTTTATTTTATCAACTTCATCAGTATACCTTATAATATTACCACCTCACAATATTTATTATCACGTTAATAGAGACCCCCATTTCGCATAATACATTACGGATAAAAGAAGTTGCCTTCGGCAACTTAGGGAAATTTTTGATTTCCCTTTTATCCACTGTCAGATAACGTAGAATTAGAAGAAACTTCTTTCGACAGAACGGTAATCACATCTCTTATTGCCTTTCTTACTTTTTTATAATCAATTTCTGCCCAGGCCTCCAATAATGGAATAAAACGTTTATCTCCTGTAGCCTGTATTTTATTCAGAAGCAACAAAATCATCCCTCTGTTTCTATCTTTTAACTCTATCAAAAAGGTATAGTTTTCAGCACACAGCATGCCTTTAAGCTTTCCCAATAGCTCATCAGCATAGGTATTCTTTTCAATCTCCCAACCTTTTTCAGTAAACACCAACAAAGGTAATCGGTAATCATACCTAATTTCTAAATAATAATTCTCAATTAACCAATCTATTTTAGCTAAAATATCGTCTATTGGCAGCTTGTTGAAGTAACCATAAACAGGACTTTTGTCCAACTGTAATTCAAGAAGCCTATGCTCTTTTGAACCTTTCAATATCTTCGCAAGCAAATTTCGACCACCACGCATAATAAGATCATCTGCACCGCGTAAAATAGCTTTTATTTCATCAAAAGGTAATGCTTTAATCCCTTTTGAGTCCAATTGATAATGAACTCTTTTTACCTTTCTTCCACTCATAATTTAATCACCTGGCTTTAAAATGTACTTTGCAAATTGACACCTCAGAAGTCCTCCTACTTTTTAATTTTACCATCCTATACAATTTTGCAGGTGCTATTTATCTCCTATTGCAAGGTATCCTTTATCTATGCAAATTCCTCAGAAGTTTACCAGGGTCTTCAAATTTAACATCTTTCACATCAAAATACTCAGGGTCGAACTTTCTCCCAATCCATTCCATCATCTCTTTGTGTTGCTTGTGTTCGGGGTTTAAAATAGCCCTTAGAAAATCTGCATATCCCCCTATGCCCCCGCAGTCTTCTGGAGGACACGCTCTTTTTCCATCTATACATCTCGGATAATTTATACCTTCAACACTTTCAAGTATTGCTTCCAACTCTATTATGTGTACCCAGCCGTCACCAAAGTCGTAGATATAATATACTACTGGATTCTCATCTTTAAAGAAATCGGAAATGTTTAGTTCCCAATCGGGGATAAAATCTTCAGGATAATCCTCATTAGGAAGACCTATTTTTACATTTGTTCTGCTATTTGGGGGTTCTTTATGTGGGTCTTTTATATCAAATTCGTGGAGATGATAATTCATCCAGCCCATGGCATTTTGAATGGCAACATGCAGGTCCCAAAAAGTGTACGTTCCAGGCACCTGTATACGGCGCCAGATTGGTGGTTCTGCTCCCTTCAGTGAAATCTTAAATTGGTATACTTTCTCAAATTTCTTTTTCATCTTAAGACCTCCTCATTAAATTTCTTCTTCATTCAGTAGATACTCTTTCCATCTCCTTTCAAAATTCCCTACAGTTTCTCCAATTATTTTAAACACATCACCGTCAGCACAGTTTTTAACAATATTAAGTATCATCTTTCTCCCGTAAGTGCTTTCAATATATTTTACCACAGTCCAGCCATATTGATAGCAAAGTTCTACATCCTTTTGAATCTCCTCAATCTTAGGGATGTTGTTATTTCTAATTCCTTCTAAAGCAGGTGTTCTCACATCATCTTCATGTTTCCACTGTTCTGAAAGATAAACCGCAAGCCCTTCGCCCCACCATCTGGGCGATGCTTCTATATTTGGTGAAAGGTATTCTTCAAACATATGAACTACTTCATGGAAGATAAGCCTTTTGTATTCCTCGGGAGAATATTCATAGATTGAATCTTTCGAATATGCGGAAGGAGCAAGAAGAACCAAATCTGTGCGCTGGGGCTGGGCTATCCTGCCTGGGTTTGAAGGCGTTTCTATACCGACTCTGAGCAATTCTTTAACAAGACGATCGTACTCCTTCCTATTTGGTGCTAATATTGCTATAACAACCGGAAAACTCTTCTCCAAAAGAAAATATTTCGAGAAGAATTTGATTGCTCCTTTTAATGCAATAGATGTCTCTTTAACAAATTTTCTGTCTTTCTCGGTAAATCCTACTTTTATGTTCTCCTCGTTAAACCATAAATAACTTTCTATCATTTTTGATGTCCTCTTTATTCAAATTCGCCTTAATCCTCTGGAATCTTTTGAAAAGAGCAAAGGTTACAAAGGAGTAAACCTGCACTACTCATAAGCAGGTTTACAGTTTTGGGCTTTACAAATTGCAGAGCATTTGGACAAATGAAGTGTTCCATAAATTCTATGTTAAGCCGAAGCCGATGCAATACTACGCAAGTATGATAGCGCTTGCTCTTTAACATTCTCAAAAGATAAAGTAGCGATTTCCCTTATACTGTGTTCTTTCTCTAACCAACGGACGAATTCGTATCCAAGAAAATAACCTATTTGACTTTTCCCCTGGACATTGAGCCAATCCCCAAAGAAATCGTTAACAGGTAAGCCATTGTAAACTCGGCGTAGATATTCACCTGCTATCCATGCCTTGTGTTGTCTGCCCCATAATAGCCAGTTCTCATCCTGCGCTTCACGCCATGTTTTAACTTCTAAGATTAAGTGCTCACACCTTCCAGCAAAACCCTCGCTGTAGAGCAGAAACAGGGGATTTCGTTGATTCTTAGTAAAACTATCCCACTCATTCCGCCACCCCATGTGAACCAGATGACCAAGTTCATGAGCCGTCAATCCTCGTAGACTCTCTTTTCGCTGCCATTTTAACTCTGCAATTTTTTCTAACCCAAAGAGACAAGCGGGACCATTATTGTACTGCGTTGCCCAGCCTGCTCCACACCCAATGCCAACGTAGATGACAAAAGTAACATCGAAATCAAGCCTTAATACCTGAGAGGCTCGTTCGTAGACAGCACCACATACCTTGAATAGACTCTCCCTGGCTTCTTGCATTAACTGAAGATAGTCTGGCATCTTGGGAAAAACCTTATCCTTAGCAATTCCTCGCCAATCCAGACCATAATTTTTATAATCCTGCACTTGCTTTTCCAGTAATTCAGGATATCTTATCATATAGGAAGTCTGCCACAGCTCAATTTGTTGTGTTAGAGTTTTTGAGCAAGCAACACCCCAATAGCTCAAAAAATCGTCGAACGTATCTATAACTTCCCACATCGTAGATAACTCCTATCATAACCACCTAACATTTTATCTAACTTATATTCATACCTAAAGCAAGTTTGCGTATATTCCAAAACTAGGAGGATGTACAAAGCACTTTGTATATAAATCCCTTTATTCCCTTTATTCAAAGCATTCACTCCTTTGTAATCCGCACTCCTTCTTATACGATTTAATCTTTTGTAATCGTTACTCTTCTCATACGATTATTGCCAGATGAAAATGTTTATCAAGAATAAAGTTGGAGATACACTCAGATTAGGTATTATATTATTTCCTGTATTCATCCTCTAACAGGCTCATCATTATAAAGTCGGAGTATTTTCCATTATGGAAATATCCTTCTCTCTCTACCCCCTCTTTTTTAAATCCGATACTTTCCCAGAACTTCAAGGCTCTTTCATTAAAACCGACTACCCCTATTGCTAATCTGTGGAAGTTTAAATTGTTAAAACCATATTCCAGCATCAAATTTGCAACTTCTTTTCCTATTCCTTTTCCCCAGTATTCCTTTTTTCCTATGATTATCGAAAAGTCGGCTGTTCTCCATGGATTGAATATTCTTAAAAATCCTGTCTCTCCCAAAACTTCATCCTTTTCTTTGTCTACAATAACGAACCAGATTCTATCCTCTGTTTTCTGCGTCTTTTCATAAAATTCCTCAAATCCCTTTTCCGTCATTGGATAAACCTCACCTATAATGGATCGGATCTCCTCATCATTACACCATTCAGAAATAGCTTTCAAATCATCTTTCTCAACGGGCCGTAAGTACACACGATTACCTTCAAGAAATTTGTTCATCTTTAACTCCTTTGTATTCTGTACTCTTTTTCATCAGAATTACTCCTTTGCAATCTGCACTCTTTTTCAGCAGATTTACTCCTTTCGTACTATTTTACCTAAATTGAGTGATTTTTTCTCATTTGCAAAAGTTTAGTACTATTTAATAAACTTGTCAATTTCTCGTTTGCTTTTTAATGATTTCTTTTACTCTCTTTAATGCTCTGTCCCTTCGCCACCTTACCGCTGGGTGGGAGATGCCGAGGTTTTTGGATAGTTGATGAATTGAAGTATTTTTGAAATATAACTCGTAGAGGATTTCGTAGTCGTCTTTTGGAAGTTGGATCATTGCAAAGTCAACGAGGGCTTTTATTCTTTTGGAACCGCTTTCACGGTAAATCCGATGAAAAGGATCTCGGATTACAGGGGAGTAAGAGAAGAGTAAGTCACCGTTTTTGCGATTCTATGAAAAATTTAGAGTAAAGCAACACAAATTTGTATAGGCAGTAACCTTATATATATCGGAACTTATACACTCGGAAATAAAAAAACATTGAAGACTTAGGTGAACCTCTACTCAAAATAAATTTATAAAAATTAGGCTCTCTTGGAGCTCCAAAATGAATTTTTAAAGAGTTTATTCTCACATAAAACAGCTTCCACCTTAGGAATAAGTTCTATTTGAATATTAGATGCCAAACTATCGCAAGAGCAATTGTAATTAAAATAAGGGTGATAACTGCATATACTGGAAACTTAACTTTGCGAATTTCTACACCCTTTTTCTTAGCAAGGTTCTGTGTATATTTAAGACTATAAGTGTTTAGAGCAATCATTCCGATGGCAAAGATTATAAGAATTGTTCCCGGAAAGGATTCTGGTAGCTTAAGAATAGCAAAGATAATGTTTGCAATAAGAAGCGGAAGAGTAAAAGCAAGAGTTAAAAATGAGGATTTCTTGTTTGCTTCCTTCCATATTTCAGGATCGCTGAGGGATTCAGGAGTTCTAACTCCAAAAAAATAATTTTGCTTTACTCTCATTCCAACAATGGCACGTAGCATATAGACAACAATGACTAAGGTGGTAGGAATGTAAAGGTTGGTGCCTTCAGGCAATGGTCCAAATGGCATACATGCACCTCCTGCTGTTAAATTTTACTACTTTTTAAAAAAAAGTCACCTTCTTCTATGTAGATGGGAGTCTCGTACAATATATACAATCATATAATATTGAAAAGTAATATGAGTGAGAATGTGAACAGGGTAGATCATTCCGGAGTCAAAGCGATGAAATTTGTTCATCAGCTTGTATATGAGATGGATCGCCCTCCCAAAGTTTGTATAGTATCAGAAGCGGAAGGTTTACTTCCAGCCTGGGTTACTTACGAGACGAAACGCTTATGGAAGGGCAACCCAACACAAACTCTCCTCATAAAAAGGAGGTTTTCCTATGTATAATTATATAGGAATTGATGTTTCAAAGCAATCATTAAAAATCTCTGATGAAACAAAAGAGTATGATGTTCCAAATGAAAAAGGATTAAAAACTCTTAAGAAGTTATTTAGAAAGAACTACGGTAAAGATTGGAAAGAGACAAGGTTAATCTATGAACCAACAGGCCCTTATTCAAATTATCTGCGTGAGTTTGTTTTTAAGCACAAGATAAGAATTTATGAAATGAATCCAAAGAAAAGTGCCAATTTTGCAAAGGCATTGGGCAACAGGTCTAAAACAGATGATATTGATGCCAAGATGCTCTACAAATTCCATGTTTTGCTTAAAGAAGAAGACTTTAGGATTCCTGAGATTGATAAGGTAGCAGAGCAGTTAGGAGCATACGTAAGTAGTTATAGAATAATCCAGAAGACAAGGACAATGCTCTCAAACCACCTACAATCCAGAGAATATGAAAATGGAATTGACCCTAAGCTAAAAGAATCAATAAAGAAAGAAATGGAAAAACTTAAGCAAATAGAAGAAGCTTTAGAAAAGGAGATGGAAGCATTTGGAAGAGATAACCCGGAGATAAAAGAAGACTTTGAAAACCTTCTTTCTATTAAAGGAATAGGTGTAATCTCTGCAACAGCTCTTTTGTATCTCTTTAGAAAATATCCTGATGCAAATAGAAATGAAATAACGGCCCTTGCAGGATTAGATCCTGTAAAGAGACAATCGGGCTCTTCCATAAATGGAGGAAGGAAGATAAGCAAGGCAGGTGATTCATCGCTTAGGAAGATTCTATATGTATCTTGTTTGAGTAGCATTCGATATAACGACCGCATAAGAGTGTTTTATGAGCACCTTATTACTAATCACAAGAAACCTAAAGTTGCCCTAATAGCCTGTATGAGAAAAATTCTTCTGATAGCCCATCAAATTTATGTAAAGAAATCAGAATACAAGCCTCTTTACATAGATAATAAAAGTTTATGTTCTTCCTATTGACATGAATCATAGTATCTTATATATAGGGAAGGTGAAAAATGAAAAAATTATTAAAAGACAGGGCACTTATGATTGTAGCGACTTTTGTAATCATAGGGATTTGCATCGGTGCTTACGTGTTAGTGATTGCACCGAAGCAACAAGCTCACAATCCTCTGAACAACAATGTTGCTAACAATCCTTCAGGGACGAGTGATGAAGGGATGTATATTTCTCCAGGGGGAGGAGAAGGAATCCAGGCAATTTATCTTGCACCTCAAAACGGCGGGCTCATTACGAACACGGAATTAAAGAACTATCCACAGATTTTGAAAGTCACAGATATGAAAACACTTAATTCCTACACAAGCACGTACATCATACCTATTTGGATTGACAAGGATGCAATAGACCTTTTACCACAAGGATGGGTTAATGAGTATCCTCAAAAATTCTACCCAATCATTGTGGTTGGCTATAGTAACGCACTTTATGCAATGCGCGAGAAATTGAATTTGCCAATTCATGGACCCGATGTCGATTGGAGTAAAGTGACTTTAGAGCCTGGCTTTAGCGTATGGATGATTAAAAGCCTTAGCGAAGATAGCATATCCTCAACTATGAAAGGATACCAAGAAGAAATTAATGTTTCCCACATCTTAGAAGTGAGTAATGAACTTTTTAAGGAATGCTTTAAAACTATCCAGTACAAAAATACTAAATACAGCTTTATCTTTAATTTGCCTTTGACATGGCAGGATTACAAAATTGTCAATGATAGTTGGATAGGTTACAGTGAAAGCGCAAACGGAGAAGTTGCAAGCGAATCAGGGCCGCTAATTTTGATAAGGAGTCCTCAATGGACCGGGAAAGTTCCAACACAGGATATCCCTATAATGGTTTTCACTCTTGAACAGTGGAATGCACTTCAACAAAATAAATTCAATGTTGGTGCTGCACCAATCGGTCCTACCGAACTTGGCAGAAACTCCAAATATGTCTTTGCCCTTCCTGCTCGTTATAATTTTGCATTTCCAAAAGGCTTTGAAGTTGTTGAAGAAATTATTCAGACAAAACCTCTCACGGCTTATTAAATGCTTTATCATTTTAAGAGATGGTATTAAAATATATAAACGGGAAACAGTGTGGAAAAGAGTGAAGTGAAAGGAGGAACTATGAAAAAAGTTTTGGTTGTATTGATGTTGCTTACACTTGCCGTAAACTTTATGGGGTGTGGTAGGCAAACAGGGACAGCACCTCAAGAACAGACAAAGACTGTAAGATTTGACTCTAATCCGCAAGGCACAGATGTGTTTGTTGATAACCAGAGTATCGGGCAAACGCCCACCGAATACAAACTCCCCATTGGGACGCATAATATCTTAATTCAGAAAGATGGCTTTGAGGAGTACAATGAGATGATTAATGTAACGAACGATGGAAAAGAACAATCGATTACGGCAGTACTCAATAAAGAACTTCTACAATACGGAGGGGTTGTTCAGTTTAATGATAGGCCAATAATTGGAAATGGTTACCCTGATTTATCCTACTCTGGTATTTATCTTAATGATACGGTGAATATAAATGGATTTACGAAGTTAGACTCATTTGACCTTCTTTTTCCATCGGGAAAGAGTATCCATTTTGAGACAGAGAAGACAGACTACAAAGATGCATACGGTAAAGACATTAGAAAGTTCTCTAAAACGGTAACATTTGATGAGATAGGAGAGTATAAGATATTTTCGGATAACAGAATTGTAATATTCGGATCAGGTGGATATAAGGAGTTTAAATTTCAAGTCCTACACAAAGCAAAACTGGTAGACGCATTAACATTGGGAAGTTTGAATGGAAACCCTAAAGACGAAAATACAATCTTAGTTCCGGCTGGTAAAGAAATTACTGTAAAACTTTTATTAACCGATGGAAAAGGTAATATTTCAAGGAACAAACCAATTGGTCGTAACAATTTAAAGACCGATGAAAATGGTATAGTTCCAATCAAAATTGGAAGTAAGGAGATAAATGAAGGTCCATATGTAGTCTATGGAGATGTTTTGTGCTGGATATGTGACTACACAACATTTGATACAAACGGAAACCTTATTAAATCATGCTTCATGAGACCTAACCAGAAGGGCGAACTTGTTCAAGCTATCTCTCCCGAAGTTCCTCAAAAAACTTCTATAAAAAATGAGGATGGGCATATCTATATGCCTTTTGATTGTTCAGGGCTTTCTCTATCTGATTTAGGTTTTAAAGGTGACACTTTTGGAATGATTATCCACCCTAAAAATCCTTTGGTTATTTATACAAATTCATCCGTTTCAAAAGACGGAGGAAAGAGTTTTGAAAACTTTATGGATAACTTATCATTTAACACAATCGCAATAGACCCGAACCATCCCGAGGTTGTTTACGGCTGGTTGAATACAAATCCCTTCACCGTTAATGGCTTGTTGAAATCAAACGATTATGGTATGCATTTTACAAAGGCTTCTGATTTCAAATTCGTCAGCAAGATTGTCGTTGACCCTAAAAATTCAAAAACTATATACATCACTACTGATAAGGAGCTATTGAAATCAAACGATGGCGGAAAAACATGGAAAACTTTCTTGAGCTGTCCTGCAACTCCCTGGATAAGCCCGCATAATACAAATATTATTTTTACTACTGATTGTGGATTTACACGGAGCGAAGATGGAGGCAAAACCTGGGATAACCTCAATTTCTTTAAGGACAGACCGCAAGAATGGAATGAGCCTCTTGAATTTGCTTTTGATCCTGTAAACCCGAATGTTGTTTATGGAATAACCTATTCTCATCTTTTTAAGTCAGAGGATAACGGTGATAACTGGATAATGCCTACAACACGATACCTTTTCGATTTGTGGAGTATGGCGGTTGACCCAACTAATCCTCAGAAAATATATTTAGGATGCAGTGATGGGATTTTAGAATCGGACGACGGAGGAAAAAACTTCAAAAACATTACCAATCCAACGCCTTCTCCAAACGCAAACTTTAGCGCTACTGTACAGGTGAATGCTAATGGAGAAGTATTTTCAATTCTATGCAGGATTCCTTTAAAAATGAGTCAAGATGGCAATTGGTTACCGCTGAACGATATCTTTCTTAAAGATGGTCCCGATTGGAAAATCATAGATGGAGTTTTTTATGTCGATGTAAAGACAGTTAAATCTCCAACTGCTGTCGTAGAGATTATTAAAGATAGGATAACATTCTACAGGCTCAGCTATATGGGACCGTAAAGAGTTGCTTATGGAAAATATTTTTGTTTGTAATTTTTATATAAGAAATGTAAAGGGGGTATACGATGCTTTGTCCAAACTGCGGTAAAGAAGTACCAGGCGAATCTAAAACCTGCCCATACTGTGGAACAGAATTAAAAAGCGCAAAGAAGCGCAAGCATTCTAATATTAAAATTATTCTGCCAATCGTTATTGTGATGATTTTGCTGCTTTCATCTTTTGCCATGTATCAAGTGATAAAAACGCACACTGGTACCAATCAGAAACAGGAAGTTCCAGCGAGCAATAGCACAAATAATGAGCAGAAAACCCTAGTGCTCATCCCTTACAGGAAAGGCAACAAGTGGGGATATTGCGATAGCAGTAAAAAGATCCTAATACAACCTGCCTATGATGAAGTAGGATTTTTTAGCGAAGGGCTTGCAAAGGTTATTGTTGGAGGCAAATTTAAGGTAAATGGTGCGCTCATCGGCAAGTGGGGATATATTGACGAAAAAGGAAATATGGTAATTAAGCCTGTTTATGATGGAGCAGATGATTTTCACGGTAGCGTTGCACGTGTTTGGGTGCATAGTGACAAGGCAAAATACGGAAGCAGGTATAGCCTTATAGATAAAAATGGAAATATATTGATAGAGGCTGATGATATAGACGAGTTCAGGGACGGTCTTGCACGAGTTTATGTTAACGACAGATTTGGTCTTGTAGATACTAACGGAAATTTATTGCTGAAGCCTTCTTATGATGAGATTTCCGATTTCAGTGAAGGTTTTGCTCGTATTAGACAGGGTGCAAAATTGGGTTTTGTTGATGCAAAGGGAAATGTTGTGGTGGAGCCTTTATACGATGTCGCAGCAGATTTTCATGAGGGTTTCGTAATGGTGAGGCTCAACGGCAAATGCGGTTTTATTGATAAAAATGGCAATATTGTTGTCCCTCTTATTTACGGATATGCAACATTTGAATTCAGCGAGAGACTTGCAGCTGTTTGGGCGGACAGGAAATGGGGATATGTGGATACCAGAGGGAATATGGTGATACCTGCTATTTACGATCAGGCAGGAGACTTTAGCGAAGGACTCGCAAATATTATGGTTGAAGGTAAATTTGATGCAAAAGGTGCACTGATTGGCAAATGGGGCTACATTGATGAAAAAGGCAATATGATGATAAAGACTATTTATGATGAGGCATGGTATTTCTATAAAGGGCTTGCAAAAATTAAGCTTAATGACAAATGGGGTTACATAGATAATAAGGGAAATGTAATAGTTCCAGCTATTTATGACGAGGTAGAAGAACATCTCGTTTACGGTTTTACACATGTTAAACTCAAAGATAAGTATGGCTTGGTGGATGCAAAAGGTAATATTATTGCACCTCCTATTTATGACGGGATAGGATATTTTAGTGAAGGTCTTGCATACGTTGTACTCAATGGCAAATGCGGCTTTATAGACACAAAAGGGAATATGGTAGTGGGGGCTATTTATGAGAGTGCGAGGGATTTTAGAGAAGGACTTGCGGCCGTTTGCATTAACGGCAAGTATGGTTTTATAGATAAAAATGGAGATTTAGTCATACCAGCAATATATGACGGTAGTTTTGAGGACATCGATGTACCGTTTTTTAATAATGGCCTTGCACTTGTAAGACTTAACGGAAAATGGGGCTATATTGACAAAAACGGCACCCAGTACTGGGAAGATTAAAAGATAATATTTGCCCATCAAAGGAGAAGATTACGAAATTGCAATTTGTTAAAATGGTGACAAAGAAGTTTAAAGGAGGCAATTTTATGAAAAAAATTATAATTATAGTGTTTCTGTTTGTACTTCTTGCAAGTTTTACAGGGTGTGGAGTTAAGGATACAAACACTTCTCCAAGTAATCCTGTTCAAGTTAAGCAAACGAAAATCGTAAAAATTGATTCAAATCCTCAGGGTGCAACGGTGTTTATTGATAATAACAATCCCATCACAACTCCTGCTGAGGTTGAATTTAGCATTGGCATACATTTTATAACCTTTAGAAAAGAAGGCTACGAAGGCTTTGTCCAGAAGGATTTTGAGGTAAAAGAAGATACAACATCAATCAATGTAACCCTTAAAAAACTACCTACTACAGAAGAAATTTTGAAATTTGGAGTTTTGGGCCCAGTTGCTTTTGACACTGTTCCTCATTTTGCCTGCTGTTCTGCTGCTGCAATTGCATACTCAAACATATTTTACGGAGATACACTTACCATAAGTGGTTTAACTACCTTAGAGTCGTTTGATTTTGTTTTCCCAAGTGGGAAAAAGGTTCACTTTGATACAGAAAGAACTTTAAGTGGAGTGAGAAAATTTTCAAAAGTTGTCACATTTGATGAAGTAGGTGGTTACGAGATTATTTCAAATGGAGAGCGGAAGTATTTTTTTGAAGTGTGCTACAAGGCAACAGTACTTCCTCCCACGCCAAAATTGGAGGATTTATTCCCTAGTTGTGGTATCAAAAACGCAATTGCAGTGCCTGTAGGTAAGGAAGTTGAAGCAAGGCTCCTTATAACAGATGCAAAAGGAAATCCAATAAAGAATACATCTCTGGGAGTATATGATTTAAAGACAGATAACGCGGGCATTGTAAGTTTTAAGGCAAGGGTAGTAAGGACTGAGTGCGAACATTGCTATGCAATCTATGTAAACGGAAAGCAAGCAGATTTAACAATCTATGCAGATTTACTTATATGGGGATACGACTATGCAAAGTTTTCTAAGTTTGGCAAACTCATTGAATCGTCTATGCCTCAAGTAAAATTAGATGCAAAAGTTGTTTTAGATGGTGGTAGCGTGTACATGCCCTATGGCTCTTTTGGGCTCAAACTTAATGAAATATTTTTAGGGAGCGGAATTGGAGGAGACGTTATTATTTCTCATCCTAAAAATCCTTCTATAATCTATACCAATTCCTTTGTTTCAAAAGACGGAGGCGAACACTTTGAAAAGTTAGGGATGAGTTTAAACACAATTGCTCTTCACCCAGATATGCAAGAGATAGTCTTTGGGTGGAGCGTAAATTCTCCTAATGACTTTCTCCAATCTACTGATTACGGGTTGCATTTTGAAAAAATTGGCAATGTAAGGATTAACCTTGCAAATAATTTTGTAGAGCAAATAGTTGTCGACCCAAAGAACCCTGAAAGAATTTATTTAGCAACGTCGAAATGGCTTTACAGGTCGGAGGATGGAGGAAAGACATTTAACCCTATCATACAGAACGAACTTGTAAAATTTATAGCAATAAATCCAAGAGACTCCAATATTATCTTTGTAAGCAGTGAAAGAGGAATTCTAAAGTCAGAAGACAGCGGAAAAACCTGGAACATCGTAAAGAACAACACCAATGGAAATATGGTAAACTGCATTGTTTTCGACCCTAAAAATGTAAACACCGTTTATACAGGAAGCTATTACGAATTTTCCGTTTCTAAAGACAGCGGAAAAACCTGGGAAAAGATTGGAGAATTCCTTATTGATAACAATGGAAGCATTGCAGTTAATCCTTTAAAGCACAATATCGTATATGTTGTCTCTTTCAGGGACGGCATATACAAATCGGAGGATTACGGTAAGCACTTTGCAAAAATCGATTCCCCCGTTGGAGATGTTAGTAGCATTGCTTTTGATAGCAAAGGGGAGTTGCTTTTTATTGATAACGGAGTGCCATTCAAAATGAATGAAAAAGGAAACTTCCTTCCTTTGAGAGGAGATATGTTCCTCGTAGGAGGCCCTGAGTGGAAAATTATAGATGGAAAGTTTTTCATTGATGTAAGCGGAGTAAACACGAGTGGAGTTAAAGCTGTCGTAGGCGGAAACTATATGGATATTTATAAAGTATGCGATATGCTGCCGTGAAGGAGATGTGTTTATGAATAAAAAATTTTTAATTGGCATTTTAGTTGGTGTGGTTATTCTTGTTGCAGGAGTCTTTACATCACAGTTTGTGTCTAAAACGTTCATTCCCTCAAGTGAAAAGTTAGAAATTACTACCCTTATTGAAAATTTTGGTTCAAAGTTGAAAGAGGTTTATGTATCCGACCCAAAGGAAATTGCCTCGGGAAGAATAAAAGAGTTTTATGCGCCATTTCTCACCCCTAACCTTTTGTTAAATTGGATGGATAATCCATCATTAGCACCTGGAAGGGTTGTTTCAAGCCCCTGGCCTGAGAGAATCGAAATTATTTCTATGGAGAAATTAGACGTTCATACGATAAAAGTAAAAGGATATGTTGTTAATGTAGCAAGCGGCGGAGAAAACAAACTTGAGATAACAAACAAAAACCCAATCGTACTTATAGTAAAAGATAGCGAGAAGAACACTTGGCTTATCGATAGTGCTTGGTCTAATGAATATGCATTTTACAACGGCAAAGAACTTCTTAAAACTTTGAAGGAGGCTTTTCCAAATTTAAGCACAATTGGAGAAAGAGGAGAGCCCTATGTTGAAAAAAGCATTTACATAGTAAGTAGTTCTTTTTCCTTTGCAGTTGTTGATATGCAAACAGGTGGTGCTTACACCGAATACTATACCATTTGTATGCCTCAAAACGGAAAACTTGAGGTTGCCCAGCTTAAGGATAAGAACGGCAACATTGGACCAATGTTTTTTGATGAAGGTACTTCAGTTAAAAATGAGGTAAAACTAAACTTTTTTATGGATAGTAAAAGTAACCACATCTTATATCAGTCTATATTAGAAAGAAACGATTCAGGAGTGATTGATAACATTACTGTTGAAGCATATAAGTGGAATGAGAAAAAAAAGTTATTTGAATATAGTGAAGAGTATTCACAGGAGATTAAGAAAGAGTTAGAGGAACGTCTTGTTCCAAAGTCCGTTGAAATTTCATCATTGAAATTTAAGGAAATAAGAAGTGAATATTCTGCAATCAGGAGTGTTGCAGTTTACAATGGGAAAGTTGCTTTCTCTGCAGGAAGCGGTCATATAAAGATAAATAACCCAAAGAGTGCAAATCCCAATCATATCTTAGTTTGTGATGCGAAGAGTGAAAAAGTTGAATATTCTACTCAAGTAAGTAAAGACTGGGTGAGCATTGAGGATGTGCAGATGAATGATAACTGGATAGTTTTTAGAGTAGTAGAGGATCCTGCTGGTGCGCCTGCAGAGTGCTTTGTGATCAATAGAAAGACAGGTAAACTTATAAAACTCCTTCAAAACTACAGTTGGGATGGAAATAGTTCAAGTATAGATAAGGATTTCACAGTTGACTACGTACTTCTTCAAGGCGACTATGCTTACCTTGTTTTAAACGGCATAAAAATTGGAAATGCTGGTAAAACACTTTCTGATACAGCGGAATCAAGACTTATTAGAATAAACTTAAACGATGGAATGATGCAAAACTTTTTTAAAGAGGAGTTAATGTCCTTTGGGGTATTTCATTTATGGGTACTTGGTGACGATGCTATTGCATTTAGCGCATCAGAGATAACACAGCCCGGCAACGAGAAACAGTATGTATATCTTTATAACTTTGAAGGGAGAAGTTCAGACTCTGTTACTCTTCCAGACTACATCCACCTTTATGCATTAACCCTAGACGAACATATAATTTACTTTCGGAGTGGGAAAATTGTCATTGCGCCGTTGAGGAAACCTGGGGATTTTGAAGAAATTGGTCTTGAATCTCCTAATGATTTTATGCTTGTTGGCTCTACTGTCGCTTCCAATGATTACATTGTTGCAAGACTTGATAATGGGAATATCTTTGTGTTTAATAGGAAAACAAAAGAAAGAAGGATTATCACAGGAGGAGATGTAAGAAGTGAAATTGCTCTTAATGGTTCCGACCTTAGCTTTATTAATTACCCTGAAGATAGAAATGATAGTATCATCTATCTTGATTTGAAAGAAAATGGATTTTAGAGAGAACGAGAAGGACTATGAAAACTTATCTTAGAGCCATAAGCACTCTTCAGGGAAGAATGGGAGATATATCTTTGCATAATATGTAAATGGAGAAAGCAATGCACAATTCAAATTATAATTACAAAAACAGCAATTTAATTTTCTCTAACCTGCAATCTTCGGGAGCAGGTTCCAGAGGATTAAAACGCACACTTATTTTAAGTGGTATCGTTGGCTTTGTAGTTGCTATCCTTACAAGGCTATCGCTCATTGTGTTTGCCACAGATTTTTCCTACATTAAGATAGGGAACGTTGTTCTTCTTCCTGGAGATAATCTTTACTTTACGCCCAAGCTCAACTTCACAACCGAAATGCTTAAATATCTTGGCAAAAAAGTTGTAGGTGTTGGAGGGCTTCCATTCTCAACCTTCTCAAAATGTTTTCTTGAGCCAAGTGCTTTTTTTATAATTCCAATTTGTGATAGGTGGTCAACTCTAAGGGAGTTTTCAATTTTGCTCAATACTGTATTCTGGGGCGTCATTGTATTTGGCGTAATTAACTTGTTTTCAAAAATTTTTTGGAGGGGCAAAATACGAAAGAAATTGCTTACTTTAATCATTAGCCTGTTTATCGTTGCACTTGCATTTGGATGCTCAAAAGTTCAAGAAGAAAGTACTTCAACAAGAATTCCTGTTGCGAAGGGAAATGAGATTTACTATGTTGAAGTGTCACCTAATAGTCCTTTCCCTAAAAAATCTATAGGCAGTGGAAATATCATAGTAGGAGAATTAGATAAAAAGATATTAGCCTTAAAAGGAGATTACATAACATCTCTTAGAATGGAGCAAATATCTTTTCCGACAGGAAGAACTCTAATCTTCATTGACCCGAAAACTGGTGATACAGAAGAACTCATTAAAGACACAATAGTAATTAAAGCTTTTCCTTCACATAACGGTAAATACATTGCGATACTTACAAAGGATTTGCATCTTGGAATTCTGAACTTGGACACAAAAAGTTTTGAAGTAGTGTTTTCAGACTTTCTCCTTCCAGCCTCAACTGATTATGAAGGCAAGATAGCTCTTGCCTGGTCCTTAGATGATTCCCAAATTTTCTTTTCAGCATGCCCTAAAGGCTTTGGCACTGTTCTTTTAAACAACGATGCAGACCTCTACATGTACGACCTTACCTCAAAGAAAGCAACTCTTTTAAGAGGAAGCTATCTCACAGGAAAATGCGATAAATTTGCAGATGAAAAGGGAGAGGAATACATAGAAACAGGCGTATCGTATATCGTTCTTGGAGTTCTTGATACAAACGAGGTAATTGTGGATTATGCGCAATCTGGGAAAGTTTTTGAAGATGGTTCAACTCGAGATGAAGAAGCACGAATAATTGCAGTCTTAAAGGATGGAAGAGAAAGAGTTCTCTGGAAACTATACGAAAAAAGCGCTCCTGTCACAGAAGGAGAATTCTCAGGACTTTATCCTCTTTCATTCAGGGACAACAAACTTCTTGCAGTAAAAGTGAAAATGGAAACAACAAATGGCATTGAAAAAGATTTGATGGATCTGTATCTTGTTGAATTTCAAAATGGTAATCCTGTAAGTAAAAAACTTTTAGCTTCCAATATAAATTCTGGTATGGTTGCAAAATTTATCGGTAATGGATTTATCGCGTATTTCAATCAGATAGATTCGGAAGTAAGTTTCAAAGGTTACTGGACAATTATCGACCAGAATGGTGCAAAGATTAGAGACCTTCCTGAAGGAGTATTGCCGTGAAAAAATTCCTAATAATAAGTTTTTCCTTAAAAAGGTATGGAATCATTATCATAAAAAGCAAAATTTCAATGCTGATGATATGATAAAGTTTTATAAGGCTTGTGATATGTTACCGTAAAGGAGCGAGTTTATGAATAAAAAGACTTTATTCGGCATTTTGGTGGTAGTTGCAGGGATAATTCTTTCTATAATTGGATTGCTTCATTTTTTATCAAAAGGGCCCCAGTCAAAAGAATACCTTCTTGCTGTATCTAAAGGTACATTTAACAGGATTAGCTCTGATGGAAGAGAAATAAAAGAGCTGGGAGAAAGTATGGATGGCGAAGTTCGTGTTTATTCTTTTTCTCCAGATGGAAAGAAAATTCTATTTGGTATTCACCCTTTTGGTAATCCTCAGCCGACTTCTCTCTGGATAATGGACTCGGATGGAAGCAATAGAGAGAAGCTTATTGATGTAGTAGAGGAGAGATTTGAAGATGCTTTGTTCTCTCCAAATGGAAAGGAGATTTTATTTAGAACCTTTATTGATAAGCCTATCGACCATTCTGAGGGTTCTTTAACTATTTATTCTCTCTGGATGATTAACTCAGATGGGAGCAATAAAAAGAGGCTCGTTGATGGAACAAAAGGAAGTGTTGAAGGAGTTTCTTTCTCTCCAGATGGAAGTAAAATTCTGCTCTTAATTAATGAGACTGCACCAACCAAGACTCTTCAAAAAATTGAATCCCTGAATTACTATTCCCTCTGGATAATGGATGCCAAAGGAAACAATAAGAAAAATCTGGGTGTAAGAATAGAAAGTTATATGATATGGGATACCTCTTTTTCTCCAGATGGAAGGGAAATTCTGTTCATTGCCGTAACTTCAGAGGGTAGATCTCTTTGGATAATGGACTCGGATGGGAACGGCAAGATAAAAGTTGCTGGAGATATAAATACAGAAGTTTATGAAGCTCAATTTTCTCGCGATGGAAGTAAGATTTATTTTGTAACAGAGGAAACTAAACCAGAACTTGGATCTTCTTCCTGGTATCTTTGGGTAGCAAATATAGATGGAACGAATAAAAAGAATATTACTGAGGATATGGATGGTGATGTCCTTAACTTTTCTATTTCCTCTGATGGCAGCAAGATTGCCTTTGTGGTTGCATCATCACCGAATAAACGTTCTCTCTGGATAATGAATGCAGATGGAACTGATAAGAAGAAACTTACGGAAGAAACGAGGGAAATTGGGCTGCCAGATTCGCCATTTTCTCCTACCAGGAATAAAATTTTATTGCGGGATTCATCAGTGTGGATAGTAAATTTGGATGGCAGCGGAAAAGTAGATTTAGATAAAGCGTCTGGAATGAGTCTTTATGAGGCAGATATTGGATGGTTTTCTGCGATTTCAACAAAACTTTACTCTGCGCTTCAAAATACTGATTACTTTAAAAATATTATTAAACAAAACCCTTATTATGAGTCTCTTTCTGCTGAACAGAAACAGAAAATTATAGCATTGTCGCCTGAACAGGTTATTGAGACGTATGAAAATACGGATGACTATAAAGTTGCATTAGCACTTCTATCTCCAGATTTTTTGAGAGAATTAGATGACCGCGAAGTATTGACGGAAGACATAATTAAATCCAGGGAACATCGAGAAATCACTTCGTGTGAGGATGTAACCAAAGAAAGGAATCACATGAGCCTTCCGCCTTTGTCTCCTGATGTACTTCAATTTGTAGTGTCTTTTAAAGATAAAGAATGGCCACATTTACTGTTTTTCAATTTAGACAAGTCTCACTATGATGGCCACTGGCAGATTTTAGGGTGGGGAACCAGTCCTTGAACTAGAAAAATAACTGAATGTTTCAAAAATTCAATGAAAAAGATAGAACTTTTTTTGGGTTTGCGAGTCTAATATAAAGAAGGAAATTTTAGCCTTAGGAGGACAAAAGGTGAAGAAACTTTGGGTTTTGATTGTAATAATTGTTCTATCTACTTCTTTTTTGGCAGGGTGTGGTAAAAAAAGTGAAATTGATTTGAGCAAAGTGCCGAATTATCTTAAAGAGATTTATTCAACTCTTGCAAGTGAGGGCATCAAGGTAAACTACAATCCTTATGTGGGAGATGATATAAAAATGGTTTCGCATGTAATGACCTCAAAATTGCGGGAGGAATTGCAGGAAGGGAAATTTCCTTCATCCTGGATTAAAGGAAAGATTGAGCTACCGGTCAACGAATCAGTTGAAGCTTCTTTTATTTTTGACAGCAAAAACGGATATATTGTTACAGGCAAGTATGTAATGACAGATAAGGGCCCTAAAATGGTACTGTATCTACATAAATTTGTAAACAGTATATCCTCTCTTTTAGAAACTCTTGACAAAGCCCCGAATAAAGAAACAGCGTCAGGCGGAACTGCTGGAAATTTTTCTCCTCAGATTAATGGAGATTTTGTTGTTTGGCTTGCAACTCCTGGAGATGGAGGCTCCGTAGGACCTTACCATATCTGGGCTTACGACATAAGCAAGAGAGAATTTTTTGAAGTTACTTCTTTTGAGGATTCTCCACTTCCAAATGGCTGTATTTTGGATGATTCTTGTGATCCTCTTTTTAACCTCTATCCTGATAATAAGCTTATTGTTCAAACTGTCTTCGAAGACACAAAATCTAAACTCTTTTTTACACGTATTAAGCTCTACGATCTTAATACGAAGAAAGATGAAACACTTGTTTTATCAAAAGATTACAACTACAATGTAGAAATTTACGGATACAATTCAGCTCTTGCAGACGAGACCTTTTTTGTAACAAGGTGCAAACTCTACCAAACAAGGGAAGAAAACGAGAAATTTGCAAGCTTTACAGACATTGCAAATAGGGAAGTAGTGCAAATTAATCTAAAAACGAAACAGGTTTCTCCTTTTATTTTCAAGCACTTCATAGTTTACGGAAGCTCGAAAGGTAATATTTTGCTTGTGGCATTTGACCCCAATTATGCCTATCATGATGTCTGGCTTTATAATTTAAAAGATAAAACACTCGATTGTGTTTTAAAAGTGCCCGTCGGTCAAATGGAAGATAAGGGAAAATACTATTTATTAACTCCTGATGTTGATTTATTAAATAAAGGACTTACCTATTTCCGTGACGGATGGAACTCTATAATTCCGGGATACTATTTTTCTTTTGCTAAGAAGAAGCTATTTTATGTAGGAAATTTTATTTCCTCTTTTGAGGGCAATTATTTTCTGGTTTATGATGAAACTACAGGTAACCAGCCTCCCGAAGAAAAAATTTCCTCTCTTTTAATACAGCCTGAGTAATTATAAGTTTTTGGCGGAGTCATTGTAAATTTTGATGGAAGCAAAAATTAAAATATGGAGTTGAAGATAATATATACTTTATAATATAGAAACTTTATTTTTACTGCTCTTTAAATAGGTTACGATACATATGAGACTATGCAATAATTTGCAAGGTATTGAAATAAGAATTCACGATTTTTCATATAGGTTTTTATGTGAGGCAACGATTCAATTTTATATAGTTTTTTAGTGAGGCAATTTGGAGACTTATAAAAAAAATGATTAAGCTATTATTAAAAGAGGAGAAATTTATTCCTCGGAAAGGAGGTGATGGACGTTGAAAAAGGGAAGAGTTCCTCGAAAGACAAATAGGAGAAGAAAACTTGGCAAGTTGAGAAGAAAAGAAAGTAATTTTGCAGTTTGTAGAAACTAAACAATGCTGGCAGATAAAAAAAGAATTTTAGAAAAGACAATGAGTGTTGAATTTATTAAAAAGTAAACAAAATCGTAAAATTAAAACAAGGAGTTTAAAAAGATGAATAGAAAAATTATAAAGATAATCAAATGGTTTCTTCTGTTGAGCTTAATTTTCTCTTCCCTATTTCTCTTTAACTACTCATATTTTAAGGGAAATGATGGTATATTCTTTTTAAATGCACTTGATGCCAATGGTATAAAAAGCAACTACGCTTCGTTTAGTGTAGATAGTCTCACATGGGTTCTATTTAAATTTTCTAAAAACCAAGACCATCTTGGACTTATAATAAGTTACTCCTCAAGCCCTTGTGGTATACCATATTTTTGTTACTTTGATGTTAAAGGTTGTTTGACGACGCTTGAAAATAATACATTCTGGGGTGAGGGCGATTCTCTTGTAAAACTAGAATATATTAAACCATATCTTAGATCAAAATCTGCTATAGTAGTCTTTGTGGGGCCTATAGGAGAAAATTTGAATCCTGTTGATTGCAAGGTTATTGATATTTTTCTGAACACCAAAAGGGTTCCATATTTAAGGTCTATTTCGTTACAAATAAAAACTATGCCAATCTTTCTTAAATCTGAATTTTATCATCTCGAAACCGACGAGGTTGATCCTTCTATTTTTCTGCAAATACCAATGTTAGCCCTTACAGTCTTATTTTCTTTACCATATCTCTATTTTCAAGTTATCATTCCTCCTTCATTCTCTATTCCTTTCTTCTGGCTCTGGGTCGGATTCAGTGTATTTTATATTTTTGCACCACACGAAACCTTAAAACAAATTGGAGAAAAGATAAAAGAATTACTTCATAAACGTTCAAACAACTAAGTCCTTGAAGGGTTAAAAGGCAAAATGGATAGAAAAATTATAAAGATAATCAAATGGTCCCTCCTTTTAAGCTTAATCTTCTCTTCCCTGTATCTCTTTAATTATTCCTATTTTAAGGCTAGCAATGGTATTTTCCTTTTAAATGCACTTGACTCAGTTGGTGGTAAAATCGGTAACTATATTGCATTTGATGTAGACAGTCCCGCATGGCTTTTATTCAGACCTTATCATTTGAAACAGAGGCGTGACTGCTTTGGTCGTTTGAGGCTCTTCTACAAATACAAAATACCTTATACTGATCCAATTTATGTTGATAATGGGAAGCGGGTTGGCTGTGTGATTGATTTTTGGTATCTCAATTTAAAGGCTTGTCCAGGACCAGATATATACGATATAGGAGAGAAACCTATGGAACCATTTTTAAGGTCAAACTCAGCTATTGTTTTTTATTATGTTCTAACCGCAGATGGCTATTATAAGACTATTCTTACCCCTGACGACTATAAAATTATTGATAGTTTTTTGAATACAAAAAGGATTCCCTATCTAAAATCTATTGCTCTACAGATAAAAACCATACCATTCTTCCTTAAATCCGAACTTAACCATCTGGAGACAGATGCCAACAATGTTCTTCTACAAATGCTTATGTTGGTCTTTACAGTCGTGTTTTCTATACCATATCTTTATTGTCAAGTTGTTGTTCCTCCAACATTATCAATTCCTTTTTTCTTTCTCGGGGTTGCCTTCAGCATATTTTACATCGTTACGCCATACAGAATTCTAAAACGAATTAAAGAAAGAATTTTGGGAAAATTATAGAATCTTGCAAGTGTGACATGCTCTCAATGTAGATAAGGATTATTTTACCTTAACGCATTAATCAAGGAACTTCCAAACTCCAAGTCAAGCATTACGGAATGTTATAAATGTGAACTTAAACCAATCTTTTTTTCTGTCAAAAACTCTATTATGGGTAGAAATTTGCAAAATCGATTTCATCCTTTATTATTTTATTCAGGTCTGTAAACTTATGGTTTTGAGTGTTAAACAAATAGTATTTGAGTAAACCATCTTTTGTGCTTACAGCAATCAAAATATCATTGCCATCAGCAGAAGTTTGGCATCTACCTCCCAAAATATTATCTAAAAAATTTTCTTTTATCTTGAGTTTTGTATCAGTTGACAGATCCAGGAGATAGAGAGAGTTATTCTGTGAGTCCTGATATATTAGATAATCATTCAAAATACTGAAAGTGTTGCTTCCAAAATTACCTTCAAGGACTTCTTTTTTGTCTCCATTTGTGCTTGCAAGCAAAACATTTTCACCGCTTCTCACAATTATATATTTTCCATTTGAAGCCGAATAAGCAAAGGTATAATCGGTCTCACTATCTCCTAAAAGCTTTGTTTTAGCGCTATTATCCATGTCATAAGTCCAAAGGGACCATTTTCTTAAATCAGGATCTTCTATTTGGTATATTATCTTATTGCTATTAGGAATAAGGACAAAACCAAAAGGCATCGGGTATACAATACCTTCTGTTTTATCAGTAAGCTTGTGCTTATTACTTCCATCAATATTCATAATCCAAAGGGAATACTCTTGAGAGCCAATAAGAGCAAATGTAAAAATAATTTTGTCATTTTGAGGAGAAAGTTTCACCTCATAGCAATTGCCTTGTAAGTCTTTAGTTAAGTTATTTTGGGTTTTATCATCAATTGAAACTTTCAAAATAGAGCGTTCACCTGTAGTAGGGTTTGGATACAAAAGAATTACCTCAGAATCGTTGTTAATAAACGAAACAAAATACCCATAAGGCAGAACTGCTTTAAGGCTTCCATCTATGCTTATAAAATAACTTAGTTCTTTGCCATTATTGGCGAAGCTAAAAAAGAGTTTCGTTCCATCTTCCGAAAAGTCAGTTAACTCCACAAAAGGTCTGCCACTTACCGTATTGATTGCAAGCAATGGAATATGGATATTGCCTGTTAGATTTACTCGCTTGCTTCCGTTAACTCTCGTGGAAAAATAGCAATTTTTCTTGAGTACAGGATCAAATGCTGTGGAAATAATCCACTCTGAATCTTTTGAAATAATGAATTCTCCAAATTGTGTTCCGCTTCCACCTGCAGATGGCTCTAAACTTTCTGCAACATTTACTTTACTGCTATTCTCTAAATCAACAATCCAAATTCCAAAAGGCTCTTTACTTCCAAAAATAAGTTTATCACCTTTAATCATAGGGCTAAAAAAGGTGTTACCAATTCCTTTTGTGAGCTCAGTTAATTCGTGTGTTTTTGTATTAATACTCCAGATTGAAGTGATTGGCAAGTTATCCGATGATTGTGAAGTATAAATAAAATTGTCTGCATAAAAACCAATTCCCTTTATAAAATCATTGTTACTTACATCAGAGAGTTTTGTAACCCTTCCTTTTTCGTCTATTTTTAAAAAGCTTCCATTTGCTTTCACTAAGATAGGAGTAGAAGTTATTTTAGTAGAGAGACTCCATACTGCAACAACTGCGGAAGCAATTAAAACTAAAATTACAAAAAGGATTAGAATTTTATTTTTCATTTGCAACCTCCGAATATATTTTAGTAATCTTCGTAAAACGACAAAACTACGATAGGGCAATTAAGATTGTAGAGACAAGGTAATTTTAGATAAGTTCTTAATCCTGAATGCAAAAAGAGTATGATGCAGACCAGAACGAGATATTGAAGCAAAAATTGGCAAATAGAAATATATTGTGAAAATTACCGGTAAGTTATGCTGATAAATTACGAGAATTTTTATTTTCAGATGACGCAGAAATAGTTCTGGGGACTTCAGGCTATATACTTAATTTGATAGTGTAGCGCATTATCTATTCCTCATGCAATAAAAATAGCGAAAGGTGCTTTAACATTTTAGGCTAATGATTAAATTTAACCAGTTCTTGACGTATGCCTTAAAAAAGTGGGGATAAGTTCAAAGAATTTTATCAAATGATTTGAATTTTTAGAATAGGTTTTTAATGAGAGAATTTTGATGCTTGATGAAATTCTCAAAAGAGATAAACTTTTATTGAGGGATAAAAAATCGCTCAATTTGGGTTTCAATAAAAACAATCTTAGCTGTTAAAAGTTAAATTTTTAATAAAATATTTTAAATAGGAAGCACAAAATGAAGAAATTTAAAAAATTTTTTATTGTTTTGCTCTTTTCACTTCTTGCTACAGTTCTTCTCTACCTTATATTTGTAGGAACAACCTTTTTAGGAAACAACCAAAAAAACCCACTAAAGGCTGAGGGAGATTACTGGACACTTGCTGTAAGAGGAGAAAGCTCACTTATTTTGGGAAATGACCTTGTTTTAAAAGAGAAAATAGAAGATCAGATAAAACCTATTCTTGAAAACGCCTTAAATGCCACTTATTTAGAAAATGGGAGGATTCTTGCCTGCAATCAATCCATGGCATTACTTGAGTTAAGAGACGGAAAATGGGAAGAGCTGCTTCCTATATGTTCTGTTAATGGCCCATTTTTTCAAATCCCGGGTACTAACAAAATTATTTTTATGAAACCTTATGGGTGTAAAGGTGCAGGAGATTATGCATCTTTTAACTCAATTGCAATTTATGACTTTGAGAGCAAAAGGGAAGAAGAAATATTGAAAATTGAAAACAGGGCTATCGACTTATACGGAATTTTTAAGAATTATGCAGTGATAAATACTTTCGAAAATACAACTGATGAAAAAATGTCTATAACCTTATTACCTCTTTTTGAAAATCAAGAAAAAATGGAAAAAATTAAAGAACTACCATTATTTTCCCATTACCCCCAACTCTCTTTTACAAAACCCTATCTTTCTTATCCTGTTTATTCAGAAAAAAATGAGAAAAAAATTATAATCATTAACCTTGAGAAGCAAAAGAAAATCATAATTGATGGCGAAGAGCCAAAATGGAGAAAAGAAGGTTTAGAAATAATTAAAAACGGAAAGAAGACGAGTTTAACCTTAGAAGAAATTGAATCACTTATAAACAAAGAGGGGGATTAGCAAATGAGGAAAAATCTAAAAATCTTTTTGTTTGCCTTGCTGCTATTTTTTTCATTTGCTTTTTTAACTAATGCTTATGCGGCTGGATTTTTTTCCTTGCCAGTGTCATCTTCAACACCAATTTCTGCATATTTTGATTTAAATCCTGCTTCTGGATATATAAGAGATTGGACTGGCTGGACTGGAAGAAATTGGATATATGGACACGCCTACGACGGCCATAAAGAAACAGATTATGACGGGCAAGAAGGGAATCCAATTTATACGGCTAATAAATACCCAGATTTTGCAAGAACAGTGTATACATACAACTATAATGGAAACACATACCCAAATGGACCTGTAATTTATGGCACACATATAATAATTTCACATGATAATACTACATATAAAACTGTATATGCTCATTTAAAGTATAATTCTATTCTTACTTGGGTAGGTAATTCTTATAACTATAGTTTTCAATGCGCACAGATGGGGAATACTGGTTATTCTTCAGGCGATCATCTTCATTTCGAAGTAAGATCCAATGATACCCCTATATGCCCGTACTATAATGGGTTAATGCCATAAAGTTTTTTGTTAAATGGTTATTATCTCTCATATTTTATTATTGTGCTAATCCCGTAATTGGGTGACTCCTCTTATTTAAGGTAAAGGCTCAACGACAGCGATTACAAAGGGGTAATATTTTGTATAAGTAGTAATTCAAGTCTTTTAGATTTATGAAACAAAGCAATCCCTTAATCATCTTCCAGCCACCAAAGCCTCTTTTATTTTCTTTCTATAGGCTATCTCACCTCTGTTTTACCACTGTTCTTAATTTGCTACAATTCTATAAAAATACCTGCTCCTCTTTTCCTTTTGTTTTCTTCTTTCATTTTCAGTACATACTTCAATGGGAAGTTGCCTTCTATAACACTACGAGCCCCCGGCACCATTTTTATAAAGAGAACAACATCTAAATATTCAATAATAATTTAAACGATGAAATTTGAGTAACGATATTCCTTGCTTCGGGAATTATTTAGTTAGAAAAACCTTTTATATGCATAAATGGCTACAATTTAGTTTAGTTAAAAATCAAATGGGGATAAAATCTTACCTTTGTAGAGAACTGATGTCCTTTTTCTTACTGAATATTCAAATTCAACAGGTAGCCCGTAATTTTTCAAAATATTCAGAAGCTCATCGATTCTAACACTTCCAACATGGGTAAAATATATAGAAAAGAGGATTTCGACATTTTCCCCTTCTCTTTTAAGAAGTCCAAGGTTTTCAATAAATTTTCTTATATCCTTTCTTTTGCCCTCTCTTTCAACAATTATCTCCGGGCTTTCAAGAATCTTTTTAAAACAGATTTCAATTTCCTTGTCACTTATATTTTCGGGAATTTTTCCATAGACAAAGTGCACAAGAATCGCTTCAAGGGATGTTATTGAAGGCGCGTTGTCAGGGATAACTTTGACGTTCTTTATGACAAGTATTCCCGCAAATGCGCTCTCAAGATTTTCTGCTACGGTCGCTATATCAAGTTCTTCCCTCAAGTAGAAATCAAAATATTCGTCCTCGCCAACCATTCCAACGCTTAAAGGGAAACCCATTTCCATTTTCACTCTTGGGTTAAACCCCTCAGCGAACTTAAGAGGGAGGAGAGTTCTTCGAAGTCCTCTTTCTATTGCAGTTTTAAGGTCAATGTGCCCTATATAACAAATGTCTTCAGGCCTTTCGAAATTTACCCGTATTCTCACATAAATATATTATCATAAATCACAATTTCGAAAGAACTTAAGAGGTTGAGACTTTTTAAAAATCCTATTCAAAAGTAATTATTGACACTACTTAAAATTTTGATAAACTTTTCCAATGGAAAAGGTTGATCTTCTATCTTTTGGTAGTTTTACATATGATTTAATAGAGAATCCTTATGGAGAAAAAAGATTTTGTGTGGGAGGAAGTGGTGCATATTTTTCAATCTCTTCGTCTTTCTTTGACATAAAAGTTTTCCCTGTGGGATATATTTCTAACAGGGTACCTGAAAGAGTTTTAGAAAAGATAAAAGAGAAGATTGATACATTTTTTTTAGTTCAAAAAGAAAACCTCTCTTTTCATATAAAGTACGATAAAAAATGGAATGCCAAATATTTGAAAGATCTAAAAGAAAATGTTGAGAATTTTGATTTTAAAAATCTCCCAGAGGCAAAATTTATCCATGTTTGTGTAATATCGGGCATTGAACATCAACTAGACATCTTGAAATTCTATAAAAAAAATCGTTCCTATATTTCATCTGGTACTTATTTAAATCGAGTAAAAAAGGATAGAGAGAAAGTTCTCAGAATAATAGATTTATCAGATTTTTTCTTTATGAATACTTCAGAGGCATTAGTTTTATCAGGAAAAGATAAATGGGAAGATGTGGTTAATTTCTTCTCTTCTTTAGATAAATGCGTAATAATAACAAAAGGGAAAGATGGAGCGATGTTTGTTTCAAAAGACAATATTTTTGAAGTTCCTTCTATTAGAGTTAGTGTAAAAGATACAACTGGAGCAGGAGAAAGTTTTGCAGGTGGTTTTATGGGATCTTACATTAAATACAAAGATCCACTTCTCTCTTTAAAATTTGGGGTAACTCTCTCTTCTTTTGACATTGAGGATTTTGGAATAAATAGACTTATTAATATAAAGCCTGAAGATATTTTAAAAAGGTTTAAGGAGAATTTTCATGATTAAAAAAAATTTGGATCAAATTAAAAAGGTTGGGGAATTTCTAAAAGGCCTCAATTTAGAGTTGAATGTTCTTCCACAAATTGAGAAAGCAAAAAATAAGAAGGAAGCAAATGAAACTTTAACACTTATTTTTTATGTGGACGCTATATGCCATCAGACAAGAAACTTTGAAGGAGAAATAAACGGAAAATATGCAAGGGGGTGGGACTATCTTCTCCTTTGTTTTATAGAAGAATTTAAGAAAAACCCTTCCTTTATAAAAATTAAAAACACGGAGAGAATCACAGGTAAAATGTTAGAGAGAATTTTAAAGGGGTCAGGCGACAGATATTACGAAAGAGCATACCTTCTAAACAATTCCGCAAGGATATTAAAAAGAGATTTTTCCGGAGATATTTTTAAGATAAACGAAAACTCTGGTGGTTATATCAGAAGAAAAGATGGTTTTGGAATGATTGATTTGTTTAGAAGATTTAAGGCTTACTCCGATCCATTGTCAAAAAAGACATTCCTATTTTTAAATATCGCAAAAAAGACAGGTTTCTGGGAAATAAGAGACACTGAAAATCTATGGACACCGGTTGATTACCACCTCGAGAGGGTATCTCTTAGAATCGGTCTTGTTGAGGTAGATAAAAAACTAAAAGATAAACTAACAGAGAGAAAAAGGATCCCACAGACGTTGGATTTAAAAATAAGAAGTAAAATTGGGGAATCTGTTAAAAGAGCCTCAGAGATTTCAAGAATTCCAATTGAAAATCTTGATCAACTACTCTGGGCTTTAGGTAGAAGTTTATGTTTGAGAGAAAAACCCTTATGCGAGGGCATAAGCGACAAGAATTGCACTCTCAAACTTATATCAGGGCTTTCCTGTGAGGAGAAATGTTTTATCTCCCATGTTTGCATAGCTTATAGGGATCAATGTAGAAGAAAACTCAAAGAAGCAAATGTTTTTACAATATACTATTAACTATGGTTTTTTTATATTTTTAGTCGCATTATTCCCTCTACAAAGCTTCTCGTTTGGTGCCTAGCACTAAATACTAAATAGGAAGTTTTTCTTTCTACGAAATTTTTCATAGATTCTTGATGATTCAATTCGGAGTTTTTGTGAATCATTAAAAAAATAATAAAATGATAAGGAGTAAGGGAGGCTGTACATTATGAAACTCACAAAAGAAGAGCTTTTGAGCCTTCCAGAGAACATAAAGAGTTTTGCTGGAAGTAAGATATGGAAAGAAACCTCTAAAGAAGAGCTTATCAACAGGTTAAAGGATACTGATTTTTCTGAAATTAGAAGAGTTGCTGATTATTTAGATCTTTATATAGGAGATACATGGGCATTAACCATAGGAAAGTTTGATGGTAGATATTACGTTAGAAATGTTGGCTTTGAAAACGAGAAATATATGTATCTAATTTACGGAGCGGCGACTGGTGCATATGCCGCAGGGATTAGTGCAGCAGGAAGCTGGGCTGCTTTAATGTCCTTCTCTATATCAATAGGAAGATTTTTTAGTAGAAGGCGCAAAGGAAAATAATTATCATTATTTAATAAAAATCATGAGATTTTCTACTAAATAGTCTCCGAAATCTACGTGTTGCCTCACGTAATTTTCTTACTCCTTTCTAATCGCTGTTTTTGCGATTCTACGAAATATTATTTGGTTGCCTCATTTAAATTATATACGAAAT
>Ga0210017_1000463_pt1 | contig 34185 bp, 39 predicted proteins | sample CryGeyCG2014_020_FD_183966 | JGI IMG/M metagenome (GOLD analysis project Ga0210017, IMG submission 183966) | Groundwater microbial communities from aquifer - Crystal Geyser CG08_land_8/20/14_0.20 (SPAdes) (version 2) | ecosystem: Environmental > Aquatic > Deep subsurface > Groundwater | place... | reverse complement strand
ATTTGAGTTAATTCTGCCGCTGGGATTATTTCTCTTTCAGTAATTTTTTCTTCTATTACTTTTTCTATTATTGTTTTCTTTTCTCTAATTATTATTTCTTTTTCTTTGGGCAGAACCTCTTTGGGCAGAACCTGTTCTGCTCCTCTCTCAATAATTTGGATTTTTTCTTCTTCGGCGCGAGTCAATTCTTGTTTGGTTTTTTCTAATTGCTCACGCGCCTCTTCTAGGGCCTTAATTCTTTCAGCTACTTGCTTGCTTTCATAGTAACTAGGAGCAAAAAAATTAACTAAACTTTTGGCGCCATTAACAATTTTCTGCTCAAGATTGCTTTCCCAGCTTTTAACATTATTTTGCAAATTTTGCAAATTTGAGATAATGCCGGCTTCTAAATTATAAATCGGCCGCTTTGCTTGAACTATTGTTTTGCTGACTACTTGTCCGGCTTGACCAGTTTTTTTCAGAGAAAGACCCAAGCCGCGCAAACTCATTGCCAGCGCATTAATACTTGTGTTTTCAATGTTTTGGGTTATTTGTTTTGAAGCAGATTGCGCTGCCCGAAAAGTTCGGTCTGCTTCAGCTACAACTGTCGCCTGAACTTGATGGTCGTTTTGATTAATTTTTTGCGCTAAACGCAAAACGCCCTTTTGGGTCAAAAAAGCAATCTTCTTAGCGCCTAAATTTGATATATTAACAAAATCCTCCATCTTGTCTATTAAAATAGTAAAATCCAAAGCTAGCAAATTATCCAAAATTGACGCTGCCGCAAATTGAAAATTTTGTCTAGTTAATTCCTCGGACTTTTTTTCTAGCAACTCGCCAGTTTCTATCAGCCACTGGCTGACACCTGCCACTCCCTCTGATGTCCAAGAAATAATATTTGGTGAAACTTTGAGCAATCCAAAGCCGAGCAACAAAATTAAAAAGCCGTAACCAACTTTCTGAAAAACCCCAGGCCAATTAATAGATTCGTATTTTGTATCTGGTATTTCGTATCCGGTGCTTGGCATCTTGGCATTTTCTTTTATGTAATCAGCCAACCACTGGCGAGTAGTCACCCAATTGCGACGACCTAATTTTGTTGCCTTAAGTTTGCCTTGGCGAGCGCGCAAAGATAAATACTCCTGCGAATAGGAACAAATTCTAGCTGCTTCAGCCAAAGAAATAAGATTTTCTGTTTTATCCGATATCGTATTAAGCATCAGATATATTATAACATAATGCTCAAGCCCTTGCCTGTGGATAACTTTTATGCTACTCTAATAAAGATGCCTATCAAACAATCAGCTAAAAAAGCTTTAAAACAATCAATTAAACATAAAAAGCGCAATCTTTGGTATAAAGAGCGCCTCAAAAAAACCTGGAAAACAGGTGATTTAACGCAAATTTATAAAACTATAGACAAAGCAGCTAAAAAGGGTATTATTAAAGAGAACAAAGCAGCAAGAAAAAAGTCGCAGGCCGCGAAACTCTACTCGTCTTTGACCAAAGATCAAGCTTCAAAAGATCAGAAAAAATGATTTTTATTTTTTCTAAACTATATTTTTGAGCCAGGGCTCGTGTTTTTTGAATAACAAACGGGTGGAGACCAGAAAAATCACTAAATTTTATCTTGAGAATATTCCGGAATTGATAGCAGAACATATTAAATAGATAATTCTCGTCATCGCCAACAGCTAAATGTTGGCAAAGCAGTTTTAATGCTGTTTTTTTATCGCTAATTGCCAATGCGTCAATGGTTTTGAAGATGTTAGTGCTAATTTTGGCTTTAATAAGCCGTTCAACATCGCTATCCGATATCAGGTTTACATACCCGATATAAGATTTAAGCTTGTCAATTTCATTGGACATCAACCATAAATCATTGCCAAGATAAGCTGACAATTTATTGGCAATTGTGAAATTGCAATTTGCATAATTCTGAATCCAGTTTGTTAATTCGTAATTTTCTAACAACTTGAATTCTTCGCATTGAGCTATTTTAAGCAATCTTTTAAATAACCTCGTTCTTTTGTCTGGTTTTTCATCATAAAAAACAATAATATCATCAGAATTTTCTATTTGCTCGAATTCTGGAGATAATTTATTGATTATTATTAACTTTTTCTTGCCAAATAAAGAATTTGCCTTTGTCGCTTTTTTAAATTCCTGTAAATCAGGACAGACACATAGGTCTGCCCCTACAGAATCAGCTCTTTTTTTGATTTCCTGAAGCTTTTGTCTAAGGCGATAATCGTCAGGGCCGTATAAAAATATAATCATGCGGAGAGAGAGGGATTTGAACCCCCGTGAGATAAACTCGCATGGTTTTCGAAACCAGCCCATTAAACCACTCTGGCATCTCTCCATGGTGGACCGTGCCGGACTCGAACCGGCGACCTCCTGTATGCCATACAGACGCTCTAACCAACTGAGCTAACGGCCCGTCGGAATGGCCGGATTTGAACCGGCGATCTCTGACTCCCGAAGCCAGCGCTTTAAACCACTAAGCTACATTCCGTATTTTACATATAATAACCAATTTAACTTTACAAAGCAAGATATTTATATTAAGATTAGTCATTAAAGTTAAATTTATGCCTTTGTAGCTCAATGGACAGAGCAGTGGCGTCCTAAGCCATTGATGCAGGTTCGATTCCTGCTAAAGGCATGGGCTTATAGTTTAATGGTAAAACAGAGCATTCGCATTGCTCAAACGGCAGTTCGATTCTGCCTAGGTCCACTTAATATGAAAAATATTCGTCCTCCAATTGTTGTTGTTTTAGGTCATGTTGATCACGGCAAAACAACATTATTAAGCAAGATTCGCCAAGCGGCAATGCCTTTTGAGTATGGAGAAATTACCCAATCAATCGGCGCATTTCATTCCCAGGACATCACTTTTATTGACACCCCGGGTCATGAAGCTTTTACTACAATGAGAAAACGCGGCGTTAAAGGCGCTGACATTGCTGTCGTTGTTATTGCGGCTGACGAGGGCGTTAAAGAGCAAACAAAGGAAGCAATAAAAGTTGCGAAAACCGCAAAAATTCCGATCATTATCGCAACCAACAAGATAGATAAGCCGGCCGCCAACATTCAAAAGATTAAAGGGCAATTTCCGGAATATTTAATGGTCGAAATTTCTGCCAAAACCGGTCAGGGAATTGATCAATTATTAGAAGCCATTCGTCTGCAGGCCGAAGAATTGGATTTAAAAGTAAAGAATAAACTAGAATTTGATGTTTTAGAAACAAATTTAGATGCAAAACGCGGCTTATCCCTTGATTTAATTATTAGAAACGGATTTCTAAAAATTAATGACTCTGTGACTGGCTATGATGGAAAAATAAGAAGAATTGAAAACTGGCTGGGTAAAAAAATAGCTCAAGCAGAAGCAGGCATGCCCGTTAAAATTTTAGGTCTGAAATTTGTAGGAACGACCCCGCGTGATCACCCTGTTCAAGGTCAGCCCAATATTGTTGTCAAAGCCAAGACTAAAGGTGCTTTAGAAGCGATTTTGCAAAATCTGCAAAAAATGAAATTAAATGTTTTAAACTCTGGCATAGGCGACATAACAGACAACGATATGCTTTTAAAACCTGATTTTGTGATTGGCTTTCAAGTTAAAACAATAACCCAAAAAAATAAAGAAAAAATTAAATTATATGATATTATTTATAAATTGATTGAAGAGCTTGAAGAATTATTGCCGGACAAGCAGGAACCACAAAAAAAGAAAGAAGAAATAGGCCGGATAGAAATTATTGCTGTTTTTAAGAAGCTAAAAGACGGCATGATTATTGGCGGACCGGTTATTAATGGAAAAGCTGTTTTAGGAGCTAATGTTGATATACTGCGTAGAGAAGAAAAAATCGGCATTGGTCTAATTAAGCAATTAGAGCATAACAACAGAAAACTTGAGCAAGTTGACAAAGGGCAAGAAGCCGGTATATACTTGCAGAGTAAAACAAAAATTAAAAAGGGCGATGTTTTGCAGGTTTGGCAAATGTCTGCCTGACGGTAGTCAGGGCCGCGTAGCCAAGAGGTAAGGCAGGGGTCTGCAAAACCCCTATTCGTGGGTTCGAGTCCCGCCGCGGCCTCCATCTGCCCAGGTGGTGGAATTGGTATACACGCAACACTTAAAATGTTGTGAGCGCAAGCTCGTGTGGGTTCAAGTCCCGCCCTGGGCACCAAAATAGAACTTAAAGGTTTTGAAGAAGCCAAATGGTGGGACGCGCGGAGTGCGTGGTGAAGCGAAACTAAATCGTACGCTCCGAGAAAGCCCCGCCACCGCGGCGCTTACCATCACCGCAGAAAATCCCAAAAGAAATAATGCATTGACGGATATAGTGTGCAACGAAAGGCCGCGCAAAACATTTTCGGCTACTTGATTTCCCAAAAGAATTTGTCTCATCGCGTCTACGCCATAGGTTAATGGATTTATATACGAAAGTACCTTCATCCATGACGGCACGGCGGTAAGCGGAAAGAAAGCGCCCGAAATAAAAAACATAGGGAAAATCAAAACCTGCATAACAAGCCCAAAACTTTCGGTTGTTTTCATAAGAGAAGAGATCAACAGCCCCATGCCGGAAATTGCAAAAGCGAGCAAGAGCATAAAAATAATAAGTTGCGGAATAATAGCAAAATGGATCGTTACGCCGATAAGCGGAGCAAGAATCAACAAGATAAAGGCCTGAATTGAAGCAATAGTAGTTGCTCCCAGTGTTTTGCCAAAAGCCACCGCCACGCGAGAGACAGGCGCCACCAAAATCTCCTTCAAGAAGCCGAACTCTCTATCCCAGACAGTAGAGACGGTAGAAAAAAAAGCAACGCTCATAACGCTCATGGCGATAATTCCGGGGTACATGAATTGCACGAAATCGACGCCAAAATTTCCTGTCGCAAGCGTCTTGCTCAAGCCAGCGCCGAAGATAACCAAAAACATCAGCGGCATAAAAAGCGTGGAAATAATTCGCGTTTTATCCCGCCAATAGCGAATAATCTCTCTTTGCCAAATTGTGTAAATCGTTTGAATAAATTGCATAGGATATATTTTATCTATGTGTAATAATTATGTTCTTCTTCTCATGCGCATCTGCTGGCGCATATGTTCTTTATCGGAGGCTTCTTCTTCTCGAATGGCGTGTCCCGTAAAATTCAAAAATACATCATCTAATGTCGGTTTTCTTAGTTCGATGGCATCAATCTTGGCGGTTAGCTCGTTGAAAAGACGGGGTAAAAATTGATCGCCATTCGCTACTTCTATTCGCAGAGTGCCATCTTCCTCCTTAACTTCTACTTTGTATCTTTCTTCGAGTTCTTTCTTCAGGGAGGACTTATCGCCAGTTTTCATCCTTATCACATCTCCTCCAACTTTTGTTTTAAGATTGTCGGGGGTGTCGAGTACTGCTATCTTCCCATGGTCAATAATGGCAATGCGGTCACAGTTTTCGGCTTCATTCATGTAATGCGTGGTCATGAATATGGTCATTTCTTTTTCGCGTTTCAATTTCAAAATGTAACTCCACAAATGCGCGCGCGTTTGCGGATCAAGTCCAATAGTCGGCTCATCCAAAAATAATACGGTCGGATAGTGGATAAGTCCGCGGGCTATTTCTAGGCGTCGTTTCATTCCGCCGGAAAAATTCTTTATTACTTCATTTCGTCTTTCCCATAAATCCACCAACTGTAATACTTCTTTTTCCCGTTTTTTGTACTCATCATTCGGCACGCCGTACAATCTTGCGTGGAAATGAAGATTTTCCTCGGCGGTAAGCCGATCATCCAGCGACGGGTCCTGAAAAACAAGACCGATAGATTTTCGTACCTCATCTTTTTGGGATAAGACATTGAAATTATTTATGAACGCTTCGCCTTCAGTCGGCGAAAGAATGGTCGAGAGCATATTGATGGTTGTTGATTTTCCCGCTCCGTTCGGTCCGAGAAAACCAAAAATTTCTCCCTTCTTTACCTCAAAAGAAACATCGTCAACGGCCGTTAAACCGTTGAATTTTTTGGTTAGGTTTTTTACTTCAATAATGTTATTCATAGCGCAATGCCTCCATCGGGCTTTTAAGCGAGGCTTGGCGAGCGGGATAGAGACCAAAGGTCAATCCTATAGCAGTAGATACTCCCAAACCCAGTAACACTGCCGAAAGCGGTACTGTAAATACCCATTGGAGCAAGAAAATTTTTGACAACACTAGGGAAGCGATAAAAGAAAATCCGACGCCAAGAAAAATACCTACAATACCCCCCAAGGCGGTAAGAATCACCGCTTCCATCAGAAATTGAGTCAGCACATCTCTTTCTGTGGCACCAAGTGCTTTTCGCAGGCCAATTTCACGGGTTCGTTCGGTAACCGATATGAGCATAATATTCATAATGCCGATGCCACCTACAACAAGAGAAATGGCGGCAACTGAAACCAAAAGAATAGTGAGGATGCTCGTGATAGCGCTTACGCGCTCTGCGGCGTCTGCTTGAGTAGTGACATGAAAATCGTCTTTTTCAGGATCATCAATGTTATGTGTTTCGCGCAGGGTAAGTTCGATGTCCCGCACTACGCGCGGGACAGCTTCTTCACTCTCCGATTGCGCGAGAATCATGTTGAAATAATTAATTCCCATCAGATATTGTTGGGCGGTTGAATAAGGAACAACCACTATGTCGTCGACATTAAAAAGAGCAACCTGTCCTTTCGGAGGCAGAACGCCAACGACTCTAAACGACCTTCCTTTTATTTTTATTTTCTCTCCCAAAGCGTCTGACGCGCCAAAAAGCTTTTCTTTGACTTCTGAACCTATAATCGCGACGCTTGATTTTTGGCGTATATCTTCATCCGTAAAAAATGATCCTTCCTCCGGGTAGATATCAAGAATTTTGGCAATGAGCTCCGACGCGCCAAGCACATTTTTCCGCACAGACTCATTTTCAAATGCTACGGTAAAGACCTGCATCACTGCCGGAGTAAGTTCTTTGAGTCCTTGCACGTTGGCTTTGTTTTTGAGCGCCTCCACGTCTCTAGATTTTAGGGAATCGGTGGAGATTTCCGCAAAGCTGGAAGGTCCCGTCGGTTCTCTGCCCGGCGCAATAATGATTGTCCGCGATCCTAATCCGCGGACTTGATTGAGAATAAGGTCTTCTGCGCCGCGACCCACGGACATCACAAGAATAATGGCGGTAATGCCAATAACGATGCCGAGGATAGTGAGCGCCGAGCGCGATTTGTTTGTTTGAAGCCCGGCAAGGGCGGTTGTAAAACTATCGTTAAGTGTCATACCTATTTCTTAAAATGATCGCGAGCTCTGTGGCGATGATCTACTTTCGTGTCGCTCTCTATTTTTCCATCAAGAATATGAATGATACGCTGGGCATGCTCCGCGGTGTAGGTCTCGTGAGTGATGAGAACAATCGTATGGCCTTCTTCCTCGTTTAGTTTTTGAATAAACTCCATTACCATCTGCCCTGACTTTGAATCAAGATTGCCCGTTGGCTCGTCCGCAAAAATAACATTGGGTTTATTCACTAATGCTCGGGCGATTGCCACGCGCTGTTTTTCTCCTCCCGACAATTGAGACGATTCGTGATTAATCCTATGGGAAAGCCCTACTGATTCAATTGCTTTCTGCGCCAGTTCATCCCGCAAGGATTTTTTTACGCCAGAATAGAGAAGCGGCAGTTTGACATTTTCAAGCACACTTGTGCGCGGAAGCAAATTAAACGCCTGAAACACGAAACCCATTTTTTTGTTGCGAACATGGGCAATTTCTTCCTTTGAATAGTCGTCAATGGTTTTGCCGTCAAAGCGATACTCTCCCGCCGTGTGCCTATCCAAGAAACCAAGTATGTGAAGCAAGGTTGATTTGCCTGACCCCGAAGGTCCCATAATAGCGACAAACTCCCCCTCGTTGACCGCAAAAGACACATCCCGCAAAGCGGGAGTGGCAACGCTGTCGTTGTAGTATGTCTTTTCTAAATCTTTTACTTCAATGATTGCCATATATTATTCTTCGCTAAAGGTGATTACTTTATCACCTTCGTTGATGCCGCTTATAATCTCAATATTTCCGTCAGAGCCGCGGAGCCCTGTTTCCACTTTTACTTCCTTGAAACTTTCGCCGTCCGCTATCCTCACGAACTGGTCTCCATTTTTTCTGATAATGGCTCGTTGAGGAATGGCAATCACATTCTCGCGGCTCGCGCTTTTAATATCAATATTGGCGGTCATGCCCGATTTTACCCGTTCATCATTTTTAATAAATTGAAAAGTTACTTTATATGTCGCCACGCCGTCCACAATGGTTTCTGCTGGATCAACGGCGACCACTTTGGCTTCAAAAACGACATCACGGCCGTAGGCATCGAGCGTTACAAGAGATGTATTGCCTACGCTCACTTTTGCAATATCTGCTTCCGGCACATTGGCTTCAATTTCAAATTGGGACGCGGAAATAAGAGAAACTATCGAAGTATTTGCCGAAACAATTTCGCCGACCTTGGCGTCTTGTTTTGTGACCGTGCCTGAGATCGGAGCGCGTATGATAGTTTTTGAAATCTGCGCCTGTATATTTTGCACAGCCGCTTGAGCCTGTTTTATTTGCGCCCCCTGGGCAGCTATATTAGCTTCGGCCTGTTTAATTTGAGCCTCTTGGTAGGAAATCTGTTCCGGAGTTGAACCCGCTTGCTTCAAAGCCAGTTCTGCTTGAGCGGAAGCGAGGGTATTTTGGGCATCATTGATTTTAGCGTCAGCCACGGCTATATTATTTTCATTAGTCGTTTTTTGGGCAACTATGGCCTGCTGTTGCGTATTGACATCGCCGATCTCGCCGTTGATATTTGTCCGCGCGGTATTGATATTCGCTTTGTAAGTATTGATGGTATTTTGTGAAATACCTAAGGCGACATTGACTACATCAAGAACTTTTGAAAGAAAATCGCGGATAGCGGCTAATTTATTTTCAGTATTTTGCAAAGCCGTGGAGCGAGCCTGTTGATCTTCGGGCAGCGTCTTCACTATTGTCTGCAGATCTTTAAACGTTTGCGTCATTAACTGGCGTTGTGATATAATATCTATCCCGCGTTGCATATTCCCAACCAGAAACGTGAGTTGTGGATTAGTGTCATCATTATCAAAAATTTCGTCAACCTGTTTATGGATAGCATCATCAGCTTTGGCGAAAGCGTCCTGAATAATATTAGGAATATCGTTGTATAAATTAGCCAGATCAACGTCAGCTTTACGTTTGACATTGTCGGAATTTACCATGCCGTCAGCTAAAGCTTTTTGAGCATTATCCACCTTTGTTTGAGCAACGAACAATTCCTCGGGCCGCGTACCGCTTTTTATCTCCTCCAACTTTGCTTGCTGGGATTTCAGGGCCGCTTCGTATTGCTCAAGCGTTGATCGCGCGCTTTCCACATTCGCTTGCGTCCTAACTAATTCCGCGGCAAGTTCCGCGCCTTCAAGTTGAACGAGCGTTTGTCCCGTTTGAACTTGCTTTCCAATGTCCGCGTATACCAGGGACACCTTGCCGGTTTTTTCAAAAGCAAGATTAACGCTTTTTGCCGGCTTGACGCGGCCTGTGACGCTTACTTCTTGGATAAGCTCGCGCTTTTCTACGACAATGAAATCGTATGTTGGGACGTTATCTCTGCTAAAATAGGCGTAGCCGCCAACAATCCCTCCGGCGAGGATTATGAGCGATACTATAACAATGGGTCTTTTTAGGAATTTAATCATAGGATTTTTTATGGTTATTTTTGATAAGCGCGAGAGAGTTTTTCAAGAATTTTGAAGAGACCGTTTTTTTCTTTGGCGTTAAGATTACTCAACACTCTTCGCATGCGGGTCGTTATTTTCTTAAAGCCGCCCGCCAGAGCTGTTTTCCCCTTGGGAGTAACGACAAGACGCACAAATCTGCGGTCATTTTTATCGTGGACGCGCTCAAGCTGTCCGGCTTTTACTAAACTATTGATGAGCGATGTCGCGGAAGGGGGAGTGATGCAGAGATAATCGGCGATATCCTTCATAGAAGGATTGTCCTTTTCAGCTACATAACGAAGCGTTTCCAATTTAAGGAAAGAGAAAGGATCGATTTTTTCATGATCTTTAGCGCGCTCCCGAATGAGGCGGCTTACGGCAAAAATTTTTGAAATAAGTTGTTTAATGTTGGTATGCGGCATAAGATTAGATAGCCAAATTGTTAGATATTCTAAGTATATGGCAAAAGAAAAAGGCTGTCAAGCCCAAAACCATGACGGAATTTAAACTACACGACTTTCTTTCTTCGCAAAAACCAATATACGATGATAATTGCTGAATAATTAAGTATTAAAAACCAGGGCGTTCCCCAAGAGAAGCCATCGAATTTCCAGCCAGAGATCGGCCACAAAAACGGTGTGGGATAGAATTGGTATGAATGCGTTGGGATGTCCAAGAGGATATGGATAAACCAACCTCCGAGTTCCCAGATTGGCCGGCGGAATATGAGAAATACTACCCCAAAGACAATGAGAAACACGATTGCGCTGTGGCTTATGCTGTAAAGCATTGAAGTGAGCCGAAAAATCGGCAGTGTGTCTTGCGGAGCCGGCTCAACCGAATCAGGCCGAGGCAGATCGGTAAAACTCATGTCGCCAAAGATAAGATTTCCAAAGAGCCACGCGAACCCAAGAGTAAATGCGAAAAGATCGGGGAATACGCCCCAAAAACCCGCAAGCCGCACATTGAGCGGTTTTTTTGCTTTTTTATTTACCGCTTTATACGCGGCCCCAGCCCAGAGGCCATGTGCAAAAATATCCATAGATTAAAAAAGATAGGCGAGAAAAGCGACTGCCGCGCCGACAAGAACGGAGTAGATAATAATCTGCCACGCTCTGCGGCGATCTTTTGCGCGGAATTCCGCCTGCGACACAGAATCGGTCTTGCCGACATCGTCGAAGTTAAAGAGCGATGCAAAACCAAAGTATGCGCAGAAATGCATATATGCTTGGAGAAAATTTGATTTCCTCGGGGCCGATATTGCAGACCCCGGGAATATATTTGTTTTGTATTGTTTCCATAATTAAAGATTTATTATCGGCACATATACTTTAAATTTACCGCAAACGGTCGCGGGCAATGGCGAGCGCCGCTTCGCGAGGAGTAATCTTTTTATCACGCGCCAGTTCTAAAACCGCTCGAGTTGCCGCCGAAACCTTTCGCTCCACCAGTTTGAACATTTTATCCGCCTTCCACCCCTTATGCTCCGCGTAAGAAGAAATGACGCCGCCGGCGTTTGCGACCACATCGGGCACTACTAATATCCCTCGCTCGTGAAGTAATTCTTCATATTCGTAACGCATGGGGATATTCGCCGCCTCAACTATCATCTTGGACTGGACATCAGAAACGTTATCGGCATTGATAACATCCGGAAGAGCGGCCGGGATCAAAATATCCACCGGCAATTCAAAAATCTTCTGGCCGAGAAGCTTGGCGGCCTTGGCATAAGCGGTTACAGTACCCTTTTGCTTTTTTGCTTTCATGACTTCTTTATAATCCAAGCCATCGGGATTATAAATAGCGCCCTTAGAGTCGGAAACCGCGACCACGCGTGCGCCCATATCGCCCAAAAACTTGAAAACGAAAGTGCCAACGTTCCCAAATCCTTCGATCGCGACCGTTGCCTTCTTGATATCCAAACCGGCGAATCCGGCCGCGATTTTTGCCGCGTGGGCGACGCCAAAACCGGTACTCCCCAACTCGTGCGGCAAACCGCCAAGACGTTTGGGCTTGCCGGTCGCGGCCTTTCTATTTTTAGCGGTGCCGACAAACCAACCCATCTCAACTTCTGTCGTATTCACGTCCGGCCCGGCGATGTATTTGGAAATCAAAACCGGCTTTAAGGCGCGAGCAAACCATTCGATAATTTGGCGCTTGGTTTTTAAGTCGGCAGATTTCGGGTCAAAGGCAATGCCGGCCTTGGCTCCGCCGAAAGAAATATCCGCAAGCGCGTTTTTAACGGTCATTGCCCGCGCGAGGCGCGCGACTTCTTCTACCGTCACACTCGGGGTCATGCGGATGCCGCCCTTACCCACTCCACGCGAAGTGTTGTCAATAACCAAATATCCCCACACCTTAAACTTCGGATTCCAAACTTTGATAATATATTCGGGACCAATTTCGTCACCGATTAAAGATTTTGTGTTGTGCATATTATTTACTAACTTCTTAAATAGAGGGTTTTTGTTTTTGACACAATTGCTTGAGGATTCTTTTTCCACTCATCACTCATGTCGGCATACAGTTCAAGCTCGTTTCCGTCTGGATCAAGAATATAGATATGGTAAAGGCCGGGGCTAACCTGTTTATCTGTTTTTAGATTTCCACCAACCTCGATAAGCAAAAGCTCATGATGTGTTCGTCCCGAGGAAAAAGCGGCGGCAGACCCCTCCCTAAAGAGTTCGTTAAATCCTAATGTGTCGCGATAGAAGTTAGCTGACTGCTCTACGTCTCTTACATATAGAACCACATGTCCGAGTTCTTTAATTTGCATAAATTACTTCGCAACCAGTACCGCTTTATTAAGATTAGTATTGGAGCTTAATTGCTTAAGCATAAAATCTGCTACATCGGTGCGTGAGATCATCGGGAATAATCCTTTTAATTTTAGACTTTCTCCAAATCTGTATATTTCTGTTTTGGGGCCGTTGGTCAAACCTACAGGCCGGACGATGACCCATTCCAGTCCGCTTTCTCTGATAGCCGCCTCTTGCACCAACTTGTCTGCATGTAATCCCTTCATGAATGTTTTTGTTAAAATAGAAATGAGAAAACTATTTTTTCTCACCGCGTCATCCATGAACATCGCTGATTCAACTATCAATCGCTTTACGCCATGCTTTTTCATGGCGTTGATGATGTTTTTTGTGCCGGGTCCAACGACAATCGCTCTGGAGGGCGGTTTTACCCCAAGCGCAACCAAGACGGCATCATGACCTACAACCGCCCCTTCAACAGAGGTCGCGTCCAATACATCTCCCTTAATGACCGCCAGATTGGCATGTTTTATTTCAACCTTTTCCGGATTGCGCACAAAAACGGTTATCATGTGACCTTTTTCCAAAGCTTGTTTGACCAATGCCTGCCCGGTTCCCCCCGTGGCTCCAAAAATAATTATTTTCATAGCTTGAGTTAAAAAAATTATGTGCTTTTTGTCCGCGCCACTTTGAGCGCCCTTGCCCACCAGAGCAAGTCGTCAAAGAACATTTGTACGCGATCTCCCATCATGCCCTCATGGATTGGTTTAAACATTTCAGTGCCGGTCGGTCCCTTGCCCATCATCGCTGCGAAGAATATATCAACGGGAATATGGATGGCGTTTCTGATAGGCGCCATTTGAAGCTCAACGGCAACTTGGCGGAGTTGTTCTACGGAACGCGCTCCAAACGCGCTGCCATAAGCTACGAAGCCAACCGGCTTTCTGTTCCATTCAGGATAGATGACATCCAAAGCGTTTTTGAGCACCGCAGAATAGCCGTGATTGTATTCCGGGCTTACGATAATAAATGCGTCACCATCGTTTATTTTCGCGGCCCACTTTTTTACGACTTCGTTTGCGTATTGACCTTTCGCCATTGACGGCGACATCGGGCTGTCAAAAAACGGCATTGGATAATCGCGTAAATCCAAAAGCTCGGCCTCAACACCCTCAAGTTTCTTTGCCTCCTCAAAAATCCATTGCGCTGGCTTTTCGCTGAAACGATTCTGCCTCGTACTGCCCATAATGACTTTGATTTTTATTGCATTGTTCATAGTATTTTTTATTTACTTTTTTTAATAACTTCGCGGATCGCATCTAACCGACCAGAGAGATGCGACGCAAATTGTTCAACTTTTGATAATTTAGAGAACGCGACCATGTCGCACCCCATGCCAAATACGAGGAGTTTGTCTCCTTTTTTGAGACCCATTGCTTCGCGAGCCTCGCTCGGGATGACCACTTGACCTTTTTCGCCGACAGTAGCCGTTCCGTAAAATTGTTCCCCGTTCTTTTTTGTCATATATGGATATTATAATTTATTTTAGTATTTCCTACAAGTAGGAAAAGTTTCATTTATATGTACTCTATCAAGTCGCTCTAAATAAGTCAATAAAAGAGCCTAATTTTTTTCGCCGTTCTCCGGCGAGCGGGCAAAAATTTCCTCCCCTTGAACCCCTCCATTTTTGCCCGCGAGCCGTCCGAAGCCCCGCCACACTGCCCAGAAACTTTTTGGGGTTGCCGAGTGAAGCGAGGCGGTGGCGGGGCTTTCTCGGAGCGTACGATTTAGTTTCGCTTCACCACGCACTCCGCGCGTGCGACATCATTTGTTTTGAAAATAGGTGCGAGCTTGGTACAATAAAGACACATTTTTATGGTTCTCATAAAATAATCATTTTTGCCTTTTTAACTCCAAACTCTTTTGCCTGTTCTGTGCTCGACATCCAAATATCCACCCTGTATTTAAATCTTTTGTGCATTTTGTCTTCAACAACAAAAACCTGGCTTCCGAAAATCTCCGGAAACATTATTTGTGTGCCTTTTTCCAAAAAGTTGGCTGCAACAATACCTTCTCTTACTTGTGTGTTATAAGCAGTAATAAACGGCGTAGAATCAGTTTGATCATACGTTGAAGAGTAAGCCGTGGTAATAATAAAATGCACATTTTGAGGAGGAATCGCTGGCTGTAAAAAGCTTGTCCCTTGTAAGATTGTATAAATAAAAAATGCCTCTAACATGGCATTTTTATGCTAGCATAAAATAAATAAAAAGTCAAGCCCGCCCGCCAAGCAAGCCAGCTTGCTGGCGTTGCGGGCGTGGAGCGGGAGACGGGAATCGAACTCGCGTATCTTGCTTGGAAGGCAAGCGCTCTGCCATTGAGCTACTCCCGCGAAGTCGGAGCACTGGGATTCGAACCCAGACTAAATCCTCCCAAAGGACTCGTGCTTGCCATTACACTATGCTCCGATTTGTTTTTATGCTATAATAATTTTATGCCTATTTTTAAAGAATGTCAACAGCTCAATCTTCGGCTTTTTGAATGCCCTAGCTTTTTGTTTGTTATTATGGGCATAATAACAATTATAGCAATTATTGCTACTTATTTGATTGCTTCTCAATACGCTGGACCTGAAGTTGTGATTAGCAGTGTGGTTAGTATTACTATTGTTATTTTAATTATTGGCCATTTTGTCGTGCGCAGTGTTAATCGCATTGCTCAAGCGCATCAAATGCAATCAGAATTTATTTCTATTGCCTCGCATCAATTGCGCACGCCTCTTTCTGCGCTAAAATGGACTTTAGAAGCTCTCTTGAAAACTAATTTAGATACAAAACAACTTAATTATGCTCAAATGATTAGAGAATCCAATCAAAGGATGTTAAAACTAGCTAATGATTTACTTAATGTGGCTCGTATTGAACAAGGTCATTTTGAACTCAAAAAAGAAAAATTTGAATTAAATGAATTAATTAAAGAAGTAATTGAAGAATTGAAAAATTTTGCTCGAGCGAGTAATGTGCAATTGCTTTTTAAACCGCAAACAATAAAAATATTAGCCGATAGAGAAAAAATTAAGATGGTTTTGGAAAGTTTAGTGCATAATGCTATTCAATATGGCAGTAAATGTATTATAATTGATTTAAATAATAATATTATCTCTATCCAAGACGATGGCCTTGGTATCCCAAAAGTCCAGCAAAAACAAGTTTTTCAAAAATTTTTTAGGGCGCATAATATTTTGAGACACCAAACCCAAGGTACAGGATTAGGACTTTATATCTGCCAAGCGATTATTGAAGCACATCAAGGCAAAATCTGGTTTCAATCTCAAGAAAATAAAGGGACAACATTTTATCTTTCTTTACCATCTTTACCATTAACTAAAAAATCATGAACAAAACAATTCTTTTTATTGAAGATGAGGCGCATTTTCAAAAACTAGTTGGCGAACAGCTCGAAGAGCAAAATTTTAAAGTGCTTAGTGCTTTAAATGGCGAAATAGGACTTAAAAAGGCTATTGAGAATAAACCAAATTTGATTCTTTTGGATTTGATTCTGCCAAAAAAAGACGGTTTTGAAGTTTTAAAAGAGCTAAAAGCATCAGAGCAAACCAAAAACATCCCAGTTATTGTCTTAACCAACCTAGAAAGCGCTCAAGATGTACAAAGAGCTCTGAATTTAGGAGCGACCACCTATCTAGTCAAAACTAATTATAAATTAGAGGAAATTATCAAAAAAATTAAAGAATTATGCGCGTAGAAGACCAACAATTAAAAGCCTTTCTTGAAGATACTGATTTAATTGAAAAAGAAAAGCTGGAAAAAGTTTTTCAAGAAGCTAAAGAGAAAAAACAAAAATTCACTGATCTTTTGCTCAAAAATAATTTAATTGACCAAGAACAATTATCTAAACTTTATGCTTATATCTTGAGCATTCCTTTTATCTCTCTGGAAAAAGAAACAATTGCACCCGAAACACTTAAAATAATTCCAGAGCCAATCGCTAAAAGATACAATATTGTTGCTTTTAAGCAAACTGGACAAAATCTAGAAGTAGCTATGCTTAATCCCGAAGACTTGCAAACAATAGAATTCATCAAAAAGAAAACTAATCTTAAAATCCTGCCTCGTTTAACATCAGCAAGAAGCATTAAAGAAGCATTAAGCCAATATCAAAAAAGCCTAGAGCTAGAAATAGAAGAACTCGCTCCAGCCGGTATTAAAATTATTAGAGAAGCGCCGCCGGTTGGCGATGAAATAACGGTTAAAGACGAAGAATTAAAAAAAATCGCCCAAGACCTGCCGATTATCCAAGTCGTTGATACCATCTTAAAACACGCTATTTTAGAAAGCGCATCTGATATCCATATTGAACCTTTAGAAAAAGAAGTGATTATCCGATATCGGGTAGATGGTGTTTTGCGAGACGCTATGACTCTGCCCAAGCAAATTCATACTGGCATTATTGCTCGCATTAAAATATTAGCTAATTTAAAGCTAGATGAACACCGGCTGCCCCAGGATGGACGTTTTAAAATAGAATCGCCTGATTGGAAACTCTCTTGTCGAGTTTCAGTCTTACCCATCTTTGATGGTGAAAAAATAGCCATCCGACTTCTTTCAGAAGAAGCTCAAGGATTAACATTAGAAAAATTAGGATTGACTAATAAGTTTTTGGAAATAGTTCATCAAAATATTCAAAAACCCCATGGCATGATTTTGGCTACTGGACCAACTGGCTGTGGCAAAACAACTACGCTCTATACTATTTTAGACATTTTAAACAAGCCAGAAGTTAATATTGTGACAATTGAAGACCCAATTGAATATCGTTTACTGCGCATTAATCAAACCCAGGTTAAACCTAAAATTGGCTATACTTTTGCCTCGGGCCTTAGGTCCTTGGTCAGGCAGGACCCAGACATAATTATGGTTGGGGAAATCCGTGACGCTGAAACAGCTGGTATTGCTGTTAATGCGGCTTTAACTGGCCACCTATTACTTTCAACTTTACACACCAATGATGCCGCTGGCAGCTTACCCCGGCTTTTAGATTTAAAAATAGAGCCATTTTTACTTGCTTCAACAATAAATCTAATTATTGCCCAACGTTTAGTAAGAACATTTTGCCCTCATCAAGCCACCGAGAGATACACTCTTGCTGAAAAAGAAATTAAAAGCTTAAAGGAGCAATTTAATCTTGATGAAATTCTTAAAATTCTCAAGCAGGAAAAAGTTGTTGAGCCAACCGCTGCCTGGTCAGATATTAAATTTTCAAAACCTGTGCCTTGCAAAAAGTGTCAAGATGGCTACAAAGGCCGAATTGGTATTTTTGAAGTCTTAGAAATCACCAAAGAAATTCAAGAATTAATCAATAATCGGGCCTCGGCTGATCAAATTAAAGCCAAGTCAATGGAGCAAGGTATGATTGATTTGGCCCAAAGCGGCTTTATCAAAGCTGCTCAAGGGATTACCTCGCTTGATGAAGTCCTGCGTGTAACACAGGAATAATTATTATGAAGAATATCATCTACAAAATCTTGCCTATTTCTTTAACTGAAAAGATGCTTTTTACTAAAAACCTGGCTGTTATGGCAAAAAGTGGTATTTCTTTACCGCGTGCTTTAGAAATTTTATCTGCTCAAATTAAGCATCCTTATTTCAAAAAAGCTATTTTAGCAAGCAGAAAAAGCATTCAAGAAGGCTTAAGTTTGACCGATGCTTTCAGCCGGCATGCTCGAGTTTTTAACCAATTTTATATTAACATGATAAAAGTAGGAGAAATGAGTGGCAATTTAGAGCATGTTTTGAATATCTTGGCTATTCAAATGAAAAAAGAACATCAATTAATGACTCAAGTGCGTGGCGCCATGATTTATCCAGCCCTAATTTTACTCACTTTAATTGGCATTGGTATTTTAATGTTTATCTTTGTTATTCCCAAGCTGAGTCAGGTTTTTACTGATATGCAAATCAACCTGCCTTTAACAACTCGTCTTTTTCTTGATCTTGCCTCTAATATTAGAATCTATGGGCTTTATATTATTTTTAGTCTAACAGGCCTAATTTTAAGCTTTTATTTTTATGTCCGCACTTTGTCAGGCAAAAGAAACTTGCATCGATTATTGCTCTATCTGCCATTTTTAGGCAAAATGAGTCAAAAAATTAATATCACTCGTTTTGCTGGCAACCTATCTTCTCTTTTAGAAAGCGGGGTTGCTTTAGTTGATGCTCTAAAAACCCTGCAAGGTGTTTTAAGCAATTCTGTTTATCAATTATCAATAGAAGATATTTCTCAAAAAGTGCAAAAAGGCGAATCTTTGACCAAGGCTTTATCAGCTTTTCCTAAGCTTTATTCATCGCTAATAATCCAAATGATTGAAATTGGCGAAGAAACCGGCACAATTGCTGATAGCCTTAAGCAGCTAGCTGATTTTTATCAATCAGAAATTGATGAAACAATGAAAAACATTTCATCAATCATTGAGCCGGTTTTGATGATAATAATCGGTGTAATTGTTGGCTTTTTTGCCATTTCAATGATTTCACCAATTTATTCAATGCTACAAGGAATATGAATTTAATAGAAATTCTAATTATTTGCGCTATTATCGGCATTTTAGCCAGTATTAGTCTGCCATTATGGCGCAATATTCAACCCACTCTGGCTTTAAACCGAGCTTCGCAGGAATTAATTTCTAGCTTGCGCCAAACTCAACAGGAAGCCATTACTAAAAATCTGCCGGCTGGCCAAGAAAAATTCTTGAATTTTGATGATTTTATTTTACCCGAAAACGTATTTTTTGAAGAAATCACTTTTCCGGAACACAAGGTTAAATTCAAATCAGACGGCAGTATTCTAGAAGATGGTTATGTTATTCTAAAAGCTGATGACAAAACAACAAAAATTAGCATCTCAATAGCGGGTTATGTTAAAAAAGAACAATAAGGCATTTACGTTAATAGAGGCAATTATTGCTTTAACTATTTTGTCTTTGGCTATTATTGCCTGCTTGCAGGTTTTTGCTTTGGGTTTAAAACTTGCACAAAATGCAAAAAAGCAAACCCAAAATATCTTAGCAGGGCAAGGCCAAGTCGAAGAAGCGCTAACCAAACCCTATGAACAAATCCCAGGAGAAGAAGTTTTGCCTGGTTTAAAAAAAATAGAATTTAATGGTTTAAAAACATATGTCGCTAATTGAACTTTTAATCGCTATTTTTGTTTTAATCACTGTGCTAACAGTTGCCTCGGCTGCTTATGTAGCCGGCCAAAAAGCATGGCAAAAAGGCAATGAAATAAACGAAATAACGCAAAACTCAAGAATCGCCATTGATAAACTCTCGCGCGAACTACGGCAAACTGACGAAATTATCACTGATTTACCAAGTTCAGAAATTGAGTTTCAAGATGGCCATTCAGAAGAATTACAATATCTGCGATATTACTTAGATACTAATTTGCTCCACAGACAAACTATTGTTTATGAATTTGAGGATATAGCAGTAAGATGGAACATACCCGGAGCAGAGAAAAAAATAAAAGAAGACCAAATTATTGCTGAATATATATCTAGCATGCAATTCTCCGACGACCAGCTAATTGTTATCAAGATTAATGATTTTTCAACAAAAGTAACTGGCAGGAATATAAGATGAAAGGAGTGGCTTTAATCAGTGTTTTAATAATTGCCAGTTTATTAAGCTTTTTAGCCATTGGCTTTGCTTTTGTGATGAGCACAGAGAATAAAATAAGCCAAGCGCAAAAAGCCGCTAGCCAAACCCATTATTTAGCTGAAGCAGGCATTCAAAAAACTATTTGGTACTTAAATCATGATTGGCAAGAAGATTTTGAAAATGGCAATTTAGCGAAAGACTTAAAATTAAATAACGAACTTTATCCAGACGATGAGATTCGTATAGAAGCAAAGAGCATTGGTCCTGGCAAGGCGCAAATCGAATCTAAAGCCATTTATAAAGGCGCTGAACGAAAGGTCATAGTTGAAGTCTTTAAAGCTCTGGGCGATCCTTCAGCAATGGAACCCAAGGCATTGTTGTCTGATGAATTAATCTATTTCTGGGGCGGAAAATTAGCAAGCGACGATAGTTTGATGGGAAACACAGATTTACTACTACGCTTTTCTAATATGTCTGTCGAAGAAACCGTATCTGTTAGTGGAAAAATCAGCATCGAAAAAGATTCCACACTAGAAGCAGAAATTATTAGAGAGGGAGTTCAACAAGTCCTAACGCCAGCTCTAGATTTTAATGACTATAAAGAACAAGCGACAGTTTATAGTGCTGAAGAATTTGCCAATTTGCTTGAAAACTCTCCTCTGACTCTCAATGGAATCATTTATGTGACTGGGCCTGTCAACATCAAAAGAGGTCAGGATTTAACTGTCAATGGCTTGCTTTTAGCTGACAATAATATTACAATTGGCGTAGATGGAGATTGGGGCCAAGCATATCTTAAAATAGATCACATTGCTGGTTCTCCAAGTGGTTTAGCTGGAAAAAGTTATTTATCAATTGGCGAAGAGACAAATTTATTTAATATTAAAGGTTTGGTTTATATTCTGGAAGGCATTGATATTAGAGACAATGTCAATAATTTCATTGTCCAGGGCGGCATAATTACCAAAGCACTCCAAGTGGTTGACCAAATGTATCCTCTAGAAATTATTTTTGATGCTGATTTGATTTTAGAAGCTTTAGGAGAGCCAATAAATTCGCCTATTATTACTATTGAACATTGGGAAGAAGAATACTAAATAAAAAAATGCTGAATTTTCAAGAATTATCACAACCAAAAGTATTCGGACTAGATTTATCAAATGATATAATCAGGGTTGCCCAATTGCCTGATAAGTTTGCATTTGGTGCAAATATTAAAGAAGCGGTCACAAAGGCGAATATCAAAACAAAGTATGTTCATGCTTGTTTGCCGGAGCAAGAATGCTTTATTAGAGTGGCGCCAAAAGACGGGAATATTAAAAAAGAGGTTGAGTCTAATATCCCGCTATCGCTTAAAGAAATTTATTATGATACGCAAGAAACCCGGCAAGGACTTTTGATTGTGGCTGCTAAACGTAAAATAGTTGATCAAACAATTGATCTGCTTAAAAAAGCTGGCTTAATTGCAAAATCTCTGGAACCAGAATCCATTGCCCTAGCTCGCGCTTTAGTTAAAACCCCTGATAGCTTACTAATTATTAAATTTGGCAAAACTAAAATTAACTTTGTCATCTGCCAAAACAATATTGTCTATTTTAGCGCTACTCAAGAAAAGAATCATATTCTCCAACAGCTTCAAGATTATATTGACTTTTATCAAACTAAAAATGGCCAAATAACAAAAATAGTCCTCTGCGGTGAAAAAATACCAGATCAGCAGTTTTTGGAGAAATTAAAAATACCAATTGAAATAGCTCAAAATCCAGACTATACAACAGCCATTGGTCTAGCATTAAAACAATGATGAAAATCAACTTGCTACCAGCCCAAAAAAAACAAGAATTAAAATTACGGTTTTTTGAACGCAAAGTTGTTGCCTTTGGTGCTTTTCTAACAACTTTAATCCTGTTTTTAATAATTTGTCTAGCTATTATTTATCTAACCCTTTACTTAACTCAATTGCAAATTAAGCAAAGCAATGCTCTTTTTAATCAAGCCCAAGAACTTGGAGAACAAGTAGTTGAACTCAATCAAGAGCTATCTGGCTTTATCAATCAACGACTTGAATACTTGGCTAAAATCATTGAAGAACAAGTAACCTGGTCGCCGATTTTAGAAAAACTAGCTCAAATTGTGCCAAAAAACACGCGACTCGAATCTTTAGAAATCAATAACAAAGAGATTAAAATCGGAGGCTATGCTGAGACAAGGGATGATGTTTTGCTCTTGCAAAAAATTTTGGGGCAAGAAAAACAATTTATTGACATTAACTCGCCTTTGTCAAATGTTGTTAAACAAAAAAACATTGATTTTTATCTCTCTTTTAAGATAAAAGAATGAAAATAAAACAAAAAATCCATCTAACTATTTTTATTATTGTTATTGTTATATTTAGTCTAGGATGGTTTGGTTTTAGGCCACTCTTAAATCAAGTCAGACAAATCAGTAAAGTAGTTGAACAGCAGCAAGTAATTATCAAAAATCCTAATTTGCAAAAACAGTATCAAGCCCAAATAACTCAATTAAAAACAGAATATCAGGCAATAGAGCCCAAACTGCCTCTTTTAAGGCAAAGCTTGCTAGAAAGAGAAAAAGCAGTTGAATTCATCAAAATTTTGGAACAAGCTGCTAGAATTAATACGCTTGAACAAGAAATACAAGCATTGCCTGAAGAAAAAGATGGTCTAAACTTTAGGCTTAGTTTAAGAGGCACTTTCCCAAATTTTCTACGTTTTTTGGAATTTATAGAAAATAGTCAGTATTTACTACAAGTATCTAATATTAAAATTAAATCCTTGCGCGACAAAGAAAAACAATTAACCGATCAAAGCCAAAGCAATGTTGAGATTAAAGTCTATATCACTCAATAAAGTAATTTTTATAATTTCGGGATTAACTCTAATTTTAATCTTGCTTTTGTTCTATTTCTATCTTGGCAGGCCAATTTTTATACCGCGAGGCGAACTTTTCTTAATGCAGACAGAAAAGGTGCAGATTCAAAAAGAGCTTTTTCAAAAAGTAATCTCTGATTTAGAAATTCGCTCCCAAAAAGCTCAAAATGCTTTGGACAAATTACATGCTGACCCATTTAAACTCTAAATTTCTTTTTCTCGGCCAGCTCAATTTCTTCTTTTTTTTCAATAACTTCCCGGCTTTTTTGTTTCAACTCTGTTTCAACGAATTCATTTAGTTCAATTAAGCGTTTTTTGAGATATTCATTATTATTCTTTGACGGATCATCTAAGACCTCATTTAATAAAACTTTTAAAAGCAAGCCGATCTTTGGGCAAGGCCGAATTTTCAAAGTATTCATCACATCTTCGCCATTAATTTTAAGCATTTTAACCGAGATTGGATCCTTAGAAACTTTATTAATCAGATATTCAAAATATCTTAATCGATATGGTCGCGCTTTAGGCACTCCAGAGCCCAACCTGTCGGCAATACGCAAATTGATTAGATCTCTCATGTTTTCCGGACCAACCCGACGGATCAAACGTCTGACTCCGGCTTCAGTTATCCTGTCCGGATCAGACAAAAACATATGATTGCGAATTAAAACAACTATTTTTGTGATTGTTTCTCGAGAAAAGCGCAGTCTTCTTAAAATTCTTATTGCCCATTGAGCACTTAAGAAATCATGATTATAAAAAGTCGCATCACTCCCTTCTCCTTCTTTAACATGCGGCTTGGCAATATCGTGCAGTAAAGCAGCTAATCGCAAGGCCAGGCCAGTCCGGCTATATTTTAGAGACAATAAAGAATGCTCGAAAACAGTATAAATATGGTGTTTGTTTTGAATAACACCAATACCTATTTCTAATTCTGGGATAATATATTGCAGGAGCTTAAGCTTTTTAAGCATTAAAACGCCCTGATCTGGGCTATTAGACTGAATTATTTTAACAAACTCATCGCGTATTCGTTCTTGAGCAACAAACTTCAATAAATTATGATATTTTTTGATTGCTTTTTCTGTTTTTTCTTCTATCTTAAAATCTAATTGTACCGCAAAACGCACTGCTCTCATTAGGCGCAAAGCATCTTCAGAAAATCTATCTTCTGGATTGCCAACTGTTCGAATAAGTTTTTTTTCAAGATCTTTAGTGGGGTTTATAATTTTTTTACCGTTAAAGGCAATAGCATTGATAGTAAAATCACGTCTTTTTAGATCTTCTTCTAAAGAATCAGTGAATTCTATTTTATCTGGATGTCTTTTATCAGTATATTTTGCTTCTTTGCGAAAAGTAGTTATCTCGGTTTTTGTCGGCAAAACCGTTACTGTGCCGAATTGATTATTATAAAAACTTTTTTTAAATAATACTTTAACCTGTTCGGGCAAAGCATTAGTCGCAATATCCCAGTCTTTTGGTCCGCCAGCTGGCGGATTTGCCATTATTAAGTCCCTAACGCATCCGCCAACTAAATAAGCCTCATAACCGGCTTGTTGAAGTTTTGCAAGTATTTTTTTGACTTGTTCTTGTATTTGCAGCATAATTATATTATACTATAGAAAATTTCTAATTACTAATTAGAAATTTGTGCTTGCCCTTGTAGCTTAATTGGATAAAGCAGGTCTCTTCTAAGGACAAGACTGCAGGTTCGATTCCTGCCAAGGGCGCTTAATAATTAATTCGTGGTGAGCGTAGTGTAGTGGTCTAGCACAAGAGTTTGTGGAACTCTTAGGGGGAGTTCGAATCTCCTCGCTCACCCAAAGAGGCAAATCATATTTTTTAATTTTTAATTTTAAAAATTAAAAATAATAATATAATCTGCCCTCGTAGTGAAACGGATATCACGCGACGCTTCGGACGTCGTATTCTGGGTTCAAATCCTGGCGAGGGCACTCTAGGCGCATAGCTTAATGGCAAAGCAATGGCCTCTTAAGCCATTGATCAGGGTTCGACTCCCTGTGTGCCTACACGCCGATGATATTTTTTATGCACCTCTTTCAACCGCTGATCAGTAATATGAGTGTAAATTTGTGTTGTTGTGATTGAAGAGTGGCCTAAAATCGCTTGGATTGAACGCAAATCAGCCCCGCCAGCCAAAAGGTCCGTTGCCAACGAATGCCTTAAAGTATGCGGCGTTATCTTTTTTGTCAAACCAGCTTTAATCGCCCATCTTCTGACTATTCTCTGGATAGAACGCGTTGTTAGACGCTGATTATTGTTTTTATTAATCAATAAGGCTTGTTCTGGGTCTTTTCTTGATTCTAAATAATATTTTAGCGCTTTCTGGGCTGTTTCTGATAAAAAAACCGGCCTTATTTTACCACCTTTGCCGCGGACATAAAATTCAGTTTTAAGTAAATTAATGTCTTCGCGATTCAAATTAACTAATTCTGAAACGCGCAATCCGGTTGAAAATAAAACCTCCAAAATCGCTTTATCGCGCAGATTATTTGGCGCCTGCAATAGTCTATCCAACTCATCGGTTTGCAAAAAAATAACCTCTCTATCAGTCTGTCTGGCAAGCTCAATTTTTTCAGCAGATAAAACTTTGATATCGCGCTTAGCCAGATATTTTAAAAAGTTGCGCAAAGCGATAATATGATAATTTTGAGTATTTTTTTTGAACTGTTGGCGATTAAGCCAAATCCTATACTGCCGCACAATTTCAGCAGTGATTTGTCTTGGCGTTTTAATCTTGCTGAATCTCACAAAACGCTTTAAATAGTGCGAATAATTCTCAACTGTTTTAGCAGAACGATTCTTCTCGATTTCTAGATATTCTAGATATTCTAAAATTAGCTTTTGTATAGACATAACTTTTCTTTTATGATATACTAAAATCATGCTTAAATCAAATATAATCAAAAAATCTCAAACTCATAAAACAGACACTGGTTCAGCTAAAGTGCAAATTGCTTTATTAGACCAGAAAATAAAAGAACTGACAACTCATTTGCGAAAACATTCCAAAGACATCCATTCGCGCCGCGGTCTTTTGAAAATGGTTTCCAAAAGAAAAAAACTCTTAAAATATTTAAAAAATGTCCATCATAAAGCATAAAGAACAAAGAATAGCTGTTTTGATTGATGTCCAGAATATGTATCATTCGGCTAAGAATCTCTATCAGGCAAAAGTCAACTTCAAAGAGATTTTAAAAATAGCTGTGGCAGATCGCAAGCTTATTCGAGCCATTGCCTATGTTATTCGGACAGAAAGTGGTGAAGAAAAGGCCTTTTTTGGAGCTCTAACCAAATTCGGCATTGAAACAAAGACTAAAGATCTGCAAATATTTTTGGGCGGCATAAAAAAGGCAGATTGGGATGTTGGCATCACTGTTGACGCAATCAGATTAAGCAGCAGCGTTGATGTGATTATCTTAATCACCGGAGACGGCGATTTTATACCCTTAATTGAGCATTTAAAAAACCTGGGCAAACAAGTTGAAGTTATTGCTTTCGCTAAATCAGCTTCACATAAACTAATAGAAATAGCTGATGATTTTATTGATTTAAGCTTAGACCAAAAAAAATATTTAATTAAATAATTATAATAATATTTATGGAAGAAAAACAATACAAACTCAAACTCGGCAATAAAGATTTAATTATTGGCATCGGCAAATTTGCTGGTCGAGCTAATGGCGCTGTTACAGTTCAATACGGCGATACTTTAATCTTAGCCACAGCTGTAATGGCTAAAAAGCCGCGAGAAGAAGTGGATTATATGCCCCTAATGGTCGATTATGAGGAGAAATTATACGCCGCAGGCAAGATAAAAGGCAGTCGTTGGGTCAAAAGAGAAGGAAGGCCATCTGATGAAGCAATTTTAACAGGCAGATTGATTGATCGCTGTTTAAGACCATTATTTGATGAACGAATTCGTAATGATATTCAAGTGATTATTACTGTTTTCTCAATTGACGAAGATAATGATCCAGACATCCCAGCTATTATTGGCGCTTCTTTGGCATTAGGAATCTCTAATATCTCATGGGATGGACCAATTGGAGCCTGCCGCATTGCTATTATTAATAAACAAATAATTCTTAATGCTTCCTATGGTTGTCGGCGTAAGGCTGATTTAGACCTAGTTGTCGCCGGTCCAAAAAATCAAATCAATATGCTTGAAGGCGAAGCAAAAGAGATTCAAGAAGAGCATGTTGTCAAAGCGGTTGACGTTGGTCTGAAATATATTCAAGAAATCATTAATTTTCAAGAACAGATTATCCAAGACATAAATCCAACAAAAATCAAACTTGATTTGCAAAATTTACCTGATGATCCTGAAAAGCCAGAAAAACTAGTAGAAAATGGCAAAAGAGTTGACGGAAGAGGCGTATCCGATATACGTCCGATATCGGTTGAAGTTGGATTATTACCACGAACCCACGGATCTGGGCTTTTCAATAGAGGCGAAACTCAAGTTTTAAGTATTGTTACTTTAGGACCGTCTAGCGACGAACAATTTCTAGAAACAATGGAAATAGAGGGCAGAAAAAGATTTATGCATCATTATAACTTCCCCCCGTATTCAGTTCAAGAAGTTGCACCTCTGCGCGGACCTGGTCGGCGCGAAATTGGACATGGCGCTTTAGTAGAACGCTCTCTCATGCCTGTTATTCCGAATCAAGAAAATTTCCCATATACAATTCGCGTTGTTTCTGAAGTTTTATCGTCTAACGGTTCTTCTTCCATGGCGTCTGTCTGCGCCACTAGTTTAGCTTTAATGGATGCAGGAGTGCCGATTAAAAAATCAGTTGCCGGAATTGCCCTTGGATTAAGCGAAGACCATAAAACAATATTAACCGACATTCAAGGGCCAGAGGATCGCTATGGGCTAATGGACTTTAAGGTCGCCGGGACAGAGACTGGAATAACAGCTGTGCAAATGGATGTCAAAACTACTGGCATCGATTTAGTGTTATTGCAAAAAGCATTTGTCCAAAGCAAAGAAGCCCGTTTTGAAATTTTGCAAAAAATGCAAAAAGCAATCGCAAGCCCGCGTCAAGAACTTTCGCCTCTTGCTCCCCGTATTTACACTATCAATATACCGCCAAAAAACATTGGCGACATAATTGGCAAAGGCGGTAAAACCATTCGCGAAATTACCGAAAAAACTAATGTTGATATTGATATCCAAGACGATGGACTTGTTACGATTACTTCAGAAAAAGCCGAAGAAGCTCAAAAAGCAATTGATTGGATTCAAAAAATTATTCACGAAGCCAATGCTTTTACAAGGAGGAACACAAATCAATACGCCTAAAATATTTATCAGAACAATGCAGGACGATCTGCAAAGCCTAACAACGCGAAAGGCTGTTTTTGAAACTAATGTACAAATAAAACCAAAAGCAAGCTCAAAGGCTCCTCCGCCAAAAGAACTGCCAGTGGCTTCTCTAAAACAACCTGCAAAATACATAGAACCTCCAGTAAGAATCGTTGAGAAAATAGTTGAAAAGCCAGTGATCAAAGAGATCAGGGTTCCTGTTGAAAAAATCGTTGAGAAAATAGTTAAAGTTCCTGTTGAAAAAATCGTTGAGAAAATAGTTAAAGTTCCTGTTGAAAAAATCGTTGAGAAAATAGTTAAAGTTCCTGTTGAAAAAATCGTTGAGAAAATAGTTAAAGTTCCTGTTGAAAAAATCGTAGAAAAAATAGTTAAAGTTCCTGTTGAAAAAATCGTAGAAAAGTCGGTCAGCACTGATAAGTCAAGACAACTAAAGCAAACAATAATAATTTTAATCTTAGTAATAATTTTAACAGCGTTTGGCTTTGGCGGATATTATTTACTCAAAATGCCAGGCCAGCAAATAGTGGTGAAACCCCAGCCAACTCCTGAGCCATTGCCAAGTGAACCCGTGCCGCAAGAACCAGCCATCCCCCAACCCGGACTTCTGCCTAATATCCCGCAAATTGTTCAGACAAAAACCGATAAACCGCTAAACTTGCCTCCGGATTTAACTTATAAAGATTATAATCTTCTTGTTTTTCCTGATAAAAAACTTGGTTTGGTTTTGCAGGTTTCTAATGTTTTAGAGAGTTTGGCTGAAATGGTTTTTTGGGAAAAAACAATGCTCCAAGATTTATCATGGCTTTTTCTTGATAACGCACCGTCAAAAGCAAAATTCAAAGTCAATAATTGGGAATATCCGAATATTGTTATTCGCTTCCAAGACACAATTGATCTTTCGCAAAGCTTACACTATACTCTAATTCAAAATAAACTAATTATTACTACTTCTGAAGAAAGCATGAGCTTAATTATTAATGCGTTGCTACATGAATCTTAAAAAAATTAAAAAACAATTAGAAAGAGAGAGAAAAGCTATAAACAGAGAGCTGAAGCGTTTTACTAAAAGAGATGGAAAACTTAAAAATGATTATGACACTATTTTCCCTGATTTGGGCACTGCTTCAGACGCTAATGCTATAGAAGTAACTATTTATAGCGATACTTTGCCGGTTGAATATAATCTAGAAACACGGCTTTTGGCAATCAATAAAGCTTTAGAGCGAATTAAGAATAAAACTTTTGGATTTTGCACGAATTGCAAAAAACCGATTGAAGAAAAACGGCTGGAAATTGTCCCTGAAATCGAACTTTGTTTAATTTGCAAACAAAAAAATGCCCGCTAAATTAAAATCTGCCGCGATTGTTGGGTTAGACGCTCAAATAATTGATGTTGAGGTTGATATCTCGCCCGGGCTTCATCATTTTATTATTGTCGGCCTGCCAGATACAGCTGTACAGGAATCCAGGCAAAGAGTCAGCGCCGCAGTAAAAAATAGTGGGGCTATGCCGCCGCGCAAAAGCCATTGTTTAACAGTAAATCTAGCGCCGGCTGATTTAAAAAAACAAGGACCGGCTTATGATTTACCAATTGCTTTGGGCTACTTACTGGCTTCCAGCCAAATTGCATTTGATGCAAAAAATAGGCTTTTTGTCGGTGAATTATCTTTAGATGGCTCAATCCGCCCAGTTAACGGTGTTTTGCCAATGGCTATTTTGGCAAAAAATAAAAAAATCCAAGAATTTTATGTCCCGGCTCAAAACGCGGCTGAAGCTGGTTTAGTTACTGACCTCAAAATAATACCTGTCAGCAATTTAAAAGAATTAATCAGCCATCTTAATCAAAAAAACATTATCAAAGCTTATGTCCAGCAGCCAGTATCTTGGCAAGCAGAGTATTTATTTGATATGGCCCACATTAAAGGGCAGGAACATGTCAAACGCGCTCTAGAAATCGCCGCGGCCGGCGGGCATAATATCTTGCTTTCTGGTCCGCCAGGCGCTGGCAAAACCCTGCTAGCCAGAGCAATGCCTTCGATTCTGCCAGAAATGCCCATAGAAGAGGCTTTAGAAGTAAGTAAAATTTACAGCATTGCTGGTCTTTTATCCAATAAGAGCCCCTTGATTCAACAGCGGCCGTTTCGAGCGCCTCATCATACCTGTTCAAATATTGCTCTGGTTGGCGGCGGCACATGGCCAAAACCAGGCGAAATCAGCTTGTCCCATCATGGCGTTTTGTTTTTAGACGAACTGCCCGAGTTTTCAAGAACCGCTTTGGAGGCCCTGCGCCAGCCATTAGAAAATAAAACTATTAATGTTGCTAGAGTTAATTATTCAGTTGATTTCCCGGCTAACTTTATTTTAGTAGCGGCAATGAATCCCTGCCCTTGCGGCTATGCTTCTGACCCCTATCACCAATGCACTTGTTCTCCTTCTGCTATCAAGCATTATCGTAAAAAATTATCCGGCCCGCTTCTCGACCGCATTGACTTGCATGTTGAGGTATCGGCTGTCAAATATACGAAATTAGCCTCGGAGAAAATGGCTGAAGCATCAGAGCAAATCCAAAAAAGAGTCCAGTTAGCCCAAAATAGACAACTAAAAAGAAAAGCGATCAACAGTCAAATGACTTTGGGCCAAATTGCTGAATTCTGTAAAATTGAAGCGGCTGGACAGCAGCTTTTGCGCCAAGCAGTTGACCAAATGCACCTTTCAGCCCGGGGCTATCATCGCGTCTTAAAAATCAGCCGGACAATTGCTGATTTATCCCAAGATGATAATATCCAAACTCAATATATTGCTGAAGCCTTGCAATATCGGCCTATTTGTTCAGCGGATTTTTAGCTCCATAAACGCTGAAATGCAAATGGCAACCAGCCGGACCCTGGGGAATTGTTCGTCCAGTATGCCCCATTAAGCCAATTCTTTGCCCTTTTGCAACTTTCTGGTTCACCTTGACAAATATTTCGCTTAGATGAGCATATAAAGTAGCCGTGCCATTAGCATGCTTGATTTTCACGTATTGGCCGGCCCCGCCGTTCCAGCCCTCTGAATCAGCAATAATTACTTCTCCAGCGGCCGCCGCATAAATCAATGTGCCGCAAGCATTAGCAATGTCAATGGCATTATAAGGATGCAGGCCCTGCGAAATGCGGCCAGTTGTCGGATAACCAAAATAACCAGCTAAATTAGGCAATTTCTGACTAACATAAATCTTTTTAGGCTCTGCTTTAACCTTGCCGTCAGGAATAATCAATATTTGCCCGGATTCAAGTTCATTAGAGCTAAGTTCGTTAAAAGCCGCGATTTTTTCTAAGTTTTCTAAATCAGCGCTGTATTTCACAGCAATACTGCTTAAAGTATCGCCAGGTTGGACTTTGTGCTTAACGCCAGTTATCGGCAGAATATCTAATTGATCGCCTGGTTTGATAAAATCGTTGTCTTTTAAACCATTAGCCCAAAGAACTGTATTAGTGCTTATGCCGAATCTGGCAGCGATTGCTGAGGCTGTGTCGCCCAGCTGAACTTCGTACTGAACAATTTCTTTTCCAGGCACAGTTGTCGGCCCTGAATTATTTAAAATGCTATTATCTTGAAAAATTATTAAGTTATTATCTTCCGGCTCTGGGCTGACTAAAGCGGCTAAAACGCTTGAGCGCCGCATTGGTTGTTCAACCTCTTCTGGCAAAACAAATTGCTCAACAGTCTGCTCCTTTTTGGCAAATAAAAAAGCCTGGCCAAAAGCTAGGTTGACTAAAATAACCCCTGCGGTTATTGCGATTATGCTCCGTTTAGTCGGATCCATATAATTAATATAAATCATATAGCATCTAACATATGGTGTCAAGACTTGGACAATATTTTCTTGTGGATAAGCAAATTTTAGCCAAAATTATTAAAGCGGCAAATTTGTCTGAAAAAGACAAAATTCTTGAGATTGGTCCGGGCACAGGCGTTTTAACCCGCGAAATCGCCAAACGCGTTAAGCAAGTAATTGCCGTAGAAATTGATAAAAATTTAGTCCAAAATCTCAAAATCCCCAAGGTTCGAGTTATAAACCAAGATATCCTATCATACTGCATACCACATACTGCATACAAAATTATCGGCAACATCCCCTATTATATTACTGGCAAAATTTTACGAAAATTTAAGGGCTTTTTCTGCGTCTTTATGCTCCAAAAAGAAGTTGCTCAAAGAATTTGCTCTAAAAAAAGCTCTATTTTATCAATTTCTGTTAATGCCTGGGCCATACCTAAAATAATATTCTTTGTGCCAAAAACAGCATTTTATCCAATTCCAAAAGTAGACTCGGCTATTATAAAAATTATACCTCGCAAAAAACCATATAATATTAATTTTGTTCTGGTTAAAAAAGCTTTTTCTCAAAAGCGCAAAAAACTTAAAAATACTATTGGCATTAACTCTGATTTAAGACCCGAAGACTTGAGTTTAGAAGATTGGCAAAAACTATCTTTAATTAGTGGATAACTTGATTGGCAGGAATTTGGCATTTGTGTTAAAATAAATTTGCAATCTGTATCTTTAATTTCAAATTACAAATGCCAAATGCAAAATTGCAATTCAAAATTACAAATTAATATAAAACTGCGGGCTTACAAATTTTCTCTAGCAATAATTAGGTTTCTGAGCCATCTATCTAAAAATCAAACAAACCAAATAATTTCTAATCAATTATTAAGATCAGCAACATCAATTGGCGCCAATATCATTGAAGCGCAAGCCGCTTCCTCAAGAAGAGATTTTAAAAATTTTATGAATCATAGCCTAAAATCAGCTAATGAAACAAAATACTGGTTATGTTTATTAAGAGATTCTAATATTGCGCCCACAGAACAAATAGAAACAATACTGCAAGAAGCAATAGAGCTCTCTAAAATACTTGGATCGTCAATGTTAAAATTAAAAGGCAGAAGATAATTTTGAATTTTTAATTGCAATTTGTAATTTTTAATTTGGAATTTTAAATTTGCATTATGTCTCAAAAATCTCCCAAATTTCTAATAATCCTCACTATTCTGCTCTTTTCAGCCGTTGCCTCGGCTGCCGGGTTTTTGGTATTGAAAGATAAGAAGATTGATTTTGGCAGGATTTTCAGCAAAAAAACAAAAGATATCTCGGCTTCGGTTTCTGGAATATTAACCGGTAAAAAATCAATAAAACCAGCACGAGAAACGCAAGTAACCCCAAACCAAACAGGCACTAATTTAACTGATGTTATGGCCCAGCTAGTAGCCGAGCAAATGATCAAAACTGGTTTAGACCCGGAAAAAATAGACCAAAACATTGACTTGTCATCGCTCAAAGGCGCAGAAAATTTATTTGTCCTTCCTGAAATTTCAGATGATTCAACCAAAGTCGGAGAAAATAATAATTATTTTCAAGAACTTTCTCAAATTATAAATCAGACTTTTTCTTCATCAACTTTCAAAAAATCAGACATAGAAGTTGCTTCTGAAGCTTTAGAAAGCCAAAATTACGAAGAATTAGACGAATATATTCTGGCTTATAAAATCGCCTATGATAAAATAATAAAACTAACTGTGCCGGTAAATTATAGAAATTTACACAAAGAACAATTAGCTATTTTTGATATTACTAGACAAATTCTGGAAGCTATCCGCAACCAAGAACAAGACCCAATGCTGGCAATGGTGGCTATTGCCAAATATCCTGAAGTCGAAGAGCTGGCTTATCAATTTGCCCAAAAAATTTATGATATGGCAAAAACTCAAAATTA
>Ga0210017_1000460_pt1 | contig 34331 bp, 22 predicted proteins | sample CryGeyCG2014_020_FD_183966 | JGI IMG/M metagenome (GOLD analysis project Ga0210017, IMG submission 183966) | Groundwater microbial communities from aquifer - Crystal Geyser CG08_land_8/20/14_0.20 (SPAdes) (version 2) | ecosystem: Environmental > Aquatic > Deep subsurface > Groundwater | place... | reverse complement strand
ATATTAGACCGGTCAAACATTATGTTAAAGTGGATTTGGAAATTCCGGGTTGCCCGATCAATAAAGAAGAATTTTTTTGGGCGGCCAAAGAATTGATTGCGGGCGTTATCCCCAAAATTCCCCAGCGGCCGGTTTGCTATGAATGTCAGCTGAAACGAAACGAGTGTCTTTTGCAAAAAGGCGAGCCCTGCCTTGGGCCGGTCATTCTGGGTGGCTGCGGCGCGCCCTGCCCGTCAAGCAACTATCCCTGCGACGGCTGCCGCGGTCCGCTCAAAAATGCGGCCACTAATAATTTTAATAACAAATTGAAAGAAATTTATGGGTTTTCCCAGCACGAAATTGATTTAATCATGCAGAGATTCGGTATGCTGGATGACGCGTATCCGGAGCCGCCGGTGATAAAAGGAAATTTGAAAATTAAGAAATTAACGGATTAACGAATTAACGCATTAGAAATTCTTTAATCCGTAATCTGTTAATAAATGATGGACAATAATACATATAAAAATTGACCATATCGCAAAAATTGAAGGGATTGATTTTATAAATAAAAAAAGATTATGAATAACATTTTTTTTATTAAATCTAATATAAGGAACTCCTTGGTGTTCTATCGTTTATTAGCAATAGCAATCATAATTATATTTGGCATAACCGCTTTTGATGTAAATTTCAGCGAGGCGCAAATCGGCAACGCCCAGTTCGTTAGCCAGAGCGTTCCCGCCACAATGACGGCGGGACAGACCTACTCGGTCAGCGTCACGATGGAAAACACCGGAACGTCCACATGGACCAACGCCTCCAACTACAAACTGGGTTCGCAGAATCCACAGGACAACACTACTTGGGGACTTGGTCGGGTAGATTTGGCTGCCACAGACAGTATAGCGCCTGGACAGCATAAGACCTTCGTTTTTAACATTACCGTTCCCTTGATTCATGGAACATATAATTTTCAGTGGCGCATGTTGCGGGAAGCGGTGGAATGGTTCGGTGATCTCTCGCCCAACGCGGCGGTTACCGTATCTGCACCTAATTCTGAACCCGCAATATTATGGTTGGCCAGATCTTCTAATACGAAGGGAGTGTGGGCACTTGCTTCCACATACCGCGCCACCGGGCCCGGAGAACCCTGCGCCAGCGGCCATGGGTGGTTGAATACGCCGTTGTTTGCAAGTAAGATCAACGCGGATGGCTCTAACTCTGAAAAAGTAATACAGATGAATTGCAGCAGGCCTTGGGGCAGTCCTCAAGCCAAAGTGCAAATCCTCAATGGTTATTGGGCAATGATTAACAATGCAAATCTCCATGGTAATCCGCTCGTACTCCAGGAAGAGGTGATGCCTGATCCGGGGTTGATTTTTACTCCGCTTAATGTTGTTCCCGATGGACAGTGGCATACAGTGATTCCAGGTTGCTACATAGAACCAGTTTATATTAATAATTTCGGATCGGGAAGCGCGGATGAATTGCAATGTTACGACGCCGTATGTCAAACGACTGAAAGTCCTTGTCCAGGAGCGAATACACTAACAAATGTTAAGTACATAATCTATAACTCCTGTGAAGACCTTGTCTGTGACGACCAAGCGGTTCCCGTTAAATTTTACCAAAGGGTTTTCTCGGTGATGCGGGTGGCGTATACGGCCGTGGCAGGATGCGGTGGTCCGGAAATCCTAACGGAGGAACAATGGTTCATAAAAAATTATGGGTATGCCGGTTTCGTCAACACAAACTCGGGTCCCAATAATCCAAGCGCGGTAGATATTTATGCTTTGGATGATGAACAAAGCTGCCTTCCTTTCTGGGACTATTATTGTCCGAAGAACAACGAGTGCCTTGGCGACACTACCCCGCCCGCCGCGCCAAGCGGAGTGACGGTGAGTTAGGGTTATTAACTTTATTTAATATTATGCAAATAAAGATCGACCATATCGCTAAAATTGAAGGGCACGCCGGATTTGTGGCAGATATTGCCGATGGCAATGTGACCAAAGCCAGGCTTAATATATATGAGGGAGCCAGGTTGCTGGAAGGGATTTTGCAGGGCCGCTCGTTCCAGGAAGTTTCTCAAATCACTTCCAGGATTTGCGGCGTCTGTCCAGTTGTCCATAACTTGACGAGTTTAAAGGCGCTGGAAGCAGCTTTGGGAGTTTTCCCTTCGCAGCAGACGATTTTGCTGAGGAAACTTATGATGATGGGGCAGATTTTGAACAGCCACGCTTTGCACCTTTTCTTTTTTTCGCTTTCTGATTTTTTTGGAATCAAGGATGATTTAAAATTAATTAAAAAATATTCCAAAAAAGCAAAAGATGCGCTTTTGCTGCGCAATTTCGGCAACAAAATCATTGAAATTGTCGGCGGCCGTTCCATCCATCCCTTAACGCCGGCAGTCGGCGGTTTTAAAAAAGCCCCGGACCAGGAAAAAATAAAAGAAATTCTGAAAGAAAGCAGCCAAGCATTAAGCGCGGCAGTTAATTTGGCAAAATTCTTTAGCCGGTTGAAATATCCTTCATTTGAAAGGCAATGCAATTTTGTCGCATTGAGCTTGCCGGATGAATACGCTGTTTATGATGGATTGATTAAAACGGAAAAAGAGGCAGAATCAATAAGTGAATTTATGCCCAAAATCCAGGAATTTCAAGTCAAGGAAAGCCCGGCGGCAAAACGCTCTCAATTTAAAGGAGAATCTTATATGGTCGGCGCCTTGGCAAGGTTAAATTTAAATTCCAAATATCTCAGCCCAAAAGCCAAATCCGTTTTTAGGGAGACAGATTTGATTCTGCCAATTTCTAATCCTTTTTATAATATTTTGGCTCAGGCAATTGAAATGGTCCATTGCGTCCAAGAAGCTCAGGAGCTTTTAGAAAAAGCGAAAGATATTGATTCTGGGTCTGTTGAACCTCATCCGATTGAAATAAAAGAAGGAAAAGGTTTTGGAGCAATTGAAGCGCCCAGAGGCACACTTTTTTATTTTTATGAAATAGACAAAAATGGTCTGATAAAAAATGCCAATATTATTACTCCAACGGCCCAAAATTTAGCGCGGCTTGAAGATGACTTAGTTGAATATCTGCCAAAATTAACAAAAAGCGGCAAGAGGCTTTGCAAAGAAGAATGTCGGGATTTGATTAAAATGCTTGTGCGGGCATATGATCCGTGCCTGACTTGCGCTACGCATTAGAAGAAATTTAAAATGTAAATATCAAAATGTAAAATTTAGGTATCATAAAATTTGCTTAAGCAAATTTTATGATAATTTTAAATTTTTGAATTATCATTTTTCATTTTGATTTTTGCATTTTGCATTTTTATCATGCATGATTTTCATCTTGCTAATGAAATAGTTAAAATTGCCAGAGAGGAAGCCCAGAAAAACGGGCTTTTAAAAATTGATAAAATTACGATAGAACTGGGTGACATTATTGAACATGGCGAAAGCATCAGCCCGGAGAATTTGGAATATAACATAAATTTGCTGATGCCTTGTCAGGTGCAAGTAAAGTCGATCAAGGGAAATACCTGGAAATTAGTTAGCATCGAGGGAGAATAAATTTTTATTCATGAGGATAGCTTCCGTTAGAAGATACGCGGCGAATTTAATAGATAAAAATTTTGGCAGTTCTTTGAGTCGACCTGCTTATATAGATTTAATAATCACCAAAAAATGTAATTTCCGATGCGGCCATTGCGATACCTGGAAAAGTAACAATATATACCAAATGCCGCCGGAACGCTGGTTCGGACTTCTGGCGCAGATATCGCAGGCCTGGCCAGAGGCGGTGGTTGAGATAAGCGGTGGCGAGCCGCTGATAGAAAAATATCTGTCATTGAAAATCGCCAATCTAGGCAGCCGGCTCGCTCTGGCTATGTCCCTTAACACTAATGGGGCCCTGATTAATGAGCAGACGGCGGCAGATATTTCACGCTCCGGTTTTGCAAGTGTTAAAGTTTCTTTATACAGTCTTGATGAAAGTATCCATGATAAATTAAGAGGAGTTTCGGGCGCCGGCGCCAAAGCGAAAAAGGCCCTTAGGCATTTGAAAGATAAAAACAGAAAAAACGAAATAAAAATCGAGGTCGGCTTGCTTTTAACGGGTCTAAATATTGAGGGTATCAGCGATCTGGTCCTCTATTGCCAGGAAAATAATTTTAATTTAATAATTCAGCCGCTTGATTTTAATATTGAGCGTTTCTATCGGGAGAATTGGCATTCCAGTTCGGAGCTTTGGCCGACAAAGGAACAAGTTGAAAAATATTTGAAGCCAATAATAAAAAACAAACCCCCAGTCATAAAAAATCCATCTTTTCATCTTAAACTTATTTATCGGTATTATCTTGACGGAAATTCTTTGGGAAGAAGGCCATGTTTGGCACCGTATAATAATTTAATTATTGAGCCAAACGGAGACGTCAAGCTTTGTTTTCGAAGTCAGCCAATCGGCAATATCGGAGAAAACAACATCCAAGGAATTTGGCAAGGTAAAAAGGCGAAAGAGGAGCGTCAACGCTTGAGATTCTGTCAAAAAAGCTGTAAAATAATAGGGTGCAACATGAGAAAACAACTAAAAGATTTGTTATGATTTACGATCTAATTATTATTGGCGGCGGACCGGCTGCCATAAGCGCTGCAATTTTTGCGGCTAGAAAACAATTAAAAACTTTGCTTTTAACCAGAGAATTTGGTGGTCAATTGATGGAAGGTTATAAGATAGAAAATTATCTAGGATATTGGGCTATTTCCGGAGTAGAATTAGTTCAAAAATTTGTTGAACATCTAAAAAGATTTGATAAAAAAGCAAGCCAGGGCGATTTTGATTTGGAAATCAAAGAAGGGGAAACTGTACTCAGCATAAGATTAAAACAAAATGAGGGAGACGAGAGAGAATCTAAAAATTTTGACGCCCAATCAAATAAAGAAAATTATCAAGGTAAAGCCATTATTATCGCTACCGGTAAGTCGGAAAGAAAATTGGAAATTCCCGGAGCCAAAGAGTTTGAAGGCAAAGGGATTTCTTATTGCGCAACTTGTGATGCCCCTATTTTCCGTGATAAAATAGTGGCAGTTATCGGAGCGGGAGACGCCGGGCAGGATACTGTCTGGCAATTGACCAAATATGCTTCAAAAATCTATCTTTTGAATCGTTACGATGAGTTGCGTGGTGATGATAAAGAACTGCGAGAAAGGCTGAAAAAAGATAAAAAAGTTGAAATATTAAATGAAGTTGAGATAATTGAGATTTCGGGCGAAAAATTTGTTAATGGACTAGTTTATAGAAGCTTCAGGACAAAAGAGGAGCGCAAAATAAATGTCAATGGAATTTTTGTAGAAATCGGTTCAACGCCCGCATCTATGTTTTTAGAAGGATTATTAAGATGCAACGATAAAGGAGAAATTATAATTAATCATGATAGCTGCGTGACGTCGGTTCCGGGCATTTTTGCGGCCGGAGATGTGACCGATGCATTGGGAAAACAGATTATAATTGCCGCGGGCATGGGAGCCAAAGCGGCGCTGGGCGCGTATAATTATTTAAAAAATCAATAACAGCGACCCGAATGATCCGAATCTCCATCCGAATGCTCCGAATGGCATCAAAATGGCGCAAAGTCCCGCTCGGCGGGACATTATCTGAATGCGCCCATCCGAATGTCTGATTCGGATAATTCGGATATCATTCGTAGATTAGGATCGTTTTAATGAAATGGTTAAGGTTTATTCCACTCCAACTTGCCCTTATTGTCATACGCTTAAAGCTTTTTTGAAAGAAAAAGGCGTTGAATTTCAAGATATTGATGTTTCTCAAGACGAAAAAGCTCTGAATGAAATGATTGATAAATCAGGCCAGATGGGCGTGCCGGTTTCAGATATTGACGGGCAAATTGTTATTGGCTTTGACAGAGAAAAAATTTGTCAGTTACTGAAAATAGAGTGTTAACAGCGACACGGATTACCCTGATTTTACACACGGATGACCCGGATCAATTTATCCGGATAATCCGGGTGCAGTCCGGATATCGGGGTCGCTTTCAAAAATGACAAAAATAGCTATAAATGGATTTGGGAGAATAGGGCGTCCAACATTTAAACGAATTTTAAGCCATCATCAAGGGTTGGAAGTTGTTGCAATTAATGATTTAACCGATGCGCCGACTTTGGCGCATTTGCTAAAATATGATTCTATTTACGGGATGTATGATAAAACCGTCAAGGGTAAAGATGGTGAATTGGATGTTGGCGGACAAAAAATAAAAATTTTGGCCGAAAAAGATCCGGGTAAATTGCCTTGGAAGGATATGGGTATTGATATTGTGCTTGAATGCTCCGGAGTTTTTACCGAATATAAGGAAGCCAAAAAACATACTGAAGCAGGTGCCAAAAAAGTGATAATTTCTGCGCCGACCAAAAGCAGAGAGATTCCGACTTTCGTTTTAGGAGTCAACGAAGAGAAGTATGATTCCGAAAAAAATAATATTATTTCAATGGCTTCCTGCACCACAAATTGTCTGGCGCCGGTGGTTAAAGTTTTGCACGATAAATTTAAAATTGTGCACGGCTTTATGACGACAGCGCATAGCTACACAAACGACCAGCGCCTGCTTGATTTGCCGCACAAAGATTTGCGTCGGGCAAGAGCGGCGGCACTTTCAATTATTCCGACAACTACGGGCGCGGTAATTGCCGTCACAAAAACAATTCCGGAACTTGAGGGAAAATTAGACGGAATTTCGCTTCGCGTGCCGACGCCGGTCGTCTCAATTACTGATTTTGTCTGTGTTGTCAAAACTCCGACATCGGTCGAAGAAATCAATATGGAATTTAAAAAGGTTTCGCAGACAAAAAAACTTGACGGAATTTTGGGCATTGAAGACGCACCCCTGGTTTCGATAGATTATAAAGGCAATACTTATTCTTCAATCGTTGACGCAAATTATACAATGGTAATGGACGAAACTTTGGTTAAGGTCTTGGCCTGGTATGATAATGAATGGGGATACGCCTGCCGTTTGGCAGAAATGACAGACTATATCGGAAAATTGCTGTAAAATAATTATGCGTACAAGTTGGCGGAGATGGCAGAGTATGTTTTGAAATAAATTTTATTTATTGATTTTTTTATATTTTTATGGATTTTAAAAATAAATGGAATAGTTGGATTTGGAGAGCGCTTATATTAATTAGTTTGGTATTTTGTATTATTTTAGGCATCTTAGGTTTAGTTGCGCCAGGATTTGAAGGCCACCGAACCGGCCCATTAATAGTTTTGATCATAGGGGTGCTTACCGGTATAATTTATATTAAAATATATATACGGAATCGGGGCATGCCTAATAGATTTTTAGAGTAAGATTGATATGGTGATATCACTCGGATGACGCAGATAAAAAAACTCACCTGCTTTTCTCTTAAAAGGTGATGAGTCGCAACACCCTTGACAACCGTTAAAATAAGAGTAAAATAGATAGTGCATAGAGGGACTTTGGTCCCGGAAAGGAAAATATGCCTGTGTAAAAGAACCCAAAAATTAGATAGTTTTTAGGCAAAAATACAACTTGAGGGGTTCTTAATTAAAAACTATTAAGAGGTCTGACTAGTTGTATTTTTTATTTTGTAAGCGACACTGATACACGGATTGCACGCGGATGACACGGATGAAGGGATAGAACTTTGAAAATTTAATAGGTAAGGTAAATTAAACCAGTTTAATTTTGAGTTAGTAAAGATTAGGGGGAGATTTTTAAAATCCACCCCACCCCTCCTTTTTTTAAGGAGGGAGCAGAAATAATCTTTTTAAGTTGTCTCGAAAAAACTTGTTGGATTCTAGAGGTGTTGAGTCGCTTTACTGCCTGAATGTGGTCGCCCTGCTTAGCGGGGCAAGACCGCGCTCAGCGCGGTCGAAGATCGATTCAGCAATTTTAGTTCTAACATTTACAATGAGAGTTTGATTCTAGCTCAGGATGAACGCTGGCGGCGTGGATAAGGCATGCAAGTCAAACGGTCGTGCCTCACTATCGTTCAGCACTCCCTAAATTAAAAGTTCAAAAATCAAAATGCAAAATTACAATTTAAAATTAAAAATTTTGAATTTTGCATTGTAATTTTGATTTTTAAATTTTGATTTTTGATTTTGAGTGCCGAGCAGTAGCGAGGCACGATAGTGGCAAACGGGTTAGTAACGCGTAGGTAACTTACCCTGAAGTCTTGGATAACTCCGCGAAAGCGGAGCTAATACAAGATGGAAATGAGGGGACATATGTCATTCTCATTTAAAGATGCGTAGTAATACGCGATGCTTCAGGAGAGGCCTGCGTCCTATCAGCTAGTTGGTGAGGTAACGGCCCACCAAGGCGATGACGGGTAGGGGGACTGAGAGGTCGGCCCCCAACATCGGAACTGAGACACTGTCCGGACTCCTACGGGAGGCTGCAGTCAAGAACCTTCGACAATGGGCGAAAGCCTGATCGAGCGACGCCGCGTGAATGAAGAAGCCCTTCGGGGTGTAAAATTCTTTTATAGGGGAGCAATTTTGAGTGTACCCTATGAATAAGGGGTTCCTAAACTCGTGCCAGCAGGAGCGGTAATACGAGTACCCCAAGCGTTATCCGGAATTACTGGGCGTAAAGCGTCTGTAGGGGGTTTTGATAGTCCTTATGTTAAATGTTAAGGCTCAACCTTAACGCTGCTTGGGAAACGTCAAAACTAGAGAGTGCGAGAGGCTGATGGAACCTACGGTGTAGGGGTGAAATCCGTTGATATCGTAGGGAACACCAAAAGCGAAGGCATTCAGCTGGTGCATCTCTGACCCTGAGAGACGAAAGCGTGGGGAGCAAAAAGGATTAGTGTCATTGCTTCGCAATGGAATTTCTAAATCTTAATTTCTAATTTCTAAATAAATCTCAAATTTGTTTAGGATTTAGGGTTTTGAATTTAAGATTTCCACTGCGAAGTGATGGCCCGCCAGGGTATGGCGGAAATAGTCCCTCGTCGATGAGACGAGAAAAAACTTGGCTATATGCTGGAAAATCCGTAGCGAGTGTCGTAAGACACGAGCGAAGCCCAGCACCGAATTTATTCTGGTGCTGTGGCGGAAAGTATCCGGCACTACCACTTTAAAGAAAGGAGGTAAAAATGATAGCAAGAATGATAAGATTCGATGGAAAATCTGTCGCTACCTTTCTTAATGGCGAGCCAAACTCGCTGAAAATGAGAGAGAGGCGAGATATTTTTTTGGAAGAAGATCAATTTCCAAAAGAAAAGAGGGCCGAGAAAGTATGGAAGTTAGCGGAGAAATGGCAGCAAGAAGTAAAAGCAGAAGATTCAGATGATGTAGTGATTTTTTTGGAATTTGTTGGAAATTAAGTGGTAAAAAAGTGTCCGGTGCGGACAACCAGCAGGGAAGTCGTCGTAGAGGCGACCCCTCAGAGACTATACGCTGAGGGCAATTCGTTAAAAAATTGAATTTAGTTGCGCGAAATTTGGTCAGACCAAATTTCGCGCAACATCTGATTTTAGCGAAGTGCTATGATATAGTCCGAACCTTGCAGCGATGCAAGGAGCGCAGTAGAAATATCTGCGCCATGCAATAATTTTGAATTTTGAATTGTCATTTTGATTTTTGCATTTTGACTTTTGAATTTCAATTTTGTTGCAGAGCAACAAAATTGTAGATACCCTTGTAGTCCACGCCCTAAACTATGCAAACTAGCCATTTGAAGTATCGACCCTTCAGGTGGCGAAGCTAACGCGTTAAGTTTGCCGCCTGGGAAGTACGGCCGCAAGGCTAAAACTCAAAGAAATAGACGGGGACTTGCACAAGCGGTGGAGCATGTGGTTCAATTCGACGACAAGCGAGGAACCTTACCAGGTCTAGACACCCATCTGAAGTCTGTTGGAAACAGCCGACGTCTCACAAGGACAGATGGGCCAGGTATTGCACGGTTGTCGTCAGCTCGTGGCGTGAGCTGTTCTCTTAAGTGAGGAAACGAGCGCAACCCCTATGCTGCGTTACAAGTGTCGCAGCAGACTGCCTCAGACAATGGGGAGGAAGGTGGGGACGACGTCAAATCAGCGTGATCCTTTGATGACCTGGGCTACACACGTGCTACAATGGCCGGTACAAAGGGAAGCGAAGCCGCAAGGCGGAGCTAATCCCATCAAAGCCGGCCCCAGTTCGGATTGAGGTCTGCAACCCGACCTCATGAAGCCGGAATCGCTAGTAATCGCGCATCAGCCATGGCGCGGTGAATACGTTCTCAAGTCTTGTACTCGGGTCGCTGTGCGATTGCACAAATTAGTCCGTTAAAATCGGGCCAGAAAAAGCGCAATTTTTTGAAGCGAAATCGCAGGTCTTTCCTCGCGAGGGGACGACCGAAGGGTGAAATTAGCATTTCATAGCTTGAATAACAGTCGTGGCGCAACATATTGGTTATCCCGCGAGTACAGGGAGAAGCTATTGCGTAATAAAACCCCATTAGATAATTTTATATCAAACGGGGCAAGTATGTTGCGTGTAGTGTTATCGAGATACGAAAGAAATGTTTGTGTGATTACCACAGGAGATCTTGTATAATTATTCGAGGTTTGTTAACATCGAGATATATGCAAGAAGTCAGCAGAGTCCGTAGTACCGAAAGGAAACCATTTCAAAGAAATTTGAAGTTGTATAAGCCATTTGGGAAGGGACAAATTCGAAAGCAAAAACTCGATCCTTATTACATTGCGGGTTTTATCGATGGCGAAGGATCGTTTTCGGTCAGTTTGGGAAAACATAAAACCCTAAAAAGACGTATAGAAGTTAGGCCCGAATTTGAAATAGAATTACGGGCAGATGATCAAGAAATTTTGGAGAGAATTCTTATAACAATAGATTGTGGAAAAATTTATGATTGTTCGTATGATAGATATGGTTGGTATCCACATGTTAAGTATAAGATTACAAGCGTTAAGGATATGAGAAAATATCTTTTTCCTTTTCTTGATGCATATCCACTGCAAGCCAAAAAGGCAAAAATCTATAGATTTTTTAAAGAAATTGTACTGATGGTATGTAATAAAAAGCACTTAAGCGATAGGGGTTTTGAAAAAATAGTTGAACTTCGCAATGAAATCCGTAAATTAGGTAAAAAGAGCAAAACTTTCGGAAACCGCTAGGGTACGGGAAAACCGTTTGCCCAGTGGTGTGGAGCACTAAATTTGATGACTCCAATACCGCCCGTCACACCAGGGAAGCCGGTAGTACCAGAAGCGCCATTTTAATGGTTTCAAGGTAAGATCGGTGACAAAGGTGAAGTCGTAACAAGGCATCCGTAGCGGAAGCTGTGGATGGATCACCTCCTTTCTTATATATTTTTATATAAGAGGAAATAGTGTCGATTGGTCAGGGTATGAGAATTCTTATCCTGACTGGGCCTTCCGAAGGCCTTAAATTCGGGATTAAAGAGCGTGTAATCACAAATCCCGCTCCGAGACAACTTAAAGAGATTATTTGGTCATAATTGGTGTTTTGGCTTGGATTATGAATAATCACGAATTCGGCTCGCCAGCGTATGTTAGTGGTATTACTACAACGCAGTGGGCGAGCTCACGAATCATTACGAATAGAAAAGACCCCCCATCTTTGATTTGGGGTCTTTTTGGTTAAAAAGATTATTTTTTTAATATTATTGTCAGATCGTCACGATAAATTTTTTGCCAGCCGATCGCAGATAAATAGAAAGCAAGCGGCGAATCAGGGCGGATCAGTGCTAAGTTTAAATTATATTTTTCTATTAAAGAATTAGTTTGATTTAAATTTTTTGCCGCCTGCAAAATTTGATAATCGTCAAAAATATGTTTCGACGGTAATTTCCAATGGACCATTCGGCCGTCAATAAAAACTTTTTGATTAGGCATTTGCCACAAAATATATCCGCCCCAATTGTATTCATTAAATAAACGATCAGTGGCAAGTGGTAGGTGGTTGGAAGCGAGGAATTTTACTGCGCCGTATGGAAAATTGGCTTCTTTGGCAAGCGTTTGCGGATTCGTGTCTTGAACCCAGACTTGTTTTATATTGTGCCAGCCCGCATAAAATGCAAGCGCAAAAATTATTAATAATATGGTAGGCGTTTTTATTAAATCCAATAAATTTTTGCCCGTAAAGTTCTCTATCGTTAATACCGCGAGAGGAGAACTGGCAATGAAAAAAAGCGGCAAATTGCGCCAGGCAAGCAGAGCAAAAACAAAAAAAATAGCAGAGAGGGCGATTAAAGTAAAATCGTGCTTCTTTGCAAAAAATTGTGCGCCGAACAAAAATAATGCAAAAAATACGGTCGGCAAGAAAACATCCATGCCGGCAGAAAATAAAGGCCGCCATTCGATAATTTGTGAGCGGCCGGCAAAATCGGAAAGCGTCCGCCAAACTTCTTCGTAGATTCTTAAACCGTAAGGATTAAGGAGGGTGGCGGCTAGAGAAAGAAAAAATATTGCCAGAAGCCAAAATTTTATTCCCTGAGCTTGTCGAAGGGTAAAATTTTGGCGTTGAGCGGTTATGCCTTCGACAAGCTCAGGCGATAACCGCTTATATTTAAAAGACTCAAAAATTATAAAAATTACAAACAATACCAAGCCAGCCACAAACCCTGGATGGATATTTGTCCAAATTACGAATAAAAGAGGCAGCCACCAGATAATTTTGCTGTGGGGATTGTTGCGCCATCGCAAAATGATAAAAATCAATATTGCCAAACCAAGGACGCTCCAAATTTGATCGCGAATACCGACAACCGACACACTTAAAATGCTGCCCAACAATGCGGCGATTATTTGATAAGATAATTCGGTTTGATAAGCTCGCGCGACCAGAAAAAAAGCCGCAGCGGTTATTAGCGAAAAAATTATTGAAAGGCCAAAAAACCCAAAAAGTTTTTGGAATAAAGCAACAAAAATATCGGATAACCACGAATAAGAAATCCACGGAAAATCGCTCATGGTAAAAGAATAAGGGTCAAAATGAGAGATGGTATGATTAGCAAGGATATCTTGCCCGATTTTAAGATGCCAGCCAAAATCAGGGTCAGTCGGCGCTTGTAAGCTGATAAAAAAAATTAAAAAAAGACCCAGAATAAAAAAAATCCGGGTTTGACCTTTTTCTTTAAGGATTGATTTTAGAGCTTGCATGAAGTAAAATTTGAGTAGCGGAAATAATTTTTCCCTTTAGTAAAGGGGGATTAATGGGGATTTAATTCATTCTCTAAATCCCTCCCACCCTCCCTTTTTCAAAGGGAGGAGTGCAATAAAGTCCTCGTGGCGGAATTGGCATACGCGTACGGCTTAGGACCGTATCCTTAAAAGGGTTGTGGGTTCAACTCCCACCGAGGACACAATAAAAATCAAAATTCAAAATTACAACGTAAAGTTGTGTGGCAACCACGTTGCTTTACGCAGTGCAAAATTAAAAATTGGATGGTTAGTAAAATCTACTTTCGCTGCTTGATTAATTTTACATTTTGAACTGTCATTTTGATTTTTGATATTTGCAATTTGCATTAATATTATTCCAGCGGATTTCTGACCGTGGGATAAAGGGCAGGGGAGCGGTAATTTGACCAGAAAGTATCTTTTTTTTCCAAAACTCCATCGCGCCAGATCTCCTGATATAAAACAGTTTTCATTGAGCCGTCGGAATTTGACTGCAGAATTGTCGGCCCCAAAACCCTAACTTCACGATTATCTTTAGTGCCGTAAATTTCAAATGTGATTTGCGTGCCTTTTATTTTTGGCTGTATCAAAATGTTGCCCGGCGTGTCGTTTAAAAAGCGCAGATCCGGATGCGGCGGATAAACTGTGGCGTCAAATCCCTGAGGGTTATAATATCTGACCGGGAAAGCGTGAGGGTAGCGTTCCGTGATTTTTAAACCAGCATTTATCGCGGCTCTGAAAAGAGTCGTTGAAATTTGGCATAATCCTCCGCCGTATTCTGGGATTGTTTTATTGTTTTTTATTACAAGTTCGGGAAGATAGCCCTGGTCGGTTTCAATTTCGCCGATGTTTTCAATAAAAGAAAATTCTTGGCCGGGTTCAAGCAGTATGCCGCTTAATTTAGCGGCGCCAACGGAGATATTGTGTATTCTATTATTTGGCGAGCCAGCAAAAGAAGAAGTGCCTATGCCAAGCAGATTAGTTAAGCCGAGCGTGTCGATTGTTTGGGTAGAGATTTCCGGCTCAATTTTTTTCACTAAAAGATTAATTTCTTTCTGTCCGCTTTGAACCCCTTCGCTTATTTTTTTTGCGCTTTCATCAATTTGCAGCTGGAACCCTTCTTGGGAAAGGTCAAAAGCAATAACTTTGCCGTCCTGGACCGAAAGTTTTGCATTAACCGCTTCTTTATTTATGCTGGGAGCCAGTTGAGACAAAAAATCTTTTACGGCAGCTTCTGAAATAACAGTTGCCATCGTTTGCCCTTGGTTCTTTAAGGGAATAAAATCCAGCCAATCCAATAAAATCTGTTTTTCTATTGGCCAGCTATCATTGCCGTTTTTCAATAGATAAGGAGCAAGACCGATAATTTTTTTGGCTTGTATGTTAGCGATATCATTTTTGTCTTGCGTTAAAGTTGGCTGTTGAACAATCTTTTTTATTTCAATTGGCTTGCGGGAAAAAGTAGCAATTTGTTGATCAATTTGATTTGTCAGGTCGCAATTATCAAAAATCTCTCCGGCCTGGGCAGGCACAAAAGAGAAGTCATCTGTGGTTGCGTCATAAACCAGCCTTGCGTTTTTGGCAGGCGATTCCATCAAGGATAAATTATTTTGAACAAAATTTAATATTTTTTGTTTGTTGTGCTTGAAAGATAAATTTTGCTGTTTTTTGCCAAATAGAGCCTGGATTTGGTCAACCATTTTGCCAAAAATTGAATCCTGTTTTTGCCGGCCAACATTAAAGGTATTTTGGAGTGTTTGGTCTGGTTTAAAGCTGATACCCAATTCTTCTGGCAAGAATGTCCATTGTTTATTCTGATATCTTAATTCAATCGGCTGCTTTTTTGCCTGTTCGATTAAACTATCTATTTTTTCTTTAGCTGCCTCATATTTCAATCCGCCAATATTTTGTCCGGCAAGGCGAATTCCCCAGTCAACCCTTTTATAGTTTGCGGCTTGCAAAATTGAAACTGACAAAAATCCGGCTGTAGCCAGCCCGACAAAAAAGAATATAAATTTATGATTTTTGACAAAAGATAGCATTCCAGGTAGTAGAAATTCGACATTTTATGATAAATTGTTATCACACAAGCCTTTTATTTTTTATGCCAAGTTAATGAAAATAGATGTCTTATTTTGTTCCCCCTTGCGACAGTCGAATTTTCCAGGTAGTAGAAATTCGACTCGTTTTGTATTTTGTTGCCTTCGGCAACCAGTCGAATTTTCACTGCCTGGTTTTCACTGCCCGGCATTACTTTATTATCAAATAATTTTATAAAAAAAACAACCCTAAAGGGCTGTCTTTTTAGTTTCTGCAATTTACCAGGATTTCAACGTTTTTAGGTTTATCCCGTTACATCCAGAAATCCTTTGCCTTTAGGCAAAGGATGAACCCCGTTAGATATTTATCTAACGGGATGAACGGAAAGTAAAAAAAGAGAACTTTTTGAATACTCCGTCCTTAAGGGCGGATGTAACGGGATTTATTCCGTTGCGATTTTTATTTTTTTGGTTTTAATCTTTTCAATTTTTGGCAACCTGATTGTCAGAATTCCATTTTTAAGATTTGCCTCTGTACTATCTGCTTCAACATCAACCGGCAAAATTACTGAGCGTGAAAATGAACCCCAATAGCACTCCTGATAATAATAATCATCTGTTTGAATTTCTTCATCTTTTTCTCTTTTTCCCCGAATAGTTACCATATCGTTGGTTATGGTTATATCCAGATCTTCGGGCTTGACGCCGGCAATAGTGGATTTTATGACAATGTGATTGGGCGTTTGGTAGACATCAATTGTTAATTGTCCCTCGGATTCGGGAAGCCATTCTGAAGAATCAGATTCAACAGGCGCTTCATGAATTTTTGGCTTTTCTGCTTCTTTTACTTTTGATCTTTCTGGAGGGTCAAAAGAACCATCATTGGACGAGGCTCCGGTCAGCCTCTCAAGAAAGTTAGGTTTTTTGCTCATATGGATTTATCCCCACACCTTTTAAAATACTGCAGCCTGCTACAGTTAGGTTGACACCCTATGTTCACAACGGCTGGATAAACATCGTTGTAAGCATAAGGTGAGGGGATTTAATTGACGGCGAGGGATCCGCAAAGTTTAATTTGTCTTTTTATATTTTAACTCTTATTGAAATACCGTGCAATAGGACGCCAATAAAAAATTTTAAGACCAGAAGCTTGGGCGACAGTTGCAAATTTTGCAGATAGAATGCAATTTTTTTAAAATTGAAAAATTATACGAAACAGCCACAGCCATGAGGCCCAGGAGTATAAAAGTCATTGAAATTGCCGCCAAGGTAGTCAAGCAGATTTGGCCGATTGGTGCCAGGCACGTTTCACTATCAGAAATAATCCATGTAAGGTAATTGTAGCTTGCGTGGAAAAAAATAGCAAGGCTAAATCCTCGGGCAAGAAACTGGAATTTTTTGGCCGGCTCTCTTAAAGATTTAGCCAGCCAGTATCCCAATAACCCGGAGCTTAAGGCATGCAAAAATGTGGCAGAGATAAATCGTAAAGCCGAAAGGCTGATAACTTGTCCAAAACCGGGCAGGGGGCTTTGAAAGATAAGTAGCAAATTCTCAACTGCCGCAAAACCCAAAGCGGAAATAATCATATAGAGCATTATATCAAGCGGTTCATCAAATTCGGGATTTTTTAAAACTTTGAAACGGACAACCGCATATTTGACGCATTCTTCAATAACCGGGGCAACAAAAACTATGCTGACAAAAAGATATATATTTCTTGAATTAGATTTCAGAATTTCAATAAAGCCTGCAAGGTCTGTGGGATTGATAAGCCATTTTACGAAAAGCTCAAGTAAAATAGCCAGGGGCCCCATCAGCATTCCCCAAAGGAAAATTTTTATTACCATCCGATTTGGTTCTGGATGACTGTCTTTTCGCAAATAAAAAAGAAGCCAGATAACGCTGGGGACAAGGCCGAATATGGCATAGAGAAGATAAATCACGTAAAATTTCCAATTTCCAATTTCCAATTTCCAATCCATGCCCCGCCTTGCGGGGCATTTTTGGACATTTGGACATTAGAAATTTTATTGGGAATTGATTATTGGTAATTGGGAATTATTCTGGCCATTCTTCAATCATTAAAAGTTCTTTTGGCCGAGAGGGGAGTTTTTGATAGATAGCTTCCGTGACAAAAGGCATGAAAGGGTGGAGGAGTTTGAGAGAATTGTATAAAACCGTCCAAAGCGCGAGCTTGCCCTCATCTGCATCTTTTGAATTATTCTGTATTCTTATTTTAACATCTTCTATTGTTTTGTCGCAAAATTTGTGCCAGAAGAAATGGTATGCTTCCTGCGCCGCTTCATGAAAGCGGTATTTTTCAATGTCTTGAGTGATTTTTTTTGTTGATTTTTGGAGTTCTTTCAATATCCACTTGTCTTCTTTGGTGAATTTTTTATCCGTGTCATCCGGGTGTAAATTCGTGTAATCCGTGTCGCCAATAGCATTTAAAACAAATTTTGAAGCATTCCAGATTTTATTGGCAAATCTTTTTTGGGCAATAACTTTGTCTTCTGAAACGACAATATCATTGCCTGCGCCCGTGCCAAAAACAAGCGACATGCGCAGAGCATCTGCCCCATGATCGGTGACCACAGCCAGAGGATCAATTACATTGCCTTTTGATTTTGACATTTTTTGGCGGTCTTTGTCTCGGACGAGGCCATGAAGGAAGACATATTTGAACGGTACTTTGCCTGTACGATAAATTCCGAGCATTATCATCCGGGCGACCCAAAAAAACAGAATATCCCAGCCGGTTTCCATAACCGATATCGGATAGAATCGTTTGAAGTCATTAGGCTGGTTTGTCATCAATGTAGTGAAGGGCCACTGACCCGACGAAAACCAGGTGTCTAAGGTATCTGGGTCTTGTTCTAAATTGGTATTTGCGCATTTGAGGCATTTTGTCGGCTTTTGTAAAGAGACAATTGTTTCTTGGCAATTTTGGTCTTGGCAGTAATAAACTGGTAGACGATGCCCCCACCAAAGTTGTCTGGAAATGCACCAATCTTTAATGTTTTTTAGCCAATGAAAATAGATTTTGGCAAAGCGGGCTGGTATAAATTTAATTTGTCCGTTTTTAACAGCTTCAATTGCTTTTTCTGCCAGGGGCTTAATCTTAACAAACCACTGCTTTGAGATCAATGGTTCAATAACAGCCTTGCATCTTTCGCAAATGGCGACATTTTGTTCGTAATCTTCTTCTTTTTCCAGAAGGTTTAAGGCGCTTAAATCGTCCAAAACTTTTTGCCGGCAATCCGGAATTTTTAGGCCGGCGTAGGCAGAGCCGGCTAGTTCAGTCATTTTTCCGTCTTGTCCGATAACATTAATGGCGGGAAGCTTATGTCTTTGTGCGATTTCAAAATCGGCTGGGTCGTGGGCGGGTGTAATTTTGACAGCGCCGGTGCCAAAACTAGCTTCAACATTTTTATCCGCAATTAATGGGATAATCCTATCGATTAACGGTAATTTTATTTGAATATTATTTTTAAGAAATTCGGTGTAGCGTTCGTCTTTGGGATTAACGGCAACGGCTGTATCTCCGAGCATGGTTTCGGGACGAGTGGTGGCGACGATAATAAAATCACCGCTATTTACAATCGGATATTTAATGTAATAAAGCTTAGCTTTTCTTGGCTGGTGAATAACTTCAAGATCAGAAAGCGCGGTCTGGCAGCGCGGGCACCAATTGATAATTCGCTCTCCCCGATAGATCAAGCCCTCATCATACATTTTTTTAAAAGTTTCAATTACAATTTGGGAAATTTTTGGGTCTAAGGTGAACTTTTCTCTTGACCAGTCGCAGGAGGCACCGAGCTTTTTTAGCTGGTCTTCCATCGCCTTTTTATTGTTTATAGAAAAATCGTATGTCTGGCGATAAAATTCCTCTCGCCCCAAATCAAAACGAGTTTTGCCTTGTTTATTTAACTCTCGTTCATATACAACCTGGGTCAAAATACCGGCGTGGTCCGCACCGGGTAGCCACAAAGCCGCCTTGCCGCGCATCCGATTGTAGCGAGTCATTATATCTTCAAGTGTCACAAAAACCGCATGGCCGACATGGAGTGAACCATTAGCATTGGGCGGAGGCATGATGATGCAATAGGGCTTGGTGCCTTTTTTGAGAGGCAGATTGTCGGGATTAAAATAACCAGATTTTTCCCAAATCTGGTAGATTTTATGTTCAATTTCCTTTGGGTTGTAGGGTTTATTTTCGTTCTCCATACATTTTTAGAATAACAAAAATTTGGTTTATTTTCAACTTTGTGGAAGTCTTAAATTCGCCTCAACTTGAATTTTCTGCCAATTATAATTTTTAGTTTTTGGTATTTGGTTTTTGGTTTTGAAAAATGCTGTCATTCCAATCATCGCCGCGTTATCTGTGCAGAATTCTTTGGGTGGAACAAAAAAATTCAGCGGTAAGCGTTTAATGATCAGTGATAAGGTTTCGCGGAGTAAATCGTTTGAGGCCACGCCGCCGGACAGTAAAATTGTTTTTGCACCAAATTCTTTTGCCGCGCGGATGGTTTTTGAAACTAAAACATCAATCTCGGCTTGCTGGAATTCGGCGCAAATGGCGGGTGTAAGTTTTTTTATCTGGGCAGGGGCAAGAGTTTTAACAAAATAAAGGGCGGCCGTTTTTAGGCCGGAGAATGAAAAATCGTAGTCTTTGGAATTAATCATTGGGCGAGGAAATTTTACTTTAATTTTTGGCTGTCGGACAGCGATATTCTGCCGCTGTCCGACAGCAACAGATTGAGCAATTTGTGCAACAATCGTGCCTCCCGGATAGCCTAAATTAAGCATCTTTGCCAATTTATCAAAAGCTTCTCCGGCCGCGTCATCGCGCGTTTCACCGAGGATTTTGTAATTGCCAAAGTCGCGCATAAAAATTAATTGCGTGTGGCCGCCGGAGACGACGAGGGATATGGCGGGGAAAATTAGCTTATGGCTTATAGCATATGGCTTATGGTCAAGCCAGTTGGCGGTGATATGAGCTTCTACGTGGTTTATGGGAATTACTGGCAAATTCCAGAAGTAGGCAAGTGCTTTAGCAAAATTTACTCCCACCCAAAGCGCCGGCTCAAGTCCCGGGCCATTGGTGACGGCAATTAAGTCAATATCTGGTTTTTGATGTCTTATAAGAAAAGGTAAAAGTTTCTTTAGCAATTCAGGCTCGCGATCTAAAATTTTTGTCAGTTTATCCCCTGAGCGAGTCAGTAGGCGAGTCGAAGGGTTGTCCTTTTTAGCCTTCGAAGCGCTCGCTCCGCACCTTGCGGAGCTCGCTTGCTCAGGCGATAAAAGACGATTATCTTTCAATGCTTGTTTCAAAATCGGCACCAGATTTTTTTGATGTTCTCTTTTGGCTAACATCGGGACAACGCCACCGTATGGCGCATGGATTTTTACCTGCGAAGAAACGATGTTTGAGAGTAATTTAAAACTGCCGTCTGCATTAAACTGCATGACGGCAATACTCGTTTCATCGCAGGATGTTTCTATCGCTAAAATGCGCATAAATTTGTTAACAAATTTTCCCCCTTTGAAAAAGGGAATTTTTAAATCCCTCCCAACTTCCCTTTGCAAAGGGAAGAGATATTTTGCAGCGCCACGGGGAATCGAACCCCGATTAGTGGCTTGAAAAGCCGCTGTCCTAACCATTAGACGATGGCGCCAATTTATGATTATTTTAACAGAAATATTGAATAAAATCAACGGATGGAGTATGGTTATTTTAGTCACATGTTAGTGGTTTATAGTCATAGCAGCCGGTTTGGTCTTAGGGTATAGTCATTGGTTTAAAAGCCAAAAACCAAGACCAATAACTAAACTGGCAGCCAAGACCACAAACTACAGACTATTGCATGCAAGAAAAGTGGTATTTAGACATCGGTAATGCCAAGGATGAGATAATAAAAAGCCCGTGGGAGCGGGCTATTTATCGTTGTCTTGAAATGGTGCCGGGCGCGCTCGCCTGGGGCACTCTCTTGTTTGTCGTTTTGATGAGCTGGCTGGCACCCGTTTTTATCGCTTTCTTCATTATTGCCTTTGATATTTATTGGCTGTTAAAAACCGTTTTTTTGTCGTTCCATATGCGGGCAAGTTACAATACCATGCGCCGCTATATGAAAATCAACTGGCTGGAAAAGTTAAAAACCGACCCAGAAACATTAAATTCATGGGCAGGAATTTACAATTTGGTTATTTTGCCTTTTTATAAAGAGCCGTTTGAGGTTTTGGACGCGACGCTTGAGGCGATTTTGAATGCAAATTATCCGAAAGAAAGAATGATTGTTGTTTTGGCTTCTGAACAGAGGGCAGGAGAAAATGCGCAAAAATCAACGCAACAAATAAAAGATAAATATGGCAGCATTTTTTTTAAATTTTTGGTGACGATTCATCCTTCAAACATTTTAGGGGAGCTGGCAGGCAAGGGTGCCAACGCTTCTTTCGCGGCCAAGCAGGCAAAAAAAGAAATTATTGATGCCCTTGATATTCCATACCAAAATATTATCGTTTCTAATCTTGATATTGATACGCGCATATACCCTGAATATTTCGGCCGGCTGACCTATGCTTTTTTAACATGTGCCAGTCCGTATCTTAGCAGTTTTGAGCCGATTCCTATTTACAATAATAATATCTGGGAGGCGCCCAGCTTTTCTCGGGTGGTGGCAACATCGGGCACCTTTTGGCATATGATGCAGCAGGAGCGGCCCGAGAGATTAGCCACTTTTTCTTCGCACGCGATGAGTTTTAAAGCCCTTGTTGAAGCCGGTTTTTGGAATACAAAAAATGTTTCTGAAGATTCGCGCATTTTTTGGAAGTCTTTGCTTTTTTACGATGGGGATTATCGGGTGGTGCCTCTTTTTTATCCTGTTTCTATGGATGCAAATCTGGCGCCAAAATTTTTGCAGACCTGCGTTAATATTTATCGCCAGCAGAGGCGATGGGGCTGGGGTTCGGAAAATATTCCTTACGTTATTTTTGGTTTTCTGAAGAATAAAAAAATTGGCCTGCGCACAAAAATTTACTGGATTTTTAATCATTTGGAAGGATTTTGGTCTTGGGCGACCAATGCTCTAATCATTTTTATGCTTGGCTGGTTGCCTCTGTTTTTGGGCGGGCCCCGTTTTAATTTAACTGTTTTGTCTTACAATCTGCCGCAAGTGACACGCTTTATAATGACTCTGGCAATGGTTGGTTTGATTTCTTCTGCGATTGTTTCAACTTTGCTTTTGCCGCCCAGGCCAAAAAAATACGGAAAGAGGAGGCATTTGACAATGGTAATACAGTGGATTTTGCTGCCGGTTACAATTTTAATTTTTGGCGCCCTGCCGGGCCTGGAAGCCCAGACAAGGCTGATGTTGGGGAGATATATGGGGTTCTGGGTAACACCCAAACAGTAATAGCCCCGAACCAAAGTAGGTTCGGTACGGGGCAGGCAAATCGTTTTTGAAAAAAAGAAGCCGACTTTATAAAACAAGCCGGCTTATAATTTTTCATTGTGGTGCAGTAAAAACTTTAGAGCTTGCACTCAACGTGCGATTGGGTAAAAGGAACGATTTTTAATCTTTCTGATGAAATGGGGTCGCCGCAGTTTTTGCATATTCCATAACTTCCATTTTCCAAATTCTCAAACGCTTCGTCGATCTTCCAAAGACATTTTTCCAGATTTGTGACTCTTGCTTGATAGATAGACGGTCCTCCGTTTGAGTCAGCAATATGAGTTTTTGAGTGATTAGGCTCCGCGAGACATTCTCCCAGAAGGCCCTTCTTTGCTTGGACCAAATCCTCTTGAATAACTTGCTGTCTGGCTGTCAATATCATTTTTATTGCTTCCAGCCTTTTTTTACTTAATCCATTTTTACCCATTGTAACCCTCCTCTTTCAAGTGCGTACGCAATTAGGTTTAAATAAAAAAATAGCCTACTTCAGCCGATTTTGGAATCCTTAAATTTCACCCCCTTTCTCTCTGGATTTGGGCAGGTAAAGGTGTCAGGTACTTTTACACAAGAGTACCTGACACCTTTAGTAGGAACACTGGATTTAGGAAAGAATCAGTGTTCGTTTAATAGATAAATGATATCAGAAATTTTTCCTTGAGTCAATAAATTTTATCCACCTAATAGCTGGTTATTCCAGATGCACGCTTGTCTGGAATTGTTTAAGTTTTTTTTGAAGCAGAGGATAATTTTTTAATTCCGGGTCTTTTTGGATAAGTTTTTGAGCTTCTTCGCGGACGCTTTTGATAAATGATATATCAGAGAGCGAAGCCATTGATAAATCCGGCAAGCCCCATTGGCGCGTGCCGTAAAATTCGCCCGGTCCGCGGATTTGCAAATCTTTTTCGGCCAACTCAAAACCATTTTTGCAGGTGATTAAAGCTTTTAGCCGAGCGTTGGTATTTTTTGCGTTTGATTCGGTAAACAAAAAGCAATATGATTGGTGGGGTCCGCGGCCGACGCGCCCCCGAAATTGGTGAAGCTGGGCCAAACCGAATCGGTCTGCGCTTTCTATCATCATCACTGTAGCGTTTGGCACGTCAATGCCTACTTCAATGACGGAAGTTGAAACGAGAATATCGATTTTATTTTTTCCGCCCGAGGCGCCTGCCCGTCCGTCAGGCGGGGATCCGCCTTTGGCGGAAAAATCCAGCATGATTTTTTCCTTTTCTTTGGCTTTGAGCTTACCATGAAGCATGGCGATTTTTAAATCAGGAAATACAATTTTACTTAATTTTTCATATTCTTGTTTGACGGCTTTTACATCGTCCCAGTTTCTTCTATCGTTAAACGTTTGTCGTTGGTCGCGGCTCGTATCGTTTATCGTTTGACGTTTAACGTCTGACGATACGGGCGGCGATGCCGTATAACTATTTTCATTAGACGATTCAATGCGCGGGCATATCACAAAAACCTGTTTTCTTTCTTTAACCTGTTGGCGGATAAATTCGTAGGCTTTCTGCCGGTTAGCCGGTGCCACGATTTTGGTGATAATTTCTTGTCGGCCTTTTGGCATTTGGTCCAAAAGAGAAATATCAAGATCGCCGTAAATTGTCAGAGCAAGGGTTCTGGGAATTGGAGTGGCGGTCATAGAAAGAAGATGGGGGGTTGTTTGGGCGAGGCCGTCTTGGATTTTGCCAATGTTTTTTTGAAGTGTCGCGCGCTGGCTGACTCCGAAACGGTGTTGTTCGTCAATAATTACCAGTGCTAAATTTTTAAAAGCGACTGTTTCCTGAATAAGAGCGTGAGTGCCGATTAAAATTTGGATATTTCCGTTTGCGACTTGCTTTAATAACTCTGTTTTTTTTAACGCCCCCTCGTCTTGCTTCGCGGACGAAGCAGACTCGCCCCCTCTTAAATTAAGAGGGGGGTGGGGGGAGTTATTTGTAATAATGCTATCTGACCCTGTCAGAAGTCCAATTGTTATATTCTGGCTGGCGAGTAATTGCGAAACAGTTTTAAAATGCTGCTGGGCTAAAATCTCGGTTGGTGCCATCAGGGCTACTTGATATCCGATATCCGATATTGACCTATCCGATACTACTTCTAAAGCAACTAGAGCAGCCACGACTGTCTTTCCCGAACCAACGTCTCCTTCCAGTAGACGATTCATTGGCTTGGCTTGAATCAAGTCCCGTAGGATTTCCCAGGCGGCTTTTCTCTGGGCATTGGTTAACTGAAAAGGCAAAGAATCAACAAATTTTTTAATCAAAGGCTGGTTAAAAACAATTCTTGGGGCGCTTTGCTTCTGCCAGGCAATTTTTTGTTGCAAAACGGAAAGCTGGATCAGGAATAATTCGTCAAAAGCGAGGCGGCGGCGCGCCTGCTCGGCGTGTTTTTTTGTATTGGGGAAATGAATTTGTAAGATTGCTTTATCAAGGTCAAGCAGATTTTGTGACCTTTTTATTTCCAGCGGCAAGAAGTCTTTGAACTGGGGCATGGCCTGGGGCGCCAGAGTCTTTATCATATAGCGAAGCCAACGCGAGGAAAGCCCGGTCGTTTCCGAATAGACGGCCACTAGACGGCCGGTATGGTGAAGATTAGACAAAATCCCTCCTATCCTCCCTTTAAAAAGGGAGGAATCTCCCTCCTTTGTAAAGGAGGGGTGGGGTGGATTTATTTTCTCATACGCTGGGTTAGACAAGTAGAGTTCTTTATCAAAATTCACCCTTCCCGAAAGGCTTATAGATTGATCAGGTTTTAACGTATTAATCAAAAATGGCTGATTAAACCACACCGCTTTGATAACGCCCGTTTCGTCCTGGACGTATGCTTCTGTAACGAATATTCTTTTACGCCACGTCCTTGTGTTTTTTATGTCAGATATTTTGCCTTGGACCGTTGCGGTTTCGTTTAATTTCAGCTCGCCGACTTTTTTTATGTTTGAAAAATCATCATAGCGGAAAGGGAAATGATAAAAAAGATCCCGGAGAGTTTTGATTCCGAGTTTAAGCAATCTTTTTTGATAGATGGGTGAAATTCGGGGGATTGAATGAATAGGGGAGTCTGGAGAAATCAAAAATCAAAAATCAAAAATCAAAATTTAGGGATCCAGCTTCGCGGGATGGATTTAAAATTTTGAAATTTGAATTGTCATTTTACATTTTGATATTTGCATTTTGAATTATTTTTGCGCATTTGCTATTCTGAAGCCTTGGCGAAAGATAGCGCGCCCACGAGGCATACTTCGCTAAAGCTTCGTAATGCCTGATGAGCGTTTTTTATAATTGTTTGCCATTTTTAAGCCATTCTGAAGCCTTGGCGAAAGATAGCGCGCCCACGAGGCATACTTCGCTAAAGCTTCGTAATGCCTGATGAGCGTTTTTTATAATTGTTTGCCATTTTTAAGCCATTCTGAAGCCTTGGCGAAAGATGGCGCGCCCACGAGGCATACTTCGCTAAAGCTTCGTAATGCCTGATGAGCGTTTTTTATAATTGTTTGCCATTTTTAAGCCATTCTGAAGCCTTGGCGAAAGATGGCGTGCCCACGAGGCATTTACCCCCACACCTATGCGTCCCCGGCAGGATTTGAACCTGCGACCCCCAGCTCCGCAAGCTGATGCTCTATCCACTGAGCTACGGGGACATAATTTTAGTGCGGGGGTCCGTTGAGCCTGCCTGTCGGCAGGCAGGCTATGGGTGCCACACTTCGCTCCGATTTGCATCGGAGCTTCCTCTTTCGCTAAAGCTGCAGAAGGACAAGACGAGTGGCTTCCGACTTGCCCTCCGAAGCCTTGGCGGAGGAGGGAGCTCAAATGAAATTTGAGCGAAGGAGGGAGCTATGGGCGCTCAACACCGTTAGAATCTGATATTTTTGGCAACGATGTCAATCAGTGATTGCTCTTGTTTCTGCTCGGGAATAAACTTTATTAAAGTGCCCCTGATGAGGGTCGGATTTTGTTCTTCCAAAGGTATTTTTATTAATGGCATTAGCAATTTTTTGCTTTTAAGGCTTAATTCTTTTATCTGGGGGAGTTCGTAAAAAATCCAGAATGATTTAAGTTCATCATATGAATAAATTTTGGTATCAATTGTTATCCCTTTCCCGCTGATTTTAAAAGTGACAAGGCGGGGTTCTTTCAAGGCATAGATAAAAATTGTAAAAACCGCTAGAATTATCAATATTGCAAAAATAAAATTTTTCATCAAAAGAACAATAGTAAAAATAATCAAGGCAAAAATTCCCAAGACAATAAACCAACCAGGCCCCTTTTCATATTTTTCAAATTCGGGCGCCTGCCATTGAATATCTATTAATTCAGGTTGTTCGCCTGTCTTTTTTTCTTCTTGATTTGTGTCGGGCATAATTTTAGATTAGCATAATAAATTCGCAAATTCAAGTTTACCCCAACACCTAAAAATAATAAAATTTTGCAGAATTTTTAGATTTCGCATTAGGTGTGGTGGCTTGACCCCGTACATACAACTTCGACTGTCGCCCGAAGGCGACAATTCAAGTAGGCCATTCTATTATTTGATAATGCTAGAAAGTCGTTCTCTGCTTCAGTTTAACGTCTTAATTGCTATGCCGAAGTTGATATACGGGGTTTGACTTTAAACAGTTTTTAATTTAAAATTCAAGCGATATCGATATGGAAGGGTGGCTGAGCGGCCGAAAGCAGCACACTGCTAATGTGTTGAGCTCGAAAGGGCTCCGTGGGTTCGAATCCCACCCCTTCCGCTTTGCAGGGAGTGGGAGGCGTGCTTGAGCGGACGAAAAGGGCGGTCTTGAAAACCGTTATGCCAGCAATGGCATCAGAGGTTCGAATCCTCTCGCCTCCGCATATTTGTGTTTAGAACATTAATAAACGTTATAATACCGATTAACAAATTTAGTTATTTAAAGTTTTATTTTTTGTCTCGTGAGCCTGCCCCATTAGATAACTTCGCATCTAACGGGGTGAAAATCTCACTTCCACCGCTTACGGAAAATAAAAACGGGGTTGCGCCCGTTTTTAATATTGATTAAGGTTTGGATGAGCAGAACTTCCAAATTTTCAAATGATTTTTGCCAGCTGTTCATATATTTCCATAATTTTTAGCAGAAGATCAATACTGTAGTAGCGAACCGTGCAAGTCCCAAAGTAATTTCGATTGATAATAGTTTGTCTCGGTTTTTTTATGTTAGGTTTATAAAATTGCGCAATTGGGACATCCAATAATTTGCTCCAAAACTCCATAATTTTATTTTTGTCGTGCGTTGTATAAAGTTGTAGATGAATGCGAATTTTCGATTCCTTGATAGGAAAAGTGATTCTTAGTAAGTTTAAAAAAGTTTTTACCAATTTCGAATCACTATTTGAAAATGCCACAAAATTGTTTGCAGGGTATTTTGCGCCGCTAGACCAATAAAGAAGAGCCAATAAAATTTTTGCGGATGTTTTATTTAATTTATAATTGCCGACAATGATTTTAGCAAACTTTTTCCTTTTGTCTCTTCCTAAGGCAGCAATTTTAAAAATTCGAGGAACGCTTTTGTTCTTTAAAACTTTCGGCCGTATCTGTAATTGGGGGATAGGATGTCTTGGCCGCAAAGATTTTTTCCGCTTCCGATGCCTTGTTATCTTTTTAAGTTTTTCGCTGATTTCGTTTATATTGAAAATCATATGTTTATTATAGCATGGCTGCAAGAAAAACAAAAATAAACAGTTTATAAACTGTTTTAGCCCCTTGCCAGCGCCAAACCCCATATTTCTTTGGGCTTCAAAGGTTTTAAAGCAGCTGCACAATTTTCAAAAGTTGCAGCAGTTGTGCAAATATCATCTACCAAAATGACGGATTTATTTCTTAAAGGATTTTCGTTTTGACCTTTTATCTTAAAAGCCCCGGACACATTTTTTATCCGTTGCATTTGGTCTTTAATTTCCATTTGCGGAGATGTATTTTTGGCGCGAAATAATAAGTTATTTATGATTGGGATTTTAAAATATTTATTTAACTTGAGGGCAAGCAATTCTGATTGATTAAAACCTCTCCAAGATAAGCGCCGTTTATGTAAAGGAACGGGAATTAATATAAATTTATTATTAGTTTGTAAGTTTATGGGTTTGTGATTTAGCGAATTAAAAAATTTATTTATCTCTAAAAATTTTATTAAAATTTCAGCAAGAGGATTTGATAATTCTTTAATGAAACGATATTTAAATTCATAGATCATTTGCCGAACGAGCATATTATTCCAATCGCTAGCAATTAGAAGGCCGGTCAATTTAGAACTGGTTTTTGTTTTGCAAGCGATGCAAGTTTTACCATTTGGGCTGCGTTTGCCGCAGATATAGCAACAGACGCCTTTTTTGAGAGGAATTTTGGCAAAACAGGCAGGGCAAACATAAAATCCTTCGCGGTTGCAGGAGAGGCAAAATTTAGGGAAAATAATATCAAAAATAGTGCTTAGCATTACGATGTTTCACGATGTCAATAATAATTATCCGATACGAGATTTTTGGTTTATTTAAGCCAATTAAATAGATATCGGAAATTTTTTTCCACATACATCCACAGCGTCTATTGCGTTTCAAAAAACATCAATTTTCCGCTTAGCTTGTTTGGCTTTACTGAGATCTAATTGCCTAAAAAATAATTCTATTTGATCTAATCTATATAGGCGATATTTGTTCAGGGGGTGGCGATAAGGCTTAAGTTTGCCGGCTTTATCCCAATTTCGCAATGTCAGGGGGGTTACATGGAGTAACTTAGCAGCTTTTTTTATTGTAATATAAGTCATAATTATCGTTTACCCCCACACCATAACGAGGACAGAGCACTAAAGGCACTAAAATTGGCGAAGCCAGTTCTCGTTTGGTGTAGGGGTTTATTAAAGTTTTTTAGAGAATTTATCATAGTTTATTTATCATTTATTTAATAATAACTTTTATAATTCACATTTGCAAGATTTATTATCCACAATTGTAAAAAATATTAAGTAAAGCTTAAATATCTTTCATTTTTTTGATAATTCTAAAAAGCTTCAAGAAAAAGACGAAAACAAAAAATTTCAATATACTTTGAATTACGAAATAGTCAAAATTTTATTCCCTGAGCAAGGTGCGAAGCACCGCGTCGAAGGGTCTAAAATAGCCTTCGACTCCGGCCGACGGCCTTCGCTCAGGCAATAAATGGTTTATTTAAACGAAAGAATTTTACATCACGCGTAACTAATCCAATTTGGCATTTCTGGTTTTTGAAAAAAATGTCAATAACATCAGTTGTCTTCATGTATTTTAGCCGATTTTTAGGCATCTGTCGGTATCAAAAATGATAAATTTTAATGACTGTGGATAACTTTTTTGATACTATTTTATCTAATTTTTTAAAAAAATTATCCACAGGTGATTTTTTGCGAAGTATTTTTTAAAAAAAAGAGTTTAATTCAAAAATAAAAAATTGCCTTAAAACAAGGTTAAAAAAGTAAAACCATAATTTATCCAATATGATCCGTATCCGATATCGGAAAAGGCACTTGACGGTCGTTGAAGAAAAAAATCCATAATGTTAAAATATACTTAGCATATAGAAATAGATATTCTATGTTGCGAGAGGACAAAAAAGGGATAACTAATTTTAAGCAGAACATTAAAATGGTCAAAAGATAATGCGTGCTTTTAATTTTAGTTATCCCTTTTTCTTTTATATACCAAAAAATGCTAAAGGTCAAGGGCTCAAAAGTGGATAATTTGGGGAAGAAATTTATCCTGTTGTCAGAGGCAGCGGCACTTTGCTGTTATTCGCAGGAATATTTGAGTTTGCGGGCCAGGCAAGGCAAGTTAAAATCAATAAAAAGGGGCCGAAATTGGATGACCACAAAAGAATGGTTGCAGGAATATTTGGACTATTGTGAAGGCTTAAAGCAAAAAAATAAGCCAAAGGGCGGGTTATTAAAGGAAAAAATAAGCGATCTTGTTCCTGAAATAGGAAAGGAACAGCAAAAAAAACTGATAAATGTGAAAAAACCAGAAATTATACAAAATTTCTGGTTTTTGCTTTTTAATAAGGCAAAATACGCAGTTTTAGCTGTTTTAAAATCCGCCGGATTTAGAAAATTGCTGGGTGAAAAACTGCAAAATAGATTAATAACTTTTGGGGAAGAAATCAAATTAGTTATAAATTCATTAGGGGAATTATCAAGGTTTATTAATGATTGGTTAATTGAAGAGCAGCCCCGAATAAAAATAAGACAAATGTTAGCTGGATTTTCAGTCATTCTGGCGATTTTTGGTTTTCTCTTATTTGTGACAAAATCAGATGTTCAAGGGAACATCGGCAACAATGTAGCTAATCTGGCTGAAAATGGCTGGTTAATATCCGAAACAGCCTATAAAGGCTTTAACGGAAAACTTGATGGAATTAAGCCGGCATTTTTAAAAGAGAACATTATATTAAGCATAAGAGAAATTGGGCAGAAATTTTCCTGGCATGAAGTTTCAGAAAAAACTAAAAACGCTTTAATTTCTGTTCAGAGCTGGTTGCCCGAAAAATCAGGCCAGTTTGGAATTGCAATTTTAGAAAAAAAAGATGAAGCAAAAAAAGCACCGGATGCCTTGCAGACAGCATTAAAAAATAGTTTTAAAAAGAACGTTCAGAGCTTAGCCATTGCTGGCAGAATGATGAAAGAAAAATTTGAATTTGGGCAAAATAATTTTTCATCGGATAATTTAAGACTTGCAATTTACGAAAGCGGCCAGAAATTTTTTAAAAAAGCAAAAACCTTATCTGCAAGCATCCAGGATGAGATTTTTGGTACAAGAAAAAATATTGCCGATATAGCCTTGGGGATTGGAAGATTGATAAATGGCATCTCGCAGAAATTTATTTTTGCAACCCAAATATTTGAAGAAAAATTCAGTTATTTAGTTTTCGGTAAACCTTACCCCGACATACCCAGTTTGGTTATTCTTCGTAAGACACGATTGGGAATTTCGCCGGAACAAAAAGCAGAAATAATCAAAGAAGTTTCAGAGGGGGTTAAATCAGGCGGCGGGACTACGAAAGTGATAAGCCAAACAGAAGTGGCAAGGCTTACAGAAAAAGTGACAGAAATTACAAGAATAACCGAGCGGGTAGAATCGGCCGATTTAACCGTCTTGGAAGCAAGAATGTTAGTTCAGATCTCTGATGTAAAATCATCAATTTTGCAGTCTCTTTCGAGCTTAACAAACGCCCAAATAAATAATCACGTATACACATGGGCGCCGGCGCAAAGAATTGATACTTTGGGGCAGGTGACGATCAACGGCCTTCAATGGCCGGGCGATAAAGGAACTGCCGGACAGGTTTTAACAACCAACGGCACCGGTCTCTTGTATTGGTCAACTATTGTAGCCGGCGGCGGGTCAACCGGCGCGGGATGGACTGATGACGGCACGGTTGTGAGATTGACTGAAATTTCAGATTATGTCGGCATCGGGACTTCTTCTCCCTGGGCCAAGCTTTCTGTCGCCGGCATTGCCTCGGTTGATGACTATGTCTGGGCTTCATACTTTGTTGCCACTTCTACCACTGCCACTTCAAGCTTTGCCGGTCCTTTAGTTGCCAGCGGTCTCTTCCAACTGGGTACCGGTTCATTCTTCAGAGACAATTCAACTTCCACATTAGCAAGAGGCATAGATATCGCCACTGGCTGTTTTGCGATTAACGGAATATGCGTTGGCACAGGCACTGGTTCAGGCATAGTCAATTCAGGCCTGCAGGGCCAGATTCCATATTACGCCGCCAATGGCACAACCTTAACTGCGACCTCAACCATCTTTTTAACAGACTCGGGAAACGTCGGCATCGGGACGACCACTCCTTTATACAAACTCTCTGTTTCGGGCATTGCTTCTGTTGATGACTATGTCAGAGCCTCGTACTTTGAGGCCACAAGCACCACTGCCACTTCAACCTTAGCTGGTAATCTCTCTGTCTATTCCAACATCAGATTTGGAGCCAGCGGAGTCACCGGTTCTTACTTAACCAACACAGGCACCTCATCCTTAAATGTCGGAATCAACCTTGCTTCCGGCTGTTTTGCCGTCAACGGAACATGTGTAAGAGAAGCAACCAGCACGGTTACCTCTGTTGCCATGACCGTGCCCACCGGCTTAACTATCTCAGGTTCGCCTATTACAAGCGCAGGAACTCTATCTCTTTCTCTTGATACTGGCTACATCATTCCCACCTCATCGCTGATTTACAGCTTAGACAACTTTTACAATACACCTTCCCAAAGAATCACTGCCGGCACTTATTTATCCTGGTCAGGCAACACCTTAAATGCTTTCAATGTGGTTACTTCCACCGAACCTTTAATGGCTCAATACTTTGTGGCCACCTCAACCATCGCTACCTCAACCTTTCCAAGATTAACTGTCTCCACTCTTTTTGGCATCGGCACCGACTCATACATTTCCGACAGCGCCACCTCCACTTTCTCCAAAGGAATAGACATTGCTTCCGGCTGTTTTGCGATCAATGGAGTCTGCGCCGGAACAGGCAACGGCACAGTCACTTCAATAGCCATGACCACCCCAACTGGCTTAAAAGTTTCCGGCTCTCCCATCACCACTTCAGGAACTCTGGCCTTATCGTTTGACATCCTGGCCAGCTACATCCCATTTGGCGGAGCAGGGAACAGCCTGGCCACTTCTTCCAACTTTACCTTCACCACCGGCACTTCCAACCTGACTGTCTCCAACGCCTCAACCACTGCCCTAACTGTTTCAGGCAATTCATATCTGACGGGCAATGTTGCCATTGGCACTTCCACTGTTTATTCAAGATTAGGTATTTGGAGCTCGGGAACAGGAGCTGGCCAGGCCTTTGAAATCGTCAACAATTCTTCTACCACCTTACTCAAGGTCCTTGATAACGGCACTGCCTATTTCTTAGGCAATGTCGGAATAGGCACCACTTCACCCGGCACAACCTTGGCTGTTGACGGGACAAGCATTCTGGGAAACTATGCCACAGCCGGTTACTTTACGGGAACTTCAACCAATATCGCTTCGTTTTTCAGGTATGCTTCTTCCACGGCTATTACGGTTTCTGGAACTGCTAACTTTGCCGGAAACGGAATCTGGAATTCTCAAGGCAATGTCGGCATCGGGACGACGACACCAAACAATCTTTTATCCGTTTATCAACTGATTGATTTCAATAACACGGACTTTAATACTAAATTAGGTTATCAAGCAGGATTAAATATTGTATCAGGAGCGCAACACAATACTTTTCTTGGTTATCAAGCAGGTTATGCCAGCTTAACTGGCAGCACCGATGCGGCTGACAACAACACTGCCATTGGCTACCAAGCTCTTTACTTCAACACCACCGGCTCCTCCAACTCCGCAATGGGAATGTATGCTCTCCGCTCCAACACCACTGGTTACTACAACTCAGCAATGGGGGTGAATGCCCTCTACTCCAACACTACTGGCTACTACAACTCAGCAATGGGTAGTCATGCTCTCTACGCCAACACCACTGGTTACCAAAACTCAGCAATGGGGATGAATGCCGGCAGGTATCTGGCGGATGGTTCTACCGCTAATCAGACTTCCACCAATTCTGTCTTTCTGGGTTATGATACCAGAGCCAATGCCGCAGGAGGAACAAATGAAATAGTTA
>Ga0210017_1000458_pt1 | contig 34350 bp, 24 predicted proteins | sample CryGeyCG2014_020_FD_183966 | JGI IMG/M metagenome (GOLD analysis project Ga0210017, IMG submission 183966) | Groundwater microbial communities from aquifer - Crystal Geyser CG08_land_8/20/14_0.20 (SPAdes) (version 2) | ecosystem: Environmental > Aquatic > Deep subsurface > Groundwater | place... | reverse complement strand
AGTCCCGTAGTGAACCGCAGTTCTACTACGGGGCAAGCAAGCCCATAGAAGTTCGTTCTGCGATTATTCTCGCCCCGTAGTCAAATCCGTCAGGATTTGTACTATCGGGGTTAGTTTCGCGCAAAGAACCTGCTATTCCTTATTACGCACCATCTTTATTGTATCAAGAAGAAGCAAAAAAGCAACAATTATTAACAAATCCCTTTACAAGTAGTTCATTGGGTTTAATGAACCTCCGAGGGGCAGCAAACCGAACCATTTGTCTTTGGTTTCAAAAGTATTAGCCGCATATACCGTAAAATGAAGATGGGAACCGGTAGAAAAGCCGGTGGAGCCCATATAGCCAATAATTTGGCCCCTTTTTACCTCCTCTCCCACTTTTACCTTTTTTGCTGAAAGATGGGCGTAGAGCGTAATTAAACCGTTCTGGTGGTCAATTGCCAGCCAACTACCGTAAGCATAATGTCCGTTGGTGCCCGAAGCCGCTACTTTTCCTCCAAGAGGAGCTTTGATTGGAGTGCCGATGCTTGAGGCTATATCAATCCCGTTATGGAAATCATAGACCGGATTTATAAAGCCGGTTTTGGAAGTGAGACCATAGCCCTGGGTTATAACGCCCTCACAGGGCCAAGAAAATAATCCTTTTTGGGGAGGGGGTATTTTTGAAGGGTCGATTAAATGGCGAAGTCTGCTTTCAATTTCGGCTATTTCTTTTTGAATTTCTTTTTGCTTTGCTTCAACATCTTTTAATAGGTTTTGGAATTTTCTTTCCTGGCCCTTGGTGACATTTAATAAATCTTTTTTCTTTTTTTTCTCCCCTTCAACTATTACTTTTTTGTAATAAAGCTCCTCCTCAAGATTTTCTAATTCTTCTTTTTGAAAATTAAGTTCCAGCCGTTCACTCTCTAATTTTAATTTAACTATTTTTAGAGCCTCCACTTTTTCCTGAATTTCTTCCTGCAAAATCTTAACTGCTTCGGCAATGTTAAAAATTTTAGAAAAATTATCTCCCCGAAGCAGAATTTCCGCCAAGTCAATTTCATCGTATTCCCGAATTGTTCTTAAAATTATTCCTGTTCTTTTTTTAAGCATTTTGATTTCGCTTTCTTTTGTCTTGAGCTCAAGAGTCAATTTTTCTATTGAAGCCTCGGTCTCCCCTATTTTGGTTTGGGTTATTTCAATTTCTGTATCCAATTTTCTTCTTTGGCTGTCCAAAACTAAAACCTCATTAACAAGGGTGTTTGCCTCTCCCCTTTTTTCTTCAATAGTTTCTTTATAAGAAGCCGCCCTTTCTTCAAGCTCTTTGATTTTCGTCTCCTTTGCTTCAATTTTTTCTTTGAGTTTGTCAATTTCCCGGCTATATTTTTCAAACTCTCCGTTAAAATTAAACTTTTCCTCAGTCAAAAAACCTGTCCGAGGAATAAGCAAAGAAACTATTGACAATAAAATTATAATATGATATAATAAAAAGTGTTTAATACGCATAATAAATGGTTCTTTGTGAGGTAAATAAATATGGATTTATTGGGTTGGATTTTGGCTGCTTGTCTGGTTGTCGGCTATGTTGCCGGTTTTTATCAATACTCTAAATGGAGGTAAAAGAAAGTGTTTGAATTGACGCAAGAAATGCTCTCTTTGGTGCCCTGGATTTTGTTAGTTTGTTTTGGCGGAATGGTAATTATAAGCCTTTTGTTTAAATTGGCAGGAGCAAAAGCGAAACGTAAAATAAGTTTTAGTTCTGTGTTATTGAGTATAACATTTGGTCCCCTTATTGAAGAATTAATTTTTCGGGGTCCGGTTTGGGGAATTGCTCATGCTGAATTCTCCACAACTTCATGGATTACAATCGTGATTTCAGCAATAATTTTCGGTCTTCTGCATGGCATTATCACGGATAAAGATAAATATTTTAAAGAACTTAATGGAGCAGGAATTGCCAAAATGATTACTTGCGCTGTTTTTGGCGGTTTAGTTTTAGGTTGGCTAGCGGTAACCACCAATTCTTTAGCGCCGGGAATGATAGTCCATGCTGTTTTCAATGCTTTTGTACTTGTTTTAATTGGCGTAGAAAGAACCTTAAAAAATCTGTAATTTACGAATTAATTGCCATTCTCGAAAGAGATAGCAACTTAAAAATCTAAGGAAAGGAGGCAAAAAATGGGTGTTCATGACAGCAATTATGGTCATAAAGTTTCAAATCGCGAAAAGAGTTTACGGGAAGAATGTATAGATAACTTGCCAATATTTATACTTACCGCAGTTGGTTTGGGCGTAGCTGGTTTCCATTTTGGAGGCGTTTGGGGCTTGTTGTTGGGAATTTTTCTTGCTGTGTTGTTTAATGGGGCAGCAGCTTACAGGTCCATTAATTAAAATGAACAAAAACATCGTTTCGAATCAAAGCTAGCTCTTCTATTGGAGCTAGTTTTTTATTTCATCAATTCCCTGGCCCATTTTATTTTTTCTAATGTTTTTCTCTTGCCTAAAACTTCTGCAATTTCGCAGGGTCCCGGCGAGGCCTTTTTGCCGGACAAAGCCACCCTTAGGGGCCAAAAAAGCTTCCCCCTATCCCCTGCCCTATCGCCTTCTGACATTAGGAGCTTTTCCAGGATTTCTTTTTTAAAATCTTTTTCTTTAATTTCGGAAATTATTTTTTCCAGTTTTTCCAAAGAATTTTTTAATTCTTCGTCTGTCATATTTTTCCATCTCAAAAGTTCTTTATCATATTTCAGTTCTTCTTTAAAAAAGAAATCGGTTAACTCCCCTATCTCCGAGAGCTTTTTTAATCTCTCCTGAAAGAGTCGCACAATATCACACATCTTTTCAAATGTTATAGTTTCTCCACTCTCTTTAATTTGGAATTTAGAATTTAGAACCTTGGATTTGTTTAGGATTTTGGATTTAGAATTTAGGATTTTATCAACAGCTTCTATTAACCCATTTTCCATTAAATAAGGAATGCACATCTTCGTGAGCTTTTCAATGGGGGTCTTGCGAATATAATATCCGTTCATCCAATCCAATTTTTCAATGTTAAATATAGCTCCGCTTTTCGTCATTTTTTTCAAAGAAAATTCTTTTATCAGTTCTTCCATTGAAAATATTTCTTTTTCCGTGCCCGGATTCCAGCCCAAAAGGGCCATAAAATTTATTAATGCTTCGGACAAATAACCTTGTTTTTTATATTCGCTAATTGAAACTGCGCCGTGTCTTTTTGATAGTTTGCTTTTGTCCATACCCAAAATTAGGGCGATATGAGCATATTTTGGCTGAGAAAATCCTAAAGCCTGCTGAATTAAAATTTGTTTTGGAGTGTTGGAAATATGGTCCTCGCCTCGAATTACATGAGTAATTTTCATCTCGCTATCATCTATGGCCGCGGCAAGATTATAAAGCGGGGTTTTTTCACTTTTGGCAATAGCTATATCCCCCATTAAACCGGTATCAAATTCCACTTTTCCCCTTATTAAATCCTGAAAAATTATTTTTTTGGAGGGCGCTCTGAACCTGATAATTGAATTTTTGCCTTCATTTTTTAATTTTTCCGCCTCTTTTTTTGAGAGGACAGCGCATTTTCCCGAATATTTTGGAGCCTCTCCCCTTGAAAGCTGTTCTTGTCTTTGAGCTTTTAATTCTTCTTCGGCGCAAAAACAATGATAAGCCAGGTTTTTGTCTAAAAGCTGTTTAATGTATTTTGCGTATATTTTGCTTCTTTCACTCTGCCTGTATATCTTTTTATCCCATTTTAATCCAAGCCAAGAAAGACTTTCCAAAATATCTTTTTCATATTCCGGTTTTGATCTTTCGCGATCAGTGTCTTCAATTCTTAAAATAAAATCACCTTTGTTTTTTTTTGCAAAAAGGTAGTTAAAAAAAGCGGTTCTGGCTGCTCCAATGTGAAGAAATCCGGTTGGTGCTGGAGCAAAACGAACTTTTACCATTGCTATATTGTTGAGAATGTTGAACAATTATTTTTCAGCGTAATTTCAGCGTATAGTTCAGCGATAAAACCATCTTAACGCTGAATTAACGCCGATATCTACGCTGAACAACGCTGAACTCTTCAATGCTTTCATTGCTGCAGAGCTTCAGTTTAACAATTTGACAATTTAACAATTTGTTTAACTGGCTAACCTGATTATCTCTTCGGCGATGATTTTGGCGGCGCCTGACCTGGCAAACTCTTTAGCGTTTGCCCCCATCAAAGCTAATTTTTTCTTATCTTCCAAAATATTGGCAATTTCCTGCAGAACAAAATGGGGAGTAAAATTTGCTTCTTCCAGAACAATTGTCCCCTTTTGCTCGGCAAACTCATAAGCATTTTTTACTTGATGGTCTTGAGCGGACAGGGGCAGAGGAATAACAATGCTTGGTTTCCCGAGAGTGGCAATTTCAGAAATAGTTCCGGCGCCAGCTCTGGCGATTATTATATCGGAAACCGCGTAAGCGCATCCCATTTCAGTTTCGGAAAGGTCGGCAAAGAGGTGAAAATATCGGCGGTCTAATTTTTGAGCCAAAAACAGAACATCCGCTTCCCTTTTGACTTCTTCAAAATTATTTTTGCCAGTTTGGTGTAAAACTTCGTACGTTTTTAGCAAACCCGGTAAAATTTCAAGCAAAAGGTCGTTTATTTTTTTAGCGCCCTGACTCCCTCCCACAAAAAAAACAACGGGTCTTTTTCCAATAAGTTTCAAAGTTAATATAGCATCTTGTTTTGTGGCGGACAAAATTTTTTCTCTTATGGGATGGCCCGAAAGAAACCTTTTTTTTGCTGAAAAATATTTTTCAGCTCCGGGAAAAGAAAAAGCAATTCTTTTTGCCAAAGGCGCGCAAATTTTATTTGTAAGTCCCGGAGTTGAATCTGATTCATGAATTATAATTGGTATTCTTAAAAGCCAACCAACTACAATAACCGGAAAACTTCCGTACCCCCCTTTTCCAAATATTGTATCGGGCATAAACCAAAAAATATGCCAAAAGGTTTGCCAAAAACCAATGAGCATTTTGAATGGGTCAATAAAATTTTTAAAAGAAAAATACCTTCTTAATTTTCCGGCCAGAATCTTTTTGTTTTTTATTTCTGGAAAATCATCAGGACCGACAAAAATTAATTCAAAAAAGAGTTTTCTTTCCTCCGATATTTTTTTGAGAGCTTGAGCAACGGCAACCGTGGCGTAAATATGACCTCCTGTTCCGCCGCTCGTTAATAATATTCTCATTAACTATTAGCGGATTACGCTGATTTTAGCGGATTACGCAGATTATAATATCCGCGACATCCGCTTTTATCCGCGGTATCCGCTAATCAATGGGGGTATCCGCTTTTATCCGCGATATCCGCTAATCATTGGTATGTTTGGAAATGTTTAATAGTAACCCTGAAGCTATCAAGGTTATGGCTAAAGCCGAACCTCCATAACTTATGAAAGGAAGCGGCACGCCTGTAAGGGGTAAAAGTTTTGAAATTCCGGCAATGTTTATAAAAGCTTGCAAGGTAATCCAGGAGACAATTCCAACGGCTGTAATTTTTGCGAATTTATTTTCGCAGTTTAACCCGGCTTTAAGGCCGCGCCAGGCAAATAAAATAAATAACCCTATTAAAAAAACCGAACCGATATAACCCATCTCTTCGGCATAAATAGCAAAGACAGAATCGCCCATTGGCTCTGGAATAAAATGATATCTTTGACCGGAATTACCCAGTCCCACGCCTCCGATTCCGCCCGAACCAATTGCGATTAAACATTGGTTGATTTGATAACTTATTCCCAAAGGATCGGCTCCCGGATTTAAAAAAGCTTGAATTCTTTCAATTCTGTAAGGAGCGATTTTAATTAAAATGCCTAAAAGTAAAATTCCCAGTACTAAACAATAAGCAATATGAAAAATCTTCCCCCCGGCAATGAAATACATTATCATGGCTGAGATAAGAAGAATTCCGGTCGTTCCTACAGCCGGCTGTAAAATTAAAAGTCCTGCCAAAAAACCGGTCATGAGCAAAAACGGAAAGGTTCCTTCCAGAAAACTCTTTATTTCATTTTTTCTGTTTTTAAACCAGCTTGCTAAAAATAAAATATAGGAAAATTTAGCAATCTCACTTGGCTGCAAAGATATTGGTCCCAAAATAACCCAACGTTTAGCGCCGCCATGAGTATAACCGAAATTTGGTAAAAAAACCAAAATTAATAGAAAAAATGTTAAAAGAAGAATTGGTAAAGCTAATTTTTCAAAGGTTTTCAATCTAATTCTGTAAGCTAAATATCCCAAAAAAAGACCGGCGCTAAATCCAAAAATTAATTGATGTTTCAAATAGTAATATGGGTCATTAAACTTTTCTCTGGAGGGAACCGCTGAAGCCGAAGACAGAGCCACAAAACCTATTGCCAGCAAAGCGAGTATTGTGAAAAGCAAGATATAATCAGGCTTTTTAGATATATAAGTTCTTTGGGTCATCCAAAATCAGAAAATAGTTGTTAGAAAATAGAAAATAGTTGATTCTAATTTTCAATTTCTGCTAACCAATTTCTATTTTTCTATTTTCTTCTAAGCGCTCTACCCGCTCTTATTTTGGTTAATTTTTTCCCCCGGATAGCCATTTCCCCGTTTACAAAAACATATTCTATACCTTCGGAAAATTGATAGGGATTGGTAAAAGTGGCTTTATCGGAAATGGTTTCGGGGTCAAAAAGCACAAGGTCGGCAAAAAATCCCTCTTTAATTTTACCTCGATTTTTTAACCCTAATTTTTCAGCCGGAGCGCTGGTTATTTTTTTTATTGCTTTTTCCCAGGTAAATAATCGTTCCTCTTTGACATATCTTCTAAGAAATCTGGGTAAAGCGCCAAAGGAACGAGGATGAATTAACTCACTGGTATTCTTCCCGTAATCAAGGTCATAACCGGCCCCATCAGAAGAAATAAAGGATAAGGGATGAATTATGCCTTGCTTTAAATTTCCAGAAGAGATAGCTGGTGCAAAAACAATAAGATGACCATCGGAAGCAACCAATAGATCCACAGCGGTTTCTTCAACACTTGATTCCTGAGAAGACGCAATCTCGCTAATATTTTTTCCGACAACCGCTCTACCCAAAGGTGAAATAGAAATAATAAAATCACCGAGAGCTAATTGACTTTTTTTGAGCTCCCCTATTACTTTTTCTTTTATTTCCTGGTCCTTTAGTCGTTTTAACATAGCGTTCTTTCCACCCTTTTTCACCCAGTCCGGGAGAAAAAGATGAAAAACCACGCTGGCAGCTTTGTATGGATAAATATCAAAATTAACATTAAGCCTCCCTTTTGATGATTCCTCTAACAATTGAATGGCTTTCGCCCACTTGAGCCAGAAATTTTCTCCCAAAATTTTAAAATGGGAAATTTCAAGCGAAGTTTGAGCATAATTACCTATGTTTAGGGCTTCATTGATTGATGAAAGAATTTCCTCCGATTCATTTCGTAAATGAATTGAGCAAATCCCCTGATATTTATTTAAAACCTTAGCTAATTCTATAAGTTCATCTTGCGAAGCAATTTTAGCATGGGAATAAGCCAGTCCAAAGGATAAGCCAAAAGCGCCTTGTTTTAATGCTTGCTCCAATAAAATTTTCATATCCTCCATCTCTTTTGCCATTAAGGAGCGGTAAGCATCTCCGACCAAACCCCTTCTTAAAGTTGAGTGGCCAACCAGAGTAGCAAAATTTACTCCAAACTTAATTCTATCAACCACTTCTAAAAAATCGTTCATATTTCTCCAATTAATATTTATTTTAGAAACATCTCCCCATTTTTGAACAGACCTAATTGCTTCTTCACCCGCAATGGGAGCCAGAGAAGAACCGCAATTTCCGCACAAAACAGTGGTTATTCCTTGAAAAATAAGACTTTGGGCTTCAGGCATAAGAAACAAGGTAAGAAAGGCGTCGGAATGGTTTAAAATATCTATAAAACCGGGGGCGAGATAAAGTCCGGCGCCATCAATGAGCAATTTTGCTTTTTTATTTTGCAGGCTTCCAATAGCTTTTATTTTATCCTTTTCAATTCCAAGGTCGGCCTGAAACATTTCTTTTCCAGTGCCGTCTATAACCTGGGCATTTTTGATGATTATATCCATCTTTTTGCAAATCGCTTATCGCCAATCGCTTATCGCAACAATTTGCGATTTGCTATTTGCCATCTGCGATTTGCTATTTGCGATTTGCGATTTGCTATTTATATTATATCATTTTACTCCCTTTTTCCAAGTGCCTTTACCCATTTTTTGAACAGGTCGCCCCTTTCTTTGTAGTCCTTAAACATACCGAAGCTTGGCGAGGCTGGGGACAACAAACAAATTTTCCTTTTCTCAGTATGCTTATAAGTTAGGGATACGGCTTTTTTCATATTTTCTGCAAAGAAGTATTTTTGTTCTCCCTTTTTGTTTATTTTTTTGAACTCGTCCAAAATTCGTTTCCCCGTGGCTGGAAACAGAATTAAAGTTTTGACATTACTTGCCAAAATCCTTTCTGCCAACTTTTTGAAATCCAATCCCCTATCAAATCCGCCTAAAATTAGAGTTTGAACTTTATCGCCAAAAAAATCCAAAGCCTCTATTGCGGCCTGGGGAATGGTTGATAAAGAATCGTTATAAAATTTGATTCCTTTGAACTTGCCGACACATTCCAATCTGTGAGGCAGGGGTTTAAATTCTTTAATTGCTTTGGCAACTATTTTTTGGGGAATATCAAAAATTTTTGCTACCTCAACTGCGGCAATTACATTGGAAAGATTGACGATTGAAGGAATTCGTATACCCGCTCCGTTAGATAGCGGGCATCTATTGGGGCAAATAGTGATTGGTAAATTCGCAGGTATGGGAATTTTTTTTGCTTTGCTTTTTTTAGCGATTTTTTTAACAATTTTGTCTTTAGAATTATAAATCAAAAAATCGTTTCTGGTTTGATATTTGGTAATATTTGCTTTAGCTTTGATATATTCTTTAAAATTTTTATAATAATCAAGATGCTCGGGATAAATATTCAAAAGCGCGGCAATATGAGGACTCTTTTTAAGCTCATATAATTGATGAGAAGATAATTCATAAACAAAAACATCATCTTTTTTGGCTTTCAATAAGGAAGTCAGTACTGGTTTTCCAATATTTCCAACCAGATAATCCTTAATGCCCCCGGCCTTTAAAATCTTATAAATCAAGGAAGCAGTGGTGCTTTTTCCTTTGGTTCCGGTAACGCCAATAATTTTTCCCGGACAATTATTAAGGAAAATTTCGGTTTGGGAAGTAATTTTTCCTTGATTAAAAGCCTTTTCAATTTCCGGCAAATGAATGGGAATCCCTGGTGATTTAATAACAATATCATAATTTTTAATCGCCTTAAGATAATCCTTTCCAAAATGTAATCTAACCTTTTTTAGATATCGGATATTAGATGTTGGATATTGGTTTTGATCCGCTATTCCAATGATTTTTTTTGGAAATAATTTTCTCAAAAACAAAAAAGTGTCCTGGCCTTCCCGACCAAAACCTAAAAGGAGTATTTTTTTGTGTTTCAACCTCTTGACAAACATAAAGCAATATGCTATAATACGATTGTTGGAGTGGTAAGACCTAGTTCGGCAAAAAGCTAATAAAAAAGAGGGAGGTAAAATATGTTCAGGGCTAGACTTTTCGTAGGTACTCCAGAATCTTTTGTGGGACCACCCGGAGGGTACGCTAAATGGGAAGCCGAGACATGGGAGGAACTACTATTGCTGTTGGGCGTAGTCCCGGAAAAACAGGATGAGATAAAAGGTACTCTTATCCCTGTGGGACCAGTAAAGTATTCGTCCATCCTCAATTCCAACATACCCACTGATGTACCTTTGGTGTGGGCTATTGATACCATTTGTTAGGACTCCAAACAAGGGTTGCCAGTTATCCCCAAAACTGGCATTTTCTTTTTTAAGCGTTTTTGCCACCAGGGGATTTATTTTCTAAATCTTGCCTAAAAGATAAGGGATTTTTCCTGATTTTTTAGCCTCGCCCATAGGACTACGGCCGAGGGCTTTTTTAAGGCTTAATTCAAAAGCTTTCTTGCTTTCCTGGTAGGTTCCCACGCATTCAAATGGTTTTGTTTTGCCCTCGCCGATTAAGGCCCTCATTGTTGGTAATAATTCTTTATTTTTGAATAAATCCTTGCCAAAAATTTTTAAAAGTTGTTTTTTATCTAAAAATGGGTAGAGGGTAAGGTAGGCAAATAAGCATTTTGGGCAATTTCCGCACCATCTTATTTGTTTTGCGCCTATTTTCATACCGGCATTGCAACTGGAAAAAACAGGAAAATATTCGGGATATTTTGTAAACATTTTGGAAATTTCAAGTTCCGTGTAGGTCCGTAAAAAACTAAAATAATTGATATCTCTGGCTAAATATTTTTTGCAATAATCTTTAAACATTTTTTCAAATTCCGAGCTTTTTGCCCATTGGTGGTTAATTATTCTGCCGAGATATTTTACATTGCCCTCATCGGCGCTTTTTTCATTGGAAAAAACAATATGTTTATAATCAAACAATATTGCGCAGAAAACGGTTAAAAAAGATAAAAGCGCAGTAAAGGGCGTGTGGCCGTTAAGATACCCTTTTTTGTTTAATTTCAGCAATCTTGTGTCAATTTCTCTCTTTACAATTATCTGTTTTTTTATACCGGCAACCCTAACGGTTTTTTGAATTTGTTTTGAGGGATTTACCAAAAACAAGGCGATTTCTTTCTTTTGCTTGCCCGCCGAAGCCTTGGCGAAGATGGGTTTTTTCAGCCTTTCCAATGTCACGATTGAATCTCTTCCGCCGGCAAACGGCACCAAATACCTATTTTTTAATTTTTCCCCGAACCTTTTGTTATCTAGTTTTCCCTGCCCGCCTGAAATTTTCAAAAAATTTGGACGGGTCCAGTTAATTTTGTTCTCATAAAAGAATTGGCCCATTCCATTGATTATTAAATCTTTCCACCATTTAATTTGCTCTTTATTCAAATATCCCGCCTCAATCACAATTTTTGACGAGCAGGTTGCTTTCCAATAGCTAAGAATTTCTATTAAACCAAGATGAAATATTAAATTATTTAATACCCCCTCCCCTATCTGTGATATTTGAGATTGATTAATATCCTTTATAATAATTTTGGGTCTAAATTGGATATCTGGTTCAATTTTAAAAACGAAGGAAATTTTTAAATCTCCTTTTTTGATTTTATAGAAATACTTTTGATAAATAAATCTTGGATGCCGCTTTCTAAAATTTTGAATTTTGAATTGTTCCGCCATAGCGGAATCCCGCTTTCGCGGTAATAATTTTGATTTTTGCATTCTGATTTTTAAATTTTTAACCCAGTAATCTTATAGTCACCCCGATTATAGCAAAGATAACCCCGATTATCCAAAATCGCATTGTTATCTTATAATGAGGCCAGCCGATTGCTTCAAAGTGATGATGAATCGGAGTGCAAAGCCAAATTTTTTTGCGGCGGAATTTTTTTGATAGAAGCTGTAAAATTATTGAAGCAACTTCAATTACGACGAGTCCCCCGATAATTGGAAGAACTACCACCGAATCGGTTAAAAAAGCAATCACAGCCAGGGTTGAGGTAAGGCCAAGCATTCCGGTTTCTCCCATATAAAATCTGGCCGGGGGAATATTAAACCATAAAAACGTCAAAATAGTCCCGCAAATTACAGCGCAAAAAGCGGCAATGTCTATCTGTCCCCGAAAAAAAGCAATTATTCCGAAGGCTGTAAATATTGAGGCGAAAACACCTCCGGCCAACCCGTCTAATCCGTCAATTACTCCGCCCGACCAGCAAGCTAACATTACAATAATAAAAATTGGAATATACCAAAAGCCGATTATAAAGTCGCCTAACATTGGAATATGAATTGTATTCCAGTCCAATTTAAAATAGAACCAGCAAGCCCCAATAAGCCCGATTAAAACAACAATTAAAAAACGTCTGGTAAACCTCATTCCGCCGGCAACATACTTTCCTTTACCGAGCACCTGCAAAATATCGTCAGAAAGCCCTATAATAGAAGCGGCAATTAAAGTAAAAAGGGGCAGCCAGGTTTGACTCCTGCTTAAAAAATTGAATTTTTGAAGCCAAAGATTGTCAGAAATCTGGGCCAGTCCCCAAAAGATAAAAATTGTAATTAAAGTTGCTCCAAATATTAAAATTCCGCCGAAACGAGGCACACTGACTTCTCTTTCTTTGTGAAGACTATAAAAAACCGGGGCTTCCTCGCCGGTAATAGTCTTTGTCCTTGCTTCTTTTCGCCAGAGCTTATGCTTATACAAAAAATGAGTTAAAAAAGGAGTTATTGCCACTGCCAGCAAGGAAGCCACCGCGGCCAAAACAAAAATTTTGATTATACTTATTGCCAATTCGGGACTTTCGTAAAAAGGCATATTCCTTCGCTTTGCTCAGTCAAAATCAAAAATTAAAAATAAAAAATAAAAAAGCTGCACAGTTTCAAAATTTTCTGAAAGAAAATTTTGAATACTCATTTCTCATTTTTGCTCTTTAATATTTGATATTTGATTTTGAGCGCCTACCATTGGTAGGCGCTTAAGACCCAATCAATTAATTTTTTGGTTTCTTCAAATCTTTTATTTTCATCAGGAGAACCAAGCAAAACAGAAAAAATTCTGCTATTATTTTTTGGGTTGTCAATCGCCAAAGCTACACAGCCCCCGGCTTTCATTGTCCAACCGGTTTTGCCGCCAATAATGCGAGGCACCTCTTCTAAAAGTTTATTAGTGTTTTTCCAGTGGTGAAAAATTTTTCCGGAAATATCCCTGGCTTCAAAAACTCGGGTTTTTAGGATTTGCCAAAGAAATTGGTTCTTTAGGCTATAAGTTAGAAGTCTGGCAAGGTCGTAAGAGGTTGAAAAATTTTGAGGGTTGTCAAATCCAGTCGGATTTGAAAAATAGGTATTTTTTAGCTGCAAAGAGTTAGCTTTCTTGTTCATTAAATCTATAAAATTGTCATAACCAAGAGCAAGGGATAGGGCAAAAGCGGCATCGTTGCTTGATTCCAAAAGCATTGCATAGAGCAAATTTTTAACTAAAATTTCTTCTCCGACCACTAATTCTCCGGCTTCTCCCTCTTGATTTACCGCTTCTTTGCTAATTTTTATAGAATTTTGTAAATCCATATTTTCCAGAACAATAAGAGCGCTCATAATTTTGGTAAGACTGGCAATGGGAAGAGGTTCCTCAATGTTTTTTTGAAAAAGAATTCGTTCTTGTTTAATTAGCGGCGGGTTTGTTGAATCATTTTCTAATTTTACTTCCATCAAGATAGCCGACTTTGCCTCAATTTGGGGTTCTTCAACATTCCAATCCCGCCAGGGTTTAAAAAACGGAGCCGTGTCTGGTCTAATCCAAATATCTCCTCCCGTCTTTGTTTTAGATGTCTCAAAAAACACAGGATGTTCTTTTATGGACGGTTGGGAAATATCTTTAACAAGCATAGCCGCCTTTCCATTATTTATCGTCGTTTCTTTTTTTTCTAAAATCAAAAGCGCGCCCGTCAAGAAAATGGAGATTAAAAATAACGAAATAACAAAAATTTTATCAGGAGACACAACCTAATTTTCAATTTTCAATGACTAATTTTCAAATAATTGAAAATTGGAAAATTTAATAATTGATTGTAAATTGTAAATTGAAAATTGATAATTAATTTTTAGTTATTCCGATGCGCAACTCTTTGAGTTGTTTTTCATCCACTTCCGATGGAGCTTCCATCATAAGATCTCTGTTGTCGCCAGTTTTGGGAAAGGCAATAACCTCTCTAATGTTTGGCTCTTGCATCAAAATTGCCATAAATCTGTCAATCCCCGGAGCAATTCCGCCATGAGGAGGCGCTCCATATTCAAATGCTTTAAGCAAATGTCCGAATTTCTTTTGGATATCTTCTTTTTTGTGGCCCATTACCTCAAAAACCGCCTCAAGTATTTCGGGCTTGTAAGTTCTTAGGCTTCCTCCGCCAATCTCAAAGCCGTTTAAAATAAAATCATATTGAAAAGCCAAAATTTTATCGGGATTTTTTTTCATCTCTTTTATATTTTCACTTAATGGTCTGGCTTGCCCGCCTAAATTTTCAAAATTTGGGCGGGTGAATGGATGATGAACCGCATCCCATCGTCCTTCCTCCTTTCTCCATTCAAACATTGGGAAATTAACTACAAATCCAAAGGCAAGTTCGTCAGGATTTGATTTGTCTCTTCGTAAATCCGGTTTATCGGTTTTATATCTTTCCATCGCCTCCTCAAAGCTTATTCTGGGAAAGGGTTTTTGAGTAATAGTTTTTTGAGGGAAAAGTTCTTTGACAAGCTCCGAATAAAGTTCTTCGGTCAGGCTCAAAATATCGTCTTGCTCGACAAATGCCATTTCAATGTCAAGCTGGGTAAACTCGGCTTGCCTGTCGGCTCGCGGGTCTTCATCTCTGAAACAACGAGCAATTTGAAAATATTTTTCAAATCCGGCAACCATCAAAAGCTGTTTATACTGCTGGGGCGATTGGGGAAGAGCGTAAAATTTCCCGGGCTGAAGACGCGATGGCACTATAAAATCTCTTGCTCCCTCCGGCGTTGATTTGGTTAAAATTGGAGTTTCAATTTCAATAAATCCCCTGTTTTTTAAAAAATTCCGCATAAAATCAATGACTTTGTAGCGCCAGGTTAGATTTTCTTTCATTTTTTTTCTTCTTAAATCAAGATACCGATATTTTAATCTGATTTCTTCGCTAACTTCTTTTCTTTCATCTGAAGTTTCAAATGGCAAGGTTTTTGCCTCGGAAAAAATTGTTAAATTTTCAGCCCCTATTTCGACTTTCCCGGTTGTAATTTTCGGATTCTCCATTCCCTTGGGTCTCCTGTCAACCCTTCCGGTTACCTCTATTACCCATTCTGTCCGGAGCTTTTGAGCTACTTTGTAAATTTCTGCTCTTTGGTTTGGCGCAAATACTATTTGGGCCAAACCGCTCACATCCCGCAGGTCAATAAAAATAATTTTGCCATGGTCTCGCCGGGAATCCACCCACCCACAAATTTTCACTTTTTCTCCAATGTATTTAGTTATTTCTTCAATTAAAATTCTTTTCATACCCAGTATATCAACCCCGTATATCAACTTCGGAATAAAGCGCCGGTATTTGGTGGTTGCTTTTAATTCCGAAGTCAATTGTTATTTTATTTTAACTTGCCCAGTGGTTTTTCTTTCGGCGCTTTATTTGAATATGGGTCTCAATCGTGGCATTTCCATCCCAAATAAAATTTTGTAGCAAAAAAGAATAACTGCCGAAAGAATCCGAAGTTGTATTACGAGGTCAACTTCCAGTCAAATGCCGAATTATAAAAACTGAAAGTTAATTTTCTTTATGTCCGGTAATATAACTTCCGATGTTCTGTTAAATATTGTTTTTCGGCATTTGAAATAGTGTTTTGTTTTTTTAACTTTTAAGCAAACGGTGTAGCTTTGATAACCAAATTGTTCTAATCGCCGAAAAACAACTGGAAGTTGTATTACTGGGCATACAAAGAAAAGTTTATTTTACGGGTAATTCTATGAAGAGTGTAGAGCCCTTGCCTTGTCCTTCGGACTCTGCCCAAATTTTGCCTTTGTGAGCCTTGATTATTCTTGAGGCAATCATAAGTCCCAGCCCCGTTCCCTCATGGGTTTTTTGAACATAGCTGCCCCTGTCAAACCCTTTAAAAATTGCCTCAAGTTCATCCTTTTTTATGCCCATACCCGTATCAGAAAATTCTGCCAAAATTACATTTTTACCACCTGACAGTTGATGCTTGAGATTTATTGTGAGTCCGCCTTCTCTGGTATATTTTATCGCATTATCCACAACATTCAAAACTACCTGACGAAGCTTGTCAAAATCACCCAAAATTTTTGGCAGATTTTCTGGCTTTTCCCATTTTAAATACAGAGCTTTGTTTTTGGCAACAATTTCTAATTCCCTGACAACGCTGTCAATAATGTTCTCAAAAGAGATTTCTTTAAAATCAAACTGCATTTTACCCAACTCTATTTTAGATAAATCCAGCAAATCATTAATCAATTTTATCAATCTTTCATTTGATAAATAAATATTTTTCAACATTTCGTCTGCCCTTTTGGCATCCCCGTATTTTTTATCAAGCAGAAGGGAAACATAACCTTTAATAACGGTTAGGGGAGTGCGAAGCTGATGGGAGGCGATTGAAATAAATTCTGATTTTGCCAAATCTACTCTTTTTAGCTCTTGATAAGCTTTTTGTAATTTCTGAGAAAGGGCCTCAACCCTTTCCTTTGTTTTTATTTCTTCGTAAACACTTCTTACAAGAAGGTAACCAAAAATTCCAAAGAAAATTAAAATTCCCGATTTATAAACAATTAAGTTTAGGGACTGGGATAAAAATATTTCCAATAAAAGAAGGGCTCCTAATAAAAAAATCAAAAATTCCGTTAAAATTATCTTAATGTCCATAAATTTATATTTAAGCATCGCATAACTGAAAACAAGAGGATAAGCAATAATCAGAAAATTTAAAGGCGGAAAGGGGAGAGAAAACCCGAACATTAAAGGAAAGTTAGTCGCTCCGCCGCCCAAACCCAAAATTAATCCGAAAATTACATATTTTGTCTGCACAAGAGTATCTCCGGCGGCTCTTCGGTAAGCCAAAAAAAGCTGATAAAACCCAAAGGCCGACATCCCCAAATAACTTAAAATTAAATGCAAAAAATAAACCATTCCAGCTTGGGGCCAAAAGGGAAAAAACAGCATCGGTTTCACCCCCTTTATATAGAAAGGCGTAAAACTGAACAAAAGGAAAACGCAGGATACAATATAACAGATTTTTAATATTCTTTTAAATTTTTGGTCTTTTTTTAAGAAAGCTAAAATCCAGTGCAATAAAAAAACCGGGATTAAAGTGGACCCGATACTAAAAATTCTTGTCCAAAAAAGAGCTAAAGATTCATTGTCCTGAAAAAGCCAGGCTACGCATCCAAAAGCCCAAATCACAATTCCCAAATTTAACAGACCAAATGTTCGATAAACCGTATCCTTTTTATTCCGAAGAAAAATTATTGAACCCAAAATGGAGGCAACAAACCCCAAGCTTAAATAAACCAAAATATGAAAAGTCAAGCTGAACATTATTCTATTGTATCATTTTTTTTAGATTAAACAAGAAAGAAAGGCGCAAAATTTTTGCGCCTTTGTGCCTTTGTTAAAACTTAATTTTTTTTCAAAAGCTCTCTTAATCTATAGAGTTCTTCCTGATAACAGTATTGCGATTTTTTAACCAGTTTTGTCAACTCTAATAATTTTTTGGTTTCGTTTTGAGAGGGGCCCAAAAATTTTAAATACCAGTCAATTACATCCTTCATTCCCAATTTAACATCCGGGTAGTTAAACTCAAAACCAAGCGCTTTGATTTTTCTATTATCCATCAAAAATGGGTTTAAAATATAATCAATTGCGCCTTCTTCAATTTTTTGAGGTCTGTTAAAGATTTTACTGATTAATTTAGAATATTTTGCAAACAAACGAATCAGAAAACCGGGTAAATGGAAGTATATTTTGGCATCGGGAATCTGGCTTGAAAGAAAGTATAATAGAGCTTCAACCGAGTCCCTTGAATCATCGGCTAAATTATAAACTTCACCAACCGCCTCGGGAATTTTGGAAAGAAACTCGGCGGCTCTGACAACATCCAAAACATGAACCATTGCCGCCGCCTTATCTCCCTTTCCAAAAACGAAAGAAATCTGCCCTTTGAGCATATATAAAATTATCAAGGCCGCTCCATATTGACTTTTGGTTCCATAAACAGCGGATGGCCGGATAACCGTGATGGGTAAATTATACTTTTGAGCGTATTTTAGAGCCATTCTTTCCTGTTCAAGTTTTGAAAGCTCATAAAAATTTTTTGGCTCTACGGGACTTTCTTCAGAAAATATTATTCCAGGCCAATTATAAGCATCATAAAACGCTCCGGTGCTCCAGACAACAATTCCTTTAATTTTGGGAAAATCCTTTGACGCTTCCAATAGATTTTGGGTGCCAACCACATTGACTAAATAAGTTAATTCTCTGGAAGCGGAAAAATCAAAGACAGCGGCCAGATGGAAAACCACATCAACATCCTCAAGCAGGGGATAAATTTCTTCCTTTTCTACAATATCAGCCGGAACAAATTCCGCTTTTTCATTTAAATAAGTTTTCGGGGCGAAATATAAATCAGTCGCTCGAACTTTATACCCCTGACTTATTAAATAATCAACCATATGGGAGCCGATAAATCCGCAAGCGCCGGTTACCAGGGCAAGTTTTTGGTCCATTTCGCCCTCCTTTTTTATAATTTCAGGGTTTTAGCAGTTCAATCAGGCCGGTTTGATTTTCGGTTCGGCCAAAAAGAATATAACCAAGGATAACTCCAAAATATAAAATCAAAGGATACAAAACAACAAAAAGAAAAGTGGCTAAAAGGTTCCAAAAACCAAAAGGTTGGGCATAAGTCGGCGCGGCGGTGTCAACAAAGGGTTCAATTCCCAAAATTTCACAGCCGGAATTCCACATAAAATGGTTTCCCTCACCGGCTTTCCCCAAAAACGAGAAATTCAGATTATCGAGATAAAGACCGGCTCCGGCAACTAACCAAAAAGAAATAAGGCAAAAAATAAATAAACCCGGGATAAAAAACTTGTTTCTGCCAAAGCGGCGGTAAAGTTTTCTGACCGTCAGCCAGACAATAAACACTCCCAAACCGAGCAGTAAAAACGGGTCAAGAATAAAACTAAAATAAGCGGCTTCGCCAAATTCTTTCCTTCGGTTTATTAAGTAGTTCATCAAGATACCCTCCTTCTTTTACTTTTCCTGCCAATTTTAAGGTACTAACTATTAATAGCACATCCACTTTCATTTGTCAAGTATCGTGTGTTGTCTTTATCCCAAATGGCGGGCCTTCTTTCTTGCTAATTCTACAATAAAATTAAACCAATATTTTGAACTAATGGGAAAATCCTGGGTTTTGACGAGTTCTTTCATCTCTCCTCCAAATCCGGTTTTAAAAAGAGTAACTCCGGCAAAACGATGCGATGATTTGGAATTTGGCGGAGCTATTCCCCAAAAATCATAGGTTTGGCAATTTCTTTTTTTAGCTTCCTTTATTGCTTCCCACTGCAGGAGATAAGAAGCGGGAATTTTTGGATATTTTTGAGAGGAAGCCCCTTGATGATAAAAAGCGATTCCCTGCCAAAATATTATCATTGCTGAAACGATAATTTCATTTTGGTATTTAGCAAAAAATAAAGAAACCTGGTTATCATTCAAAAAACTCTGAAATTCATTTTTTATATAATTTGGGGAAAATGGCACGAAACGATGGCGGTTAACTGTTTCCTGATAAAGTTTATTAAAAATTTCAAGAGCCTTGGAATTTTTATTCTGGACTATTTTTACTCCATCTTTTTGAGCTTTTTTTATTAGATAACGGGTGGTTTTGCGCATATTTTTTAGCAACTCATCTTCGGATAATTCAATATTCAATTCCCAGGTTATCTCCGGATGAATATGGATTGGCGCTTTCCGAAAACCTAATTTTTTAAAAATGCTAATATTTTCTTCACTTTCAAGCCAAATCGGCGCAACCCTTATAAAATCCGCTCTTTCGTCCTTAGCAATATTTTTTAAATAATCCAGCAATGCCTTTGATATTTGATATTTGATATTTGATATTTGATATTTTATTACCGGTCCGTGGGGACAAAATAAAAAAGTTCCTCTTTTCGCCTGTATTTTAACAATCAAAGCCGCCCCAACCAAATTCGCCATTTGCGATTCGCCATTTGCAATTTGCTCATAAACGCCCAGTCTCCAAATTTTATTTCCCATTGCCCTGTTAAACTCTCCCCAATTCCAGGAATGCAAAAAAGTTCGTTCAAAACAGGAACCAACAAAATCTTCCCAGATATTTTTATCTTTTATTTCTTGAATAATCATTATTTATAATAAAATAATCAGTATTTAGTTTTAAAAATTTTAATCCCCCATTTTCCACGGCCGTGGCAATCGCGGTATTATATTTCTAATTCTTCAATTAAAAATAATCTGATATAGTCATCAAGTTCATATTGTCTAATAACGCCTTCAGTTTCTTTCAATACATCAAATGGACAAACCCAAACGCTTTGTTGAAGCATTCTATAACCTAAAAGCTGAAGATTTTCTCTAAAGATATCTCTTAAATCGCGTTTTCTTTCAGGAATATCAAAAATTACCATTTGCCATTTTCCATCCGGTCTACCTCTTTTTTTCATTGTTCTAAATTGTATCTTTAAAACTTTTTCTACTCCCCTTTTGGTGAGAATAACTCCTTGTTTTTCCTCTAAATTTTTAATTTTTATATAGCCTTTATTTTTTAAATAATAAATGAGTTTAGTAAATTGTTTCTTTGTTCTTTTTCTTGCATACTTTTTTCTCAGTTTATAAATGTCAGGATAGAACGCCTCTTTCATGGTTCGGGGCGCAAATAAATCAAAGGTTTTATCTAACTTTTCAATAAAATTATATAGATTTAGAAGAAATTGATCAGTTATCGGAATTCTCATAATATTTAATAATATTTAATAATCCCGTGATTTCTACGGCCGTAGAAATTGGGGGATTTCAGTTCTCGTTTTCAGTCTTTAGGGAGTTTATGATTTTTTGGGCATCGTAAATAGAAATATTAATATGGGTTGGTAAATTTAAAATGGTTTTGGCGATTTTTTCGGCTTTGGGACAATCTCCTCTTTTATATTTCATTTTTTCCAAATCGGTATCCGGCGGCACTACCGGACTTCCCCACCAGCCGTCATCCAAAATGATATGCTCTTTCTTTGCCCTTTTTCGAATTTCTTTAGGATTTGCCATAAATATCGGATACTTCCAGGAAACCGCGAAACTACGCGAAACAGGACGCGAAACTACGCTAAAATTTTCTCTTAAATTATTTTCATAGAATTCAGCGATTTTTCTTCGGTGTTCATTAAATTTATTCAATTTTTTTAATTGATTTAAAGCTAAAATTGCCAAGGCATTGGACATTTTTTGGGGAAAATAGTCCGGATTTTCGCCTTTTTTCTCTTTTTTGGTTACAGCTTTAGACAATAATTTTATTTTTTGGCAAAACCAAATTAAAAATTTACCGAAATTGAAAAAATAATAAGTCGGCAGGGCAACTGCAAAGATTATTGGATGCAAAAGCTGTTGAAGAGTCCAAAAATTTGAAGGCGAGCCACATTTTTCCTGAAATTCTTTAAGTCTTTTAGCCAAATCCGGATTATTTGTCGCCACCATTCCTCCGTAAACGCAAGAAATAACTTTATCCCGGCCAAAACTGAAAAAAGCAACATCGCCAAAAGTTCCCGCCTTTCCCGAAGCGTAGCGAGGTTGAAAAGTGGAGGACCCCGCCCTTTCTGAAGGTGGAGAAAGGGCGGGGTGGTTCTCTCGCTTCGCTCGAAAACCATATTCAGCCCCCAAGGAGTGAGCGCAATCCTCAATGATTTTAAGATTGTAGCACTCGGCTAAAGTTAAAATTTTTTCAATTTGAGCCAGCACGCCAAAAGTATGCTGCAAAATTATTGCCCTGGATTTTGGGGTAATTTTTTTCTCCAAATCGTCCGGGTCAATGTTTAAAGTCTCATCTATGTCAACATAAACCGGCCTCGCCCCTTGCCAGATAATTGGATTTGGCACAGCGTTGCAGGTAAAAGCCTGAATCAAAATCTCCTCATCTTTGCTAATTTCCAAGACTGACAAAATCGCCATCAGGGCCGACCGACCGCTGTTGAAGGCAAAGGCATACTTTACTCCCAAGTACTGCTTAAAATTCTCTTCTAGCTGTTCAGCGTAGTTCAGCGTAGATTTCAGCGTTCCTTCAGCGTTAATCGCCGAACCACGCGGAACATTACGCGGAACAACGTTGAAACTTTTCCAATTCCAGAGTTGTAGGATTGTTCTCAAAGCCAAAAAAACATCGTCTTTTTGAGTGTTGGGCGATAGAGAAATAGAAATTGGTTTGCCCCCACCCCATAACGGTGACCGGCTTCGCCAACTTGCCCGCCTTTGGCGGACTGTCCTCGTTTGGTGTGAGTATTGACAAAATTTTTTAAACATGATAATATTAAAATTGAACTTGAAAAAGGAGGGTTTAAATGAATAAAGGATTGTTTATTGGAGGATTGGTATTATACTTAGGAATTTGTCTATTTGCCTATATGGTTATAGAACCTGTTTGGGCATATCTTGTTATTGTATTGGGTGCTTATTTTGCTGGATATTTAGTAGCAAAGAGTTAAAAGATAGCATCTTAAAAATCTACTGGCCCCCCACTTATTCCCCGATGGTTTATTGTTATTCTAACCGATTGCCCGCTGAATCGCCTACGGCTTTGATAATTGAAAATTCCGAGTTTTGATTAAGAATAAGTAAGGGGCATAAGATTTTCTAATTACTCAGCTTCGCTTCGTAAAGAAAATCTAATGGAGGTGAAAAGCAATGAGAAAATTCTTGTTGGTAGCGGCAATAATGTTTTGGCTGGCCGCCATAATTCTTCCGACTCTAATGATTGCCTCAAATAACCAGGAAATAAGAACTATTGATTTATCGGCAATAGATACCCGGCAGATTATAACCGGCGTTAATGAATTTGTTGAATCCCAAAAATGCTCGGTAATGGATTTTGTCAGCCGTTCTTATGATTATGTATTGGTAGGTATTGAGGATCGAAATTGTATAGTTTATCAAGGTCAAACAAGTATTGCATGGAATACAGGATGGTATCAAGCTGAAGATGAATTAGACACAGGAATTACTCAAGAAATAGAAAGGATTGAACTTAGCAATCAAAATAAAACCCTGACTGTTTATTTTGGCAAAGATGAATGTATTGTGGGTTTCTTTTCATTTTTTTCTGTGTTCCTTTTTGGATTATCTGGTTTTGCATTTTTCGCAAGCAAAAAATAATAATGTTAAAAACTCAAAAGCGCTAGGTTCTTAAGAATTTGGCGCTTTTTATTATTCGCATATTCGCATATTCGCATAAAATTCGCATCTTTATCCCGCGCCTTTTCCAGCGAGCGTTTCCGATAATACGGAATTGGTCAAGGCGAAGTCCCGCACCTTTTTAGGACAACTTCGTTATTTTGCGCAAAGCGCAGTCCACAAAAGGCGCGGGACGAAGCGAGCCTCGCGGCTCTCTTTTCTCTGTGTTCTAAGACGTTTGCCAGAAAAGGTGCGGGATTTATTCGTATGAAACCTATACGACCAACGAATTAATTATCTCTGCCGGCACCCTGTTTTCCAAAAGAACAACATCATCTTTTCTGGCAAAATCTTTAACCAGTTTTACAACCTCAATCGGCTTTTCTAAAATTTTGATATTTTGTCCTGACATTTTAGCTTCCATGGCGCCCGCCTTAATCTCTTTGGCAAAATCCCCGTTTACCAAAATACAAAGTTCGCAGATTTCTCCGATTTTTCTGCCAATCTTTTTGTGAATATCTCCAGCCATAGAGCCTAATTCAATTAAGGGATGAAGAATAATGGCTTTTTTGCTGTTTTTATAATTTTTAAGATAATCCAAAGATGAAATGGCCCCTTCAAAATTAGCTGAATAGGTATCATCAATAATGATTATGCCATTTACCCCCCTTTTTAATTCCATTGTATGAGAAAAAGGCTTAAAACTTTGAACAACTTCTTTAGCAATACCGGTATCAAGTTTAATGCCCAGCTCCTTTGCCACTAAAAGAGCCCCCAAAATATTGGAAACATTTTGTCGGCCCATTAAATTTACCCTAAATTCTGTTCCCTTTATTCCGGTATCGCTGATTTTAAATTCAATTCTGTTGTCAAACTCTCTTAGGTCCTTTACACATAAATCAGCGCAAGGGTTATTTAAGCTGTAAAATCTCTTTGGTTTTTTTGTTTTTCTGAAAACCTCCAGAAAAAATTTGCTATCGCCGTTAAAAACCGCCAATCCCCTATCCGGCAAGCTGTCAATTAACTCATATTTTGTCTTAATTATATTTTCCTGGCTGCCAAATAAAGCGAAATGTTGGGTTCCGATTCCGGTAAGAATCCCGATAGAGGGCTGTGCAATAGCGCAAATTTTCTTTATTTCTCCTCTTTTGTAAGCCGCCATCTCAACAATAAAAATTTCATGCGATTTATTTAGTTTTTCCAAAATTGTTTTTGCTACACCTATTTCGGTATTGTTATTCGCTTCGGTTTTGCAAACTTTAAACCTCTCGGATAAAATCTTCGCTAAAAATTCTTTGGTTGAAGTCTTTCCATAGCTTCCGGTAATGCCGATTACCAAAAGCTTTTCCCTAAAATTTCCTATTTTCTTCGCGGCCCGCTTTATAATTTTGGATTTTTGAAAATTAGAGAGCGGGGTTATTAAACCAAGAAAAAAAGAAACAATAATGGGCAAAAAAATATCTGCAAAAACCATAAATATAAACCCCGTTATATAGCAGGCATTTAACCCCGTTAGAGATAAATCTCTAACGGGGTTTAACGGGACAAAGAAAGATAAAATCGGAATCAAGAAAACAAAAAAAAGTAAATTTAAAGTATAAAGTATTTGAGCTTTTTGAGTGAAAACCGGCGTTCTTGCTTTTGTCCCAAAGAGCAAAGAAACTATGAGCAAAAGAAAATAAAAAGCGGAAATTAAAAAAAGAATGATTAAATTTTCAAATTTCAAGAAATAACAGGTTAAAAACAAAAACAATAAAAGTATTTTAAAGGGGTAAATTTTATTTAAAAAGAGGGCGCGGGAAGAAGATAACTGGAAATGGGCTTTCATCCTGTCTTTTCTGTATTCTTTTATTTGCCAGAGCCAGAGCCAAAAACTGATTTTTTTAATACAATAAAAAAGCCAGCAAAGCCAAACTACAATAAAAAAAATAAAATAAGTATCAAGTTTAAAATTGGCCCAAAAATTTGTATTCATTTATTCTGATAGTACGATAGATAACACTTTTTGTGCGATCGCTTAAAAAGTGTTATGTCGGTTTTTTTAAGTTTTTTATAGTGTCTTTAGCCATTTGATAATGGCGGTAGCGAGTTTTTGCGGACATTCAAGGTTCAGAGCATGACCAAAATTTGGTATAACTTCCAAGGTTGAGTTGGGAATTTTTTCTTTCATTAGATACCCATGTTTCAAGGGCGTTAGTCTGTCTTTTTTACCCCAGACAAGCAGAGTAGGCGTTTTTATTTGAGAAAGAAAAGTGGTTAAATCCTCGGAAATAACTTTTTTAAAAATTTCTTTTCTCACACCTTCAGCTTCAAAATAATCTTTGGTTCTGGCCAAAAGATAAATGGTTTTTCTTGCCCGGGGATAAAGTTTTTTCAAAAGGGGCAAGGAAAATAAAGAATTTCCGAGCTTTGCCAAAAATAAAAATATTTTGGATTTGAATCCTCGGGCGCTTTCAATTCCGGCCGCTCCCACCAAAATTAAACCCTGAATTTTCTCTGGATACACGGCTCCCAACTTTATGGCAATCCTTCCTCCGAATGAATGTCCAATCAAAAAAAATTTATCCAGATTTAGCTCTTTTGCAAACTTTAAAACAAACTCTGCATAATCTCCCATTGACCAGCCGAATGGAGGTTCAACACTTTTTCCAAAACAGGGCAGGTCGGGAACCACAACCTTAAAACCGGCCTGACTTAAAATTTTAGCTGTTTCTTGCCATCTTTCCGAAGAACTTCCCCAGCCGTGCAATATCAAAATGCAGCGACCCTTACCCGCTATCTTGTAATTTATGTTCAATTTATCAATAATGATTTGTTGGTCTTGCACCCAAATATCAAATGTCAAAGCTCAAATGTCAAATCAAATCCAAAGCCCAAATGTCAAAAAAAATTTGAATTTTGGATTTTAGTCATTGATTTGTCATTTGGATTTTTTCATTTGGATTTTTCTAATATAGTTTCTTAATTTCAATTCCCTGGTAATAATATTTTAAAATTTCCTGCCAGGTTTTATCCTGTTTTGCCAAATATCTGGCGCCATCAGCCATAAGACCAACGCAATGATTGACCTGGTCGCAAGATGTTCTTTTATACGAAGCGCCAGCAGGACTTGGGATTCCTCCTCTGAGATAATCGTATGATTTGTCGCAAAATCCGCTCCCGAATATAGAGCAGGCATCGCGAGTCGACTCAGGAGCGCCAGATGAATAAAGAGCCCTGATTGGCTTATCATTAAAAACGGCAATCTGACCCCTTGTTTCCTCCGCTGCTTTTACAATATCCGGGGCAAAGTCTTCTCTGGCATAACCCTTGTAAAGCTGGTCTGAGGAAGTGTTTTTTAGATGAAAAATTTCTTCTTTGCCGTATTTTCCGTTATTTTGAAGATGGAAAATAGCATAGGAACGGGAAGATACCATCAGGGCTTTCAAAAACTCCAACGGATCTCCCTGAACTGTTTCGGCTAATCCCCTTAAATAATCTTCCAGCAATACATCATTAATGACCCATATCTTTTTGGATTTTGGAGAATATTTTATCTCAATTTCCCCCCTGAATTTATTATAATTTATTTCCGGCTTCCAGGAGGGACTGTCTTTATAAGAAATAATTTCAAAAATATTATCCGAAGATTCGGATTCAAATTTCAGATGAATATCATTGTCTAAAAGATAAGTGGTTTGCTCACCGGGTTCTTTGGAAATAAGCAAGGCCCCGCCCAAATAAACTTTATAGGACTTATTCCCTTTAATTTTTATCCGATGACCGGCATCCGGAGAAAAAATGGCTATCCTGATTCTGGACTCTTGCCCCCCCCCACTTTTAAGCTCGGTTTTAGATTCGGTTTTTAATTCTTCTTGTGAAGATTTAGACTTGGTTTGCGAAGTCAGTTCGGGCTCAAAAGTGGGGGGTGGTTCGCTCACAATTTCGCTGACAATACTGTATTTTGATAACTGCTGACTGGTTACAGTTATTATATCGCTCCATTTATAGCCCCTTTTCTCAAAATCTTGAGCGCTTTTTATCCAGTAAAGCTGAGCTCCTTCAACCAAATAAACTTCCGGTTTATCCTCGGCTTTTACTAAATTGCCTGATTGAATTTTATCCGAAGGAGAGGGATAACTCAAAAGTTCCTCCCTAAAAACTACTATAATATCAGACCATTTGAATCCTCTTTTAAGAAATTCCGAAGAATCCTTAATGAGACGCCTCTCTCCGGCAATTATCATATAAACATCCGGAATTCCATCAGCTCGAAGTAAAGTGCCTGACGGCCAGCGCATTGGGGGGCCATCTAAAAAAATAGAAACTTCAGAGGAATCAATTTCCAAAACTTGTTCCCATTTATATCCCAAACTTAAAAATTGGCGCAAAGTCCAGAATTTCCTTTTTTTTCCAAAATCAATTAAATAAACCGGGGCAGAATCTTTTGCTTTCAAAAGAGCGCCGTCAGGATATTTCATAGGACTGCCATCCAATAAAAATGAAATTTCATCCTGGGAGACCTTTTCAATATCGGGTATTTTAAATCCCAATGCTCCAAATAAAGTGTGGCTGGTTATTAATTTTGTTCTGCCTTCCTCAACAAAATAAATTTTAACGCCATCTACGGTAAATAACGAACCGTCCTTGCCATATTTTATTTTCGGCCCGTTTTCAAAAGAATCAAGCTCGTCAAATGAAACTGCTTTTATTTTTGAGGTTTCAAAACCCAACTTTATAAATTCTTCTTCAGTTACTTCAAATTTTCTTTTTTTGCCCTCCCAAATAAGATAAATTTCGTTTGAATTGAACTCCCGAAGCAAGGAACCATCAGAATGCCGGACAGGAATCTTTTTTGAAAAAATATCAAGCTGGGTTTTCGGCAAGATAAATAGTTTTTCATACTGCCCTCCTTGATTTAAAAAACTGCTCAAATCTTTAAAAGATTCTTTAACTCCGTCAGAAATTTTATAAACCGGCTTTTTGTTTTGCTCCTGATAAATATAGCCTTTATAAATTTTGGAAAAATTTGCCGCGTTCTCTCTGATTTCCGGCAAGAGGTTATAAAGGTCTTCCCCGGGACACAAAGTTTTTCCAATATCCTTATGGCCGACAAGGCCGTAAGTTGTTTCACAAATTGTCTCTTTGTTGATATTTTTTCCGCAAATTTCTGTTTTTTCGGCAAAACTAATATCATTTACAGCGGCCAGCCAGCCGACTAATTTTCCCAGAGAATCCCTGATTCTTGGTGAAATTTCCATAGTTTCGTATTTTCCGTTGAGCTTTGCCCCATAAGTTCCCAAAACCGCAATACCAATTGTGCCTTCATTAAAACCATAAACATGAGCGCCAATCACTCCATTACCTCCCTGTCTTCCCTGATAGATATTGCCGTTTGGGTCAACCAGGTAATGATACCCCATATCTCCCCAACCTCTCTGCTTAATGCCTGGATATTCTTCCCAGGTAGCGTTAAAAACATGAAAGCGATAAATATCCCTGATTTTTCCTTTGTACTGTCCGGTTCCATCAGAATCCTCAGGCAGCTGAAGACTGACCGTATGATGAATTACTATTTTTTTTGCTTGAAAATCAGAAGCTCCGTCAGGAAGAGTCGGATATTCCGGCTCCCAGGACTTGATTTGCTCATCGGCTCCCCATTGAGTTCGAGTAATAATATTGGGGACTTCCAAATCCTGAGCAAACACAAAATTAGCCCCAAATAAAAAGGAAAGTATTATCAATAAAATTGTTATTAGCCTTTCTGACACAATAACTTAAATTCAAAAATTAAAAATTAAAATGCAAAATGACCCCAGTAGTGACCAGTCTGACTGGTCTACTACTGGGGTAATTTTGATATTTGATTTTTGATATTTGATTTTGAAGTTATATTGGGTTTATCAGAAAAGCGAAGTTAAAATAAGGGAATGAGAATGAAAATTTGACTGCCGAAAAACTTCAAAAGTTAAGAAAAACTCGCTATGAGTTCTTTCCCCAATTATATTGTATCATTTTTTTAAAAAATTTAAAATAATATGATATGCCCTGATTTTCACGGCCGTGGGATTTAGGTCATTAAACCAAAACCGCCTGCTCTCGACTGAGAGCAGGCGGTTTTTTTTCTAATCAGCGTAAATCAGCTATTTATCAGCGGTAATCAGTGTTTTGTTATTTTATAATGTCCGCTTCGGTCACATAAGCTCCGACTTCGGAAGCCGCGGTGTCCATAATGTCTCCCCAATCATAACTGAGGCCCTTAAACACACTCTCGGTCTTTATCCATCGTTTAGTGCCGTCGCTTTCAATTCTATAAACCTTGGGGTCGCCTATTTGTCTAATCAGATTACTTTCTTTAAATCCCTCCATTTCAACAGTAGCAACATTTTCAATATCGCCCCACTTATATCCTGATTTTTCAAAGATTTGAGGATTTTGAATATGACGTTTAAGCCCCTTGTTAGTGTAAAAGACCTTTGGGTCAGCAGCTGTTTTAATCAGGGTAATCTCCGGATAGATATCTCTGTCAGCGGCAGATACCGTAACAACATCTTTCCAGTCAAACCCTTGAGCAGCAAAAGCGGAAAGTGATGGAATGTGGAATTTCTTGCCGTTTTTAATGGTAAATACTCTTGGGTCATCAGCTGTTTTGAAAAGCTCAACTGCAGCAGCTTGAACAAGTTTGGTAGCTTCAACTATTTTTACTTGCGCCATTTTGAATCCGCCTCTGACAAAGGCCTCCCAGGTTGGAATATGAATTTTCTTGCCGCCGCGAATCAGATAGATTTTATCAGAGTCAGCCGCTTTGACCAATTCACCTTCTGACAAAGCGACAATCTTTTCAGCCACTTTTTCCTTTACTTCAGCCACTTTTTCCGTCACTTTAGCCACAAAGTATCCTGTGGCTTTTTCCGCTCCAGTCCAAATCGGAGCTAGGCCGCCCGTAACAGCCGCTTCCCGCGCTTTCCGACCAGCTGTTGTTACCGTAGACACCCAGCCAGTTGCGGTATTCGCGCCAGTAATTCCGCCGGTGGAGAAATGGTCGGTCTTAACCGCCAAAGTGTTATTTGTCGTATCGCGGACAACATTATTGTAAGATTTCCAGATACCCTCGCCCGATTGGTCGTCATAATATTGAGGCACTATTTCGTCTTCGGTATAGCCAGCCGCGGTTACCAGAGTTTCATTATATGGGAAAGTAATTGTGATATTTGAAGAGAAACCCGATTCTTTTTCCGTTGTTGTGTATTGCCCCGTCGCTTCGTTTTGGCTAGTTATTGAAGCTGTGAATTCATAACCGAAAGTGATTGGCTTATCGGTTGAGCCGGCTTTAACATCAACAACCGGTGTAATGCTGACGGTTATGGTTCCGGAGCTTGCAATAGCTTGAGCCGGAATTTCCATTTTCAATCCATCAGATAGCTCAATTGTTTTGCTGTCTGCCGCGTCAAATGACACAGTTTTTGATTCAGGAATTGTTATCTCTGCTCCGCCAACAGTAACCGCTGTTAATTTCAAGTTTTGAGAATAAGCCAAAGTTCCGGTAACGGTAGTAACATCGGTAACCACGCCTTTATAAAACTTGGCTGCGCCAGTGCAAGTTTCTCCGGTCGGACAATCAGAATCAGCGGTGCAAAGGGTAGCGGTTGTTGTGGAGCAGGTTCTGACTTTTGCCGCGGCTTCAAGATGCCAGGTATCGTCAAGAGAAACTTTAAGAGAATATTTTTTGTCGCTGCCCAAAGCCCCTCCTTTGCCGGAATTTTTATCAGACCAGGCCCGGACAAAACCGCTGGTTATTTCTTCTCCGGTCTGATATTCGCCATCGCCGCTGGTGTCTATGTAAACATAACCGGTAATGGTGGCTGGCGCGGTCTTAAATTGTAAGTCCGCGGTTCCAGGGGTTGCAGCAGAGGTTGTCACAGTCTGGAGTTGAGGATTGATTAAATCAACTCCCGGCGGAACACCAGCTCCAACTTTGTAAGTTCCGGCCGCCACGCTTATTGTGTAGGCGCCATTGGCGTCAGAGAAAGCGCCGAGCGAAGGTCCGCCAAAACCCTTAAATTCATCCATCATCGCGGTTGAACCAAGGGTGACAAATACCCAGGCATTGGAAATTCCTTCGCCAGCGTCATAAGTGTTGTTGTTATCAGCATCCAGGAAAACATAACCGGAAATTGTTGAATCAAGTTCTTTAACCTGGAAATGACGCTCAGCTAGTGAATTAGCGGCAACAGTTGTTGTCACATCATCAGCCACAATCATATATTTCTTTGCGCCATAAGCCACAAAGGGGTCAATAAAGGCGTCAACATACCAATCGCCAGCTGAAACTTTGATGCTGTAAGAACCGGTTGTGGGGCTGGATTCAGTCATTGACCATCCGCCGCCTTCTTTATCAGCGTGAACCATTGCCCTGATTCCAGTGACAATTTCTTCCGGGTCATAAGTTTTATCACCATCAGCATCTTTGTAGAAATAACCAATGATAGTAGCGTTTTTCTTTGCAACCACCAGCTCCACCGGGTCAGGGTCAGCGGTTGCCGAAACTGTAACTGTTTTGGTTGCGTTTAAAACATAATCCGAACCAGGCGGCATTCCAAGGCCAAGCTCGTATTCGCCGGAAGGAACCTTGATTTCAGTGTAGCCATTAACCAAGCCGCCGCCGGTAAATCCGCCTTTTTCCATGCCCGGACCCCCGCCGCCCATTGCCATCATATCGCCTCCGGCGCCACCGCCACCAGCGCTGCCTGCTGTCTTATCCATCATTCCGGATTTTTGCATCATGGCTTCATTTGCTCCGCCAAACTCAAGCATATCATTTACTGAAGTATCCTTTACCCAGACGCCTCCGAAAATATTGGTTACTCTTGTTCCTGTTGAATCCACAACTTTAACTTTAATAGTTCTGTTAGCAAGTTTTAATAAGAAATCGTTGTTATTGGAAGTCTTATTTTGCTCAACCGTAATTTGTTTTGGCGCGCCCTGATAAATATAATCCGAACTCATTGGCATTACCATTAAGTTCCATGTTCCGGCTGTAACCAATAAGTCATAAGCGCCGGTTTTGTCTGTAAAAGTGTTTGCCCAGCCATTGGCTCCCATCTGGAAAGCGTTAACAATAACATTTGAAATAGCATTGCCATTATTGTCCTGAACGGTTCCTTTGATGTGGCTGTTCTTGTCAGTCAAGAAAATTGTGCCAACATCCTTAATCGCGCCGGAAGCAACTTTGGCTGTTGTCGGAGTGGTCGGCGAGCCGTAATTTTGGGTATTCGGGAAAACCATTATCTGATAAGTGCCGGCCGGAACTTTCATCGTAAAGTAGCCGTTGTTATCGGTTGAAGTGCCGTTTCCGCCCGGACCCATCATACCCTGCATATTTCCATTTGCCTGAATCCAGGCCCATTGAACCGCCTGGCTCGTATTGCCTCCTGAAGCCGGTGTCATAACTCTGCCGGTAATCGTGGAATCGCAGGCCTGAACCGTGAAATCCTGGGTTAAAGTTTCGGTTGCGGTATTATCTCCGGTAAATTCTATTCTGTATGGAGGCTGATTCAAAACCCAATCCGGCTGGTTCCCGCCTTCCCAAGAAGGATTAACCATCATCCACCAGGCGCCCTGGGAAACCAATAATTGATAATAACCGAGCGCGTTGGTTTTTGTTTCAAAATGACCCGGTCCCATATCGCGGTTTGCTTCAACTCTGGCGTATTGGACCGCTGTTCCGTCTGCTTTTTTAACATAGCCGGAAATTGTCTTTTTGGGCGTGGTCATTGTTATTTTGTAAATTTTATTGGTTGCATCATAAGTCACACCAGTACCTGTGATGGTTCCCGAACCTCCGGAAATCGTTGCTGTCAAATCGCTTGGAGGAACATAAGCCATATCTCCGGTATTGGGCATATTAATCTCAATCATATAAGTTCCGTCAGCAAGGCCGCCGACCGTGAAAACACCCTGGTCATTGCTGTTTCCTCCTGACTGGTTCATCCAGGTTGAATCATGAACCATTACCCAGACCCAGGCAAGCGCTGTAACGCCATCTGGCTTGAGAATTTTGCCTTTAATATTTGGCGTGCCTACCCTGATTGCGCCAGCAGTTCCGATTGCGGTGTCCAAATTAATTTGTCCAGCCGGACCGGCTGATGTCGTAGAATCGGCAATACCATCAGCATTGGTGTCATAAAGGGTAAGAGTGTATACTTTTCGGGAATAAACCGAGAAATCAACATTGCCGCCGGTTAACCAGCTTGGCGGTTGAACTTCAAGTCTATAAGCAGTGCCGGAAGAAGTGGCTATGACGCCTCCCAAAGCAAATGTCCCGTCATTTTGAGCGTTAGTTCCATACCATCCGCCAGCCATTCCCGGACCCATACCCATTGGGTTATCAATATTAAGATTAATCCAGGCCTGGGGAACTGGGGTGTTGGGAGACGGATTTTCAGGCGAAGCGGTTCCTGCCGGCGTTTTTATGGTTCCGGTAATATTCGGGGCTTTTAAATTAATGGTTATATTTCTGCTTGCGTCGCCAATGCCGCCGGATATGGTGATAATCTGGCGATAACGGGAGCAATTAACGCTTCCCGGGCCGGTTGAGCAAGTGCCGCTCCAGGGAATAGCTTCAAGTTCATAACTTCCGGAGGGAACCTGGCTCAAGACAAATTGTCCTTGAGCGTTGGTATTGGCCCAGCGGGACATTCCCATGCTATTGGCTTCCCGCAATCCTATATTTATATTTTGTTGGACAACATTAGCAGCATCGGTTTCCAAGGGACCCTTAACCGTTCCCTTAAAAGCAGTGGGGTCATTAGCCGGGTCAATTGTCCGGACAACAATTTTTGAATTACACCAAGGTTCTTTGGTAGCATCACAAACCCCATCGTTGGTTGTGTCCTGCACTCCTCCCTTAGTTACGCTGGTAATTGCGCAATTTGTTGCGCAATTGGCAATAACTACGGCGTAAGGAGAAGGAGTGGTATAAACCGAACCCCATTGAGGGTCAAATTTTAAATTGTAAGTGCCATCCGCCGTAACATTTATGCCAAAGGCGCCGGTAGTGTTGTCAACCTGACCGCCAAACCATTGGCCCGGTCCGCCTTGCGGCTCCATATTAATCCAGCCGCCGACACCGGTTGCGCCGGTTGGCTCATAAACAAACCCGGTTACGTTCGGAACTGACAGCTTAATATTATGAGCTGAAGTTATTGGCAAAACGCTGACATTAACATCTGCCATAGAGCTGGAATAAGTCGTTTGGGGAAAAGCGTTTAAGTGATAAGTTCCGGTATTCGGCAAATAGAAAGAATATCTGCCGTTTGTGTCGGTTGG
>Ga0210017_1000457_pt1 | contig 34386 bp, 45 predicted proteins | sample CryGeyCG2014_020_FD_183966 | JGI IMG/M metagenome (GOLD analysis project Ga0210017, IMG submission 183966) | Groundwater microbial communities from aquifer - Crystal Geyser CG08_land_8/20/14_0.20 (SPAdes) (version 2) | ecosystem: Environmental > Aquatic > Deep subsurface > Groundwater | place... | reverse complement strand
GGTGAGGGGGGTGGGTACTCTCGAAGGCAGAATCTGGAAGGTAGGTCGATTTCCGGAGCAAGAAGTAACCGTGTGTCTTATCCCCAACAAAAAGATTATTGTGTTAAAAGATGAGCAGAAAATCGGAGAATATCATTTATGAGAAAGTATACTTTTAAGGTTCCCAAATGTCCGCTTTTGAATGTTGCGGAACACAAGTGGGTTTTTTCCTTGACTTTCTTATAAAACAGACTATAATAAACGGTGGATGCCTAAAAACGGCATTCTTGATTACACCGATTAAAAGATTTGATTATTCTGATTATATAGATTAATATATTGGAGAGATAATATAACAAAAGAGCAATAGAGGAAAATAGAGCAATAGCTGAAAATAGAGCAATAGAAAATAGATTGGTAAAGGAGGTACTATAATGAGAAAGATTATGGGTTTGGCGCTGGTGGCGGTAATGGCGGTTTTCCTTATGGGATGCGCAACCTCGACAGAGCATACCAAGGGCGGTAAGGCGAAAGACGTGATGATGAACGAGCAGATAGACAAGAAGATAATTGAGGTCAGGGGAATGGCTGCCGCAGACCTGAACATGGAGAACGAGATGCAGCGCAAAGCGACATCAGAGCAGGCGGCCATAGTGGATGCCCAGTATAAGCTCACAACAATGTTAAAGGGCGTGAAACTGGAAGGCGGAAACACGATCGAGAAGGCAATGCTCACCGATTCGGTTATAGCTGCAACAGTAAACGCCGAGATCAAGGGCGCTGAGATAGTGAGCACCGAGTGGACAAGGAACAAGGAAGCCGAAATAGACGGCTGCATAGTGGTGATGCGCATTGACCTGAACGGGTTTGCGAAGAGGGTCGGGTTCAAGCTCGCGCAGTAGGCTAATACAAGTTGAAAGTTGAAGGTTAAAAGTTGAAAGTTAAAAACCTAGCACACTGATACTTGCCACTATGTTATTCAGTGAATTCAGTGCGCTCAGTGGCTAATATTTATGTCTCAAGGAGGTTTTTTGAGGAGAGCCGTAGTTTTTATTTTTTCTGTGGCTCTGATTTGCGCTTTTGGGGCAGAAGGCCTGTGCAGGGAGCAGATACTTGTAGGTTCGTTCACTGCCGTAAAGGGCAAGGTCGAGCTTTTGCGCGGCGGCGAGGAGAACTGGGGCAGGGCTGAAAAGGATATGCCTGTTTATCCCGGGGACAAGGTGAAGACCGGGTCAAAAGCTGAGGCAGAACTGATCCTAGACGACGGCAGCATGCTGCGTATCGAGGAAAAAACGCAGATAGAGATCATTGATTCTAAGACGGAAGAGGGAAAAGGGGAAGATGGCAGGAAGAACATACTCCTGAACCTCGGAGCCGGTAAAATACTGAACAACTTCAAGAAGCTTATAAACAAGGAATCACGGGTCAGCGTTGCGACCAGCGCCGCGATAGCGGGCATCAGGGGCACCGAGTTTTCTGTCGAGGCGGTGGAGAACAAGACAGAGGTCGCAGTTTTCGAGGGCGAGGTGGAAGTTTCCTCTCCTGCCTCCTTCGAAAAAGACGCAGGCGCAGACTTGCCCGCCGACGAGGCAGGGGTTGCTCCGCAATCAGTTAAGGTTACCCAGGACCAGCAGACCTTTGTTGAAAAAGGCAGTGCGCCGCACACGCCGCAGGAGCTGACCGAAAAGATGCGCAAATACCGCGAGAGCGTTGTCGCGAAGTTCCACGAAAGGGTGGAGCGCAACCGCGAAAAGCTTGACGATATCCGCAAACGCAGGGAAGCCAAGATCGAAGGGATGAAAAAGAAAGTAAGCGATATGCAGGAAAGGAACCAGGAAAAAATAGAAGGTCTGAAAGACAGGCAAAAAGAAGACATAAAGACAATTAAATAGGGACAGGCACTATCTGCGATAAAATCATTGTTTTAAATAAGAATTCAGGCTTTTTTACAATGAGGCAAATATGGCACAAAGAAAAACTATAATTTTAATTCTGGCCTGCCTTTTGGTTTTCGGGAATATACAAGTATTGCGGGCGCAGTCTGCCGCCGACAAGGCGGAAAACGTGGAGGTTGAGGTTGAGGTGCCTGTTCTTAACGACGACGTGGCTTCGGCAAGGGAAAGGGCGCTTAATCTCGCGCAGAGGCGCGCAGTGGAGCTGGTTGTGGGTGTTTTCGTGAACGCCGCGACACTCGTCGGGAAAGCCGAGCTTGTTGACAATCAGATATTTTCCAAAACGAACGGCTACGTGAAAAAATACGAAGTGCTCTCTGAGAAACGCGAGGGCGACGCCCTGAAAATGAAAGTAAAGGCGCTGGTCAAGACCGGGGACGTGAACCGGGATCTTGACGCTGTCGGCCTGATGATAAAAGGCGCCACCATAGGGAACCCCAGGGTCATGGTCCTTTTTTATGAAACGGTTGACGGGACCGAGGAGTCTATGTCAGTAGCCGAGGTCGAGATAGCCCAGAAATTCATGGATACCGGGTACAGGATCGTTGAGCAGGCAGAGGTCAAGAAAATACGCGCGCTTCCGGGTGCGAAGGCAGCGATGGGCGGGGATATAGAAGCAGCCGTCCAGATCGGAAAAGATATGAAGGTTGACATACTCGTGCTGGGCAGGGCCGCGTCGAATTTCAACACAGACAAAGGGCTGGGCGGTTTTATATCATACAGGGCGTCCGTAACGGCAAAGGTCATAAAGATCGACACGTCTGAGGTCCTGTGGGCTGTTCCCAACAAACTGGGTGCCGGAGTTGATCTTACAAAGGAGAACGCGGCAAAAACCGCTATTACAAAGATCGCGAAGTCGATGTCAGAGGATATGGTGCTTTCGGTGACAAAGATCCTCAGCGAGAAGGCGATGGCGCAGCTGACCATTTCGAACATCCCTGACTGGAACAGGCTCGCGGTGCTTAACGAATACATAAAATCATACCAGGGGGTAAGCGGCACCTATATCCGCTCTTACGAGACTACCACGGGCGTCGCCTCCATTGACATAAACCTGAAATACGGCAACGCGCAGCAGCTGTCCCTGTATCTTTCCAGCATTAAAAGGTTCCCGATAGAGGTCAGCGCGGTCACGGGAAGCACAATACAGGCTAAAGCTAAATAGCTTAGACGACTGGTCCGAAGGACTCCGCATGAGTCTTCGGACTCCATCGGAGACGATTGGACAATTAGACGATTGGCAGAATATGCTATAATGAAAGGGCTGGGTGAATTTTAGCCCAGCTTTTTTATTAATACAAAAATATTCAGCCACGGATTTCCACGGATTATTTACCTTTTAACCTTTTTAACCTTTAACCCCTTTAACCAATGGTGCTACAATACTCTGACCCTGAAATTATCAGGAGAGCATTTATGAGAATCGGTAAGACCGAAATTGAGGTACTGCAGGGAGATATAACAGAACAGGAAACGGAAGCGATAGTGAACGCCGCGAACAACCGCCTGATAATGGGCGGAGGGGTTGCGGGCGCCATCAGGCGCAAAGGCGGGCAGGAGATACAGGAAGAATGCAGCAAGGCAGGGCCCATACCTATCGGCGAAGCGGCTGTCACGGGTGCCGGGAAACTGAAAGCTAAATATGTCATACACGCCGCAACAATGGGAATGGATTTTGACACAGACGAAGAAAAGATACGTTCATCCGTCCGCAATTCACTGAAAAGGGCAGAAGAGAAGAAAATAGGATCGATCGCATTTCCGGCTCTGGGGTGCGGCGTGGGCGGGTTTCCTGAGCGCAGGGCCGCGGAAATAATGCTTGAGGAAATAAAGGCGCACCTTAAAGAGTTCGCGGATTCATCGCTGAAGGAGATCGTTTTCGTGCTGTATGATAAAGCATCTTATGACGCATTCAGGGAAGCAATATTGTAGCTGCAGGGCTTGCTTGGAATAAACGTAGCTGCAGGGCTTGCTTGGAATAAACGTAGCTGCAGGGCTTGCCCTGCAACAATAAGAGAATTATGAAATTAAGAAAACATGTTCGTTTAGAAAATTATGATTACCGTTCAAACGGCTATTATTATATAACAATATGCTCTGCCAATAAGATCAGATTTTTGGGAGAATATCGGCAGATTATTGAATCAACGCTCGCGGAAATAGAACAAAGATACAATGGGACAAAAACTGATTATTATTACCTGATGGACGACCACCTGCATATCATTTTTATTCTTGAAAATTCGTCGGTATCCTTATCGCAAGTAATCGGTAGTTTTAAGTCACTGACAACCCTTAAAGCAAAGAAAGTGGGTTTTAAAGGAAAAAGATTCTGGCAGCCGAATTATTACGAACATGTGATAAGAAATGATTCTGCCTTGCAAAAGATACGGGAATATATTGAAAATAATCCCCTGGCAGAAGAATTGAAATGGGAAGAATTGGATAAAAAATAGCAGGGCAAGCCCTGCAGCTACATAAAATAGCGCAATAACGGGAAAGAAATAATGGAACAGCCGAGAATAACAGTAGATATCATAATTGAGGTTGAGGGCGGTATAGTTTTAATAAAGAGAAAAAACCCGCCGCACGGGTGGGCTATACCCGGAGGGTTTGTTGACTGCGGGGAAAGCCTTGAAACCGCCGCGGCAAGGGAAGCAGGGGAAGAAACCTGCCTTAAGGTCCAAGACCTGCGTCAGTTCCACACTTATTCTGAGCCGGGAAGGGATCCAAGAGGACATACGATCTCCACTGTTTTCACCGCAAAAGCCGATGGAACACCGGAAGCAAGCGACGACGCAGCTGACATCGGCGTTTTTACAGAAAATAACCTTCCCGATGATATAGCGTTTGACCATAGAAAAATATTAAAAGACTATTTTGACCACTCCGCCACCCGCCATTAATAAAAGCGGGGGCGAGACTTCGCCCACCTGAAAGGATGGGCGAGGAAACCATAAAACCTTTTAACCACGAATTTCCGCGGAATTTTTAAGAACCGGAATAGGATCTTTTGGAGTAGACCCTTTAGGGTCGTTTAAATAACGGGGCTAAAGCCCCTACTCCTAAATCACAAAGGAAATAAACATGAACAAGGGCGAGACGGTAATACTAAAAATCGAGAAGCTTGACGCTACCGGCAAGGGTATCGCGAAACCCGAGGGATTCGTCGTGTTTGTGCAGGGCGGCCTGCCGGGGCAGAAGCTGAAAGTAAGGATCGAAAAGAAAAAGCTTAATTACGCGGAGGGCACGGTCCTGGAGGTGCTTGAGAGATCAGGCATGGAGACAAAACCGCTTTGCTCGGTGTTTCCCAGGTGCGGCGGATGCACATGGCAGACCCTTCCATACAAGGAGCAGCTCAGGATAAAAGAGGAGCTTGCAAAGGAAATGCTCCTTCATATAGGAAAGCTTGACGCGTCTTCGATGCTTCCCATCATCGCAAGCCCGTCCGAGAGGCACTACCGCAACAAAATGGAATTCTCTTTCAGCCTTAACGAAAACAACGAGCCGGTACTCGGGCTGCATGAAAGGGGGTTTTTTTCAAGGGTGGTGGAAATAAAGGACTGCGTCCTTTTAAGCCCGGAATCAAACAAGATACTCGCTTTTTTCAGCAGGTTCGCCAAAGAATTCAACCTTCCGGTATACGACCCCAGGACGCACCAGGGGCTTTTCAGGCACCTGATAATAAGGGAAGGAAAGAACACGGGTGAGAGGATGGTAAACCTGGTAACGACCTCTTCCAATCTCATAGCGTGGCCCGATGACCTTATACACCAGTTCGCGAGCTTCACAGGCAGGGAGGGAATAGAGGTCCACTCGCTCCTGCACACCGTGAACGACAAGGTTTCGGACATAGCTTTCGGGGAGAAAACAAACATCCTGAAGGGAAGGAATTACATCACGGAAAGAATTGATAACCTGCTGTTCAAGGTCTCGCCCTATTCATTTTTCCAGACCAATTCCGGGGGGACCGCGGTGCTGTACAGAAAGATCAAGGAGCTTGCCGGGCCCGGCAAAGAGAAGAGCGTGATGGACCTTTACTGCGGGGCGGGCGGAATAGGCCTGTATGTCGCTGGCGAGGCCAGGAAGGTTATAGGCGTGGATTCGTTCCCGCAGGCGATCGAGGACGCGAATGAGAACGCCGGCCTGAACGGCATTACTAACGCGGGATTTTTCCTTGAGGAAGCAAAGGACTTCGTCGCGCAAATGGTCAGGATGAAAGAAAGCATAGATGTTATGATAGCCGACCCTCCCAGGGAAGGGCTCAGCCCCGTCATAATAAAGGGTATTTCGCTGATCTCACCCGGAAAAATAATATACGTTTCCTGCAATCCCGCCACGATGGCAAGGGACCTGGCGGCTTTCGCCGGTTTCGGTTATAAGATAAACAGCATACAGCCGGTGGACCTTTTCCCGCACACGCCGCACATAGAATGCGTCGCGGACCTTGAAAATACCAATTAACCGGTAGTTAGAAAGGTTTTTATGGCTGCCAGATTCAGTGTGTTCGCGAACAGGAACTTCAGGCTTTTCTGGGTGGGCCTGCTCGTGTCAATGATCGGGACCGTTGTCCAGATCATCGCGCAGTCCTGGCTCGTATACACGCTGACGCATTCTCCGTTTTTGCTCGGGCTTGTAGGCGCGGCGCAGGCAGTGCCTTTCCTGCTTCTGTCACTTATCGGCGGCAATACCGCTGACAGGGTTGACAAGCGCAGCCTGCTTTATATTACCCAGTCCATAATGATGATCCTTGCTTTCATCCTGGGTGTTCTTGCGGCAACCGGAAAAGTAGAAGTGTGGCACGTGGCCCTTATTGCGGTTGGAATGGGGATCGCAAACTCATTTGATATGCCTACCAGGCTGGCATTCGTATACGAACTTGTGGGAAAAGAAGACATCATGAGCGCGGTTTCCCTTAATTCCATGCTTTTCAACCTTGCGCAGATCTCGGGTCCAGCGATCGCCGGCATTGTTGTTTCAACAATAGGCAACTCCTGGTGTTTCTTTCTGAACGCCGTAAGTTTCCTCGCTTTTATCGTCGCGCTGAAGATGATGAAACTCTTGCCGTCCCCGGAACGCAAAATGGAAGACTCAACCTTTAAAAATATCACGGAAGGTCTGCGCTACGTCCGGGCAACCCCTGTTTTAAGGTCGGTGATCGTAATAGCGGCGCTCTGCTCGATATTCGTGATGCCATACGGAGTTTTGATGCCCGTATTCGCGGGGGATGTTTTAAAGGTAGGGGCAAAAGGTTTCGGGTTCCTTATGACGTGCACGGGGATCGGCGCCCTTGCAGGGGGGTTGATCATTGCAGGCGCGGGCGACATAAGAAGGAAGGGCAGGCTGCTTTTTACGGGCGCAACGGTATTTTCCGCAGCGATACTGCTGTTCTCTTTTTCAAGAATATTCTATTTGTCCTGCATTTTTCTTGTGATATCGGGGTTTTTCTTTCTTTTTCAGTCTTCAATCTCAGACACGATAGTGCAGATAACAACCCCGGACGAGATGCGCGGCAGGATCATGGGTATCTATTCCCTTGCTTTTATGGGCCTTTCGCCCCTGGGCAGTCTTCAGATGGGCACGCTGGCGCAGTTCTTCGGCGCCCCGTTCGCGATAGGGCTGGGAACGTTGGTCTTCGGTGTATCCGTTTTATTTTTGTTCAGAAAAACCCCGCAGCTGCGCGAGATCTGATTCGTTTCTCGTGCATCGTGCATCGTTCTTCGTACATCGTAAGTAACTTAAAATTGCAGTCTTTCCTTCCCTTGCCGCATAAGCGAGTCTCCCCATTTTGTTCCGAAGGAATCCCTTTGGGGCTTTCACTCTTACAAGAGCCTACTTTCGGCAAAAAAGCAGGAGGGACATCTTGTCCCTAACCCCTTACCCCTGTTTTTACTTAAACCACTTTTTGGTCGCAAGGCATATCCTGACAAGGGCCAGCATTATCGGGACCTCTGTCAGGACCCCCACCACTGTTGCCAGGGCTGCGCCGGAATTCAGGCCGTAGAGCATCGTTGCCGTGGCAATAGCCACCTCAAAATGGTTGGACGCGCCTATCATCGCGGACGGCGCCGCATCCTCGTATGTCAGCTTTAGAATTTTTGCCAGCCAGTAAGTGATCCCGAAGATCAGGAAGGTCTGTATTGTAAGGGGAATAGCAATGAGCCCGATGACCTGAGGCTGTTTTATTATAAGCTCGCCCTTGAAAGAGAAAAGAAGGACAAGCGTGAAAAGCAGGGCCGTGATCGAAACCGGTGTCAGGTAGGGCAGGAACTTGTTATCAAACCATTCCCTGCCTCTGGCCTGAAGGATCTTCTTGCGGGTGAAGTATCCGGCTACCAGCGGCAGGGCTACGTATATAAGCACTGAAAGCAGGATAGTGATCCATGGAATAGGCATTCTGTTGACCCTGAGCAGGAAACCGCCAAGCGGTGCATACAAAAATAACATAGTGAGGGAATTTATTGCCACCATAACAAGAGTATGCCCGTCGTTTCCCTTCGCAAGATACCCCCACATCAGGACCATCGCGGTGCAGGGCGCGATCCCCAGAAGGATAGCCCCGGAAATATACGACCTGAAAAGTTCCACGGTTGAACCGTTTTTTACGATCTCCATTCCGGGAAGCATTCCTTTGAATACATAGGCAAGAAAGAACCATGCTATCGCGTACATTGTAAATGGCTTTATACCCCAGTTGACGACAAGCGTCAGCAGCACCGGCTTGGGGTTTTTGCCGGCTTTCACTACCTCGGCAAAATCAATCTTGACCATTATCGGGTACATCATAAAGAAAAGGCATATCGCTATCGGTATAGAAACCTGCGCTACTGACAGGCTGTCAAGATACCTGGCAACCCCCGGAAAAAACCTTCCCAGCAGTATCCCTGCCACAATGCACAAGCCAACCCATAAAGTCAAATATTTTTCAAATATGCTGAGTTTTTTTTCTGCCTGCTGCATACCAACCTCCTGATTCCCCTTACAGTGCAATAAATCGCACCGCTACATTAATCCTTTTATTTTCCCTTCAATTTTATCTCTCACGTTCCTGAAAAATTCGATAGGTTTGCCGGCAGGGTCCGGTATATCCCATTCAATATGTTCTTTTGACGGAATAAAAGGGCATACATCCTTGCACCCCATTGTAACGACGATGTCAAATTTATCCACAGGAAGTTCTAAAAAACCCTTTGAAGATTGTCCCGATATGTCGATTCCCTTCTCCTGCATTACCTTTATTGCCATTTCATCTACCTTCCCCGAAGGTTTTGACCCGGCGCTGTAAACCTCTATTTTATCTTTCCCGTAGTGCTTCGCGAAACCCTCAGCCATCTGGCTCCTGCAGGAATTTTCAACACAGACGAATAATATTATCTTCAACATATCTCCTTGCGCGTAAGAATCTTTTCCATATCGATATTTCAGGCCCGGACCGAGTTTTTGCAATTAGACTATTCTGCCTTCTTCTATTCTTATATTGCGATTCGCTAATTTTGCCAAATCCGGATTATGCGTTATAAATACCACTGTTTTCCCTTCATTATTTATTTCTTTTAAAATTTTAAGTATATCATTCGCTGTTTGCGGATCAAGGTTACCCGTAGGTTCATCTGCCAACAGCATAGAGGGATTTTTTATCAGCGCTCTTGCTATAGCCACTCTTTGCTGCTGTCCAATACTAAGTTCATTAGGAAGGTGTTTAATGCGATTCGACAATTTCATCTTGTCCAATATACCAATAATCCTTTTCCTGTCAACTTTTTCTTCTGCCAGATTCAGGGCAATAGCCACATTTTCATAAACTGTCAAATAGTTTATCAAATTAAAAGTCTGAAATATAAAACCTACCTCTTTTGCTCTCCACTGTGCCCTTTTATTTAATTCCCAGTTATAAATTGATTCATTGTTCCACATAACCTTTCCGTTATCAGGATGGCTCATTCCGCCCAATGCTAAAAGCAATGTGCTTTTTCCGCTTCCGCTTGGCCCGGAAATACTTATAAATTCCCCTTTTTTTATCTCAAAAGAAAAATCGTTTAAAGCACTCACTGTGCCGTGTTTATGATGGAATGTTTTGCTGGCATGCTCAATTTTCAACATATTTATTCCTCCTGCATAATAACGAATGGATCAACTTTTGTAGCCTTAATAACCGGCAGTATGCTTGCCACAACCGATATCAACATTGATAAAACCAAACTATATAATGCAAATATAGGCAAAGGTGAGACAGGGATCCCTGCCACTTTGGGGCCAAGCACAACAGCGATTATAGTGCCTATTAAATATCCTGTTATCCCGCCTATGGCGCCCAAGACAATTGATTTATATAAAAACAATTTCATGAGCCAATTATTATTCGCCCCCATAGCCATAAGAATGCCTATTTCCTTGCTGCGCTCATATACATCGGCAAACATATAATTGGCAATGCTTGCCCCTCCTATTAAAACAATCATTATTAAAACAATAATTGACAGCTTATTCATAAGCCTGTTTGTATTTAACTGCGTCTGCACAATTTGGGTTATAGTTACAACCCTTGCATCCGGCAGCAGCTTGTTAAGCTTCTGGATAAGGCCTTTAGAAATTTCTGCGCAGCAGCCAACGATTTCTATTGCATTTAATAACGAAGTTTTATTGCCCAGCTGCTGTACGGTATGCAGATGAGCAAATATTCTATTGTCATCTATTGTTCCCGAAACCGGCAATACTGCTTCTACGATAAAATCTTTATTTAGTATCTTGATTGTGCTGCCTTCTTTTGCTTCTAATGTTTTAGCCAGATCTGAACCAACCAGTATTTTGTTTTCACCCAAATCCTCAATGACTCTTTTTTTGGTTATATTCTTATTTGAGTCCGTTATTCCAGGTATAACAGCAGGTGTGCCGCAGCCCTCAGGCCTGGAAAATACTCCCAATGTTCCCTGCCATATTGTTTTTGATTTAAATTCATTTTTCGGCAAAATACCTGTCAGGATTGCTTTTTGCCCTTGTATTTCCACATGTAAATTAAGCTTTGGAGAAAGATTGTCTATTCCTTTTATGTCAGAATTTACTAAAACGTTAACATAATCCTCCGGTATCTCTTCTTCCTGAAAATCAGCACTGTAATAATCCTGTACCGATGCGGATTTGGGTAAGATCAAAACATTTGCTCCAAGAGTATCAAGTTCGCTCGATACGGCTTTTTCTGAAAAGTAAGTTATGTTTTTAATACCCACAATGGCAGCTATACCAAGCGTTATTGCGATCAGGCTTGAAAACAGTTGATTTCTGTGCTGGAACATTTCTTTTAATGCCAGTTTTTTCAGGTCCATAATTATTAACTCCTTTGTTTTATTATCATTATTTGCAACCGCCGCTTCCGCAACCACCGCCTGAACTGCATGCAGCAAGCGCCCCGAAGAGTGTTTCTTTGGTTACTTTTCCTGAAAAAACACCCGCTATTGTTCCCGGCGGAACTAAAAATACTACCGCCGCCTCGTTCTTATTTTCATCCAGTTTTATCTGAGAAATAAATTCCTTATTTTTGGCATCGCCCGGGTCCGCCATAATTATTTCAACATATCCCTTTAACTGCGGCTCATCCGAGAAATCACCGGCGGCTTTCGCAGATTCCATATTATATTTTGTATTTTTGTTCTGAAGCAGGACAAGCACGATTTTTCCTTCCTGCAGAGGTTTTAATATCCTTGTTGTAAGTTCCGGCACAAGGCAGCCGGCAAGTTGCTGTTTGCTTACTTCTTTTGGAAAACCGCCGGTGACAGCGCCATTCGGGGCTAACGAAAGAACTATCGGCAAGGGAGCCTTTAATATGCCGTATTTCGTGGCTACATCCTTCTCTTGTTCGTTTGCAGTGGATGCCCTGTATATCATTATCTTTTTTGAAGATTCCTTTTCAAATTCCTCTATAGTTCCCTTCATCGTATTAAACGACCCATCCTTGTCTTTATAAAACAATAAAAACAGGTATCGGCCGGTATTTCGCGCTAAACTTATTGCCTCTGCAGCTGTTTTAGGAGCAATGTTTTCCTGCGCAGGTAAAGTGTATGAAAAAAACAAAAAGGAAATTACCAAAAGAACCGCAACACTGATTGCTATTCCATTATTTTTTATAATACGCAGGCTTTTATTCATTACATGCCTCCTAGCAATATTTTTATGCTTTGTCCGGATTCTGCATAATTTTAATTCCACACTGCATTATTTTGTAATTGTTTCAAATATGTATATTTTCATTGGCCATCCACGGAATAATAACCGTTCTTTCAGAAAGACTGTTTGCTGTTTCCCTGATAAACGATAATTCGTGGAGACCTTTGGCGCATATCAAAGGGTCTTTTGACCCAGAAACAGCAAAATTCCGGTTTATAACCCACCCAAAAGGTTTAATACCCGCTCTTTGCAGGTCATTTTGCAGAAATTCGGCTTCGTGGGTCGGGGTTGCTTCAGCTAAAGAAATAATCACGATTTTCGTGAATTTTGGATTACGGATCCGGGGTAATAGTTCCCTGACATCCACTGAAAGGGTATCCGTCGATTTGGCAACTTCCCTATGATAAGATTCGGTTGCATCCAAAAGCAAAAGGGTGTGCCCCGTAGGCGCAGTATCAAGCACAATAAACTGATTTTCTCCCTTGGCTACCGTGCGCGCAAAGGCTTTAAATACTGCAATCTCTTCAATGCAGGGAGAACGCATTTCTTCTTTTAAAAGATCCATATCTTCTTTTGATAATTTACCCTTATTTTCATTTAAAACTTCGTCAACATATTTTCGAGTTTCTATTTTTGGGTTTATCTTATCAACGGAAAGATTGGCAATATCCGACTGAAGTACTTTGGATATATGCGCAGCAGGGTCGGTTGTTGATAACAGAACCTTGTGCCCGCGGCCGGCAAGCTGTACCGCTATCATAGCGGCGATCGTCGTTTTACCAACCCCTCCTTTTCCCATTGTCATAATAACCCCCGTGCCGTCTTTCTCAAGATTTTCTAAAAAATCCGGCCATTTGTAGGTATTGTTTAATGCCCCAGGAAGTTCGCTTTCAAGCCTATCCATAGCTTTAAAATCAACAATATCTTGTTGCCCTTCTGATATGCCGCGCAAAGCTTCTATTCCTATAACTCCGTGCGCTCTAAAATAAATAATTGTCGCATCAAGTTTCTTTATCGCGCCCGGCATATCTTGCATTGCAATTTCAGATCTCAATGAAAAGGCTTTGGCAACCTTGTCTTCTGATGGTGTTTTGAAAACGCCATTTATAATAAGCTTTTGATTGCGCAGGCCCAAAAATTTAAGCTCACTGCTTGCTCTTGCCGCTTCATCAAAACTCATTTTCTCCGGCCTTGACACCAAAACAAAAGTAGTCTTATCGGAATCTTTAAAATTATTCACCACTTTCTGATAAAGTTTTTGTTGTTCTTTCAAGCCCGATAAGGGTCCAAGGCAGGAACTGTTGGTTTTATTTGAAGCAATAAAATCATTCCATGCCGAAGGCAAATTTAAAAGGCGAAGCGTATGGCCGGTTGGCGCTGTATCCAATATAATGTGGTCATATTCAATATTAGATTCTTCATTGCCAATAAACTTTGAAAATTCATTAAAACCCGCGATTTCAACCGTACAAGCTCCTGAAAGTTGTTCCTCCATTTGCTTTATTGATTCCTCCGGCAAAATTCCTCTATATGGGTCGATTACCCGCTTCCGATATTCTTCGGCTGCCTTAATGGGATTTATGTTCATCGCATAAAGGTTGGGAACATTAGAAACGGCGGTCGGCTTTGATACCAATTTTGTTCCCAGGACTTCATCAAGGTTAGATGCGGGATCTGTGCTGATAAGCAGGACCTTTTTACCCGAATCAGCAAGCCCGACAGCAACAACACAAGAAGCGGAAGTTTTGCCAACGCCGCCTTTTCCGGTAAAAAATAAAAAGCGCGTGGCTTTCGATATCAGATTCTTCATCCGCAACACCCCCCATCACCGCAACAACCACCCTCATTGATAGTTTGCGGCTTATGCTCTACCCCAAAAACTTTTAAGAGTTCCTTTGCGGACGGAATTTTCCCGGACCATTTAAGTTCACCATTCACAAAAATAAACGGCAGAGCGTTTTGCCCTTTCCTTATAAGAAGCTCTTTAACTTTGAGATTTTCAATAAAAACCCGAGGTGTTTGGGCCATATTAAAACGCTCAACAATAACGCCGGAAAGAGACAATGTTCTTAAAGCATTGGCAAACTCTATCAGCTTTTTATCAACCTTCGTGCCGCAAACTCCGGTTGAACAGCACATTGGTGGATCATAAATTTCAATTTTCTTCACATATCCTCCTTGTTAAAATCGTTACTGGCTCACTGTATTTTTTACAAATTCATCCATGCCCTTATTACCGGCTGAACGGATGGCTTTGGCAAATTCAATAACTTCCTCGATATCCTTTTGCTCAATTTTAAACTTCTTTGCTTCGCTATAATGATATATAAAGCATTTCTGGCAATGACCGGCGACTGCCGCAGCGATACCAGTTAATTCCCTTATTTTTTCATCCATCAACCTCACCCCCTCTTAAAATTCTTACGGCTTTTGTGCTTTTTTTACAATATTTGGCAACAACCCAAAATATGCTTTATGGAATTATTTCCTGGTTGCTATTTTTTTTAATGGTTTTACAACACACTTTTTCATGTTTGTAATATCCTTCTTGAATAGGTTGTGTTTTGTTGTTAAATATTTTCTAAGATATTTATGGATGATTTTTTCCAGTTCGTTTCTGGGTTTAGTTAAAGAATAATATATCCATAAACCATCACGCCTATCCCGGACAAGCCCGGCGTTTTTCAGCACAGTTAAATGGCGAGATACCTTTGCCTGAATTAATTCTAAAGCCCATTCTAACTGACAGACACATAGTTCTTTTATTGATAACAGCAGCATGATCCTCAGGCGTGTTTCGTCTGATAAGCACCTAAATAAACTTAATTCATCTTTCATGTTTACCCCCCGCCTATATACCTATAAACGATTATACATACATAATATCACAATTTTTTTATTTTGTCAAGTTTTTTGTAAATAAAAACAAAAAAACTACTGCAAGAATAGTAGTTTTTGTTATCTTTATGCCGATAGGATTTATACTGAAAATTTACAGGGAACTACCAAAAGTAGGCTCACTTACTTGCCAAAAGCAGGCTCTTGTAAAGAACGGGAGCTAAAACTTCCTAATCCACCTCATTCCCCCCTTCCCGACCTTTCGGTACGGGATCCCGCATCAAAGCATCGAGATTGTAAAAGGGGGATTGAGGGGGATTTTAATGTGCCGCCTTCGGCGTAAGGGCCTTTTCCATTATCAAGCCGATAAAAATCGCGCTTGGAACCGTAAGCAATAACCGCAAACCGGTAAATTGCCATCCGAGGAATTTGATTTCAAACATGACCATAGGTATTTTTATGGCTGCCCAGGAACAAAGAAAGATCGCCACATTTGAAATACGCGCCCCCTTTTTTAATAAAGACGCGGCCACAGGAAAAGCAACGTAAAGGGGTCCTGCCGCGGCGGTACCTGCCAAAATTGCAACCCCGATACCGCTTATCCCGGAATCTTTTCCCAATAACCTTTCTATAATTTTCTTTGGGACCCAGGCATCCATAAGTCCCAGCAGTATAAGTATGGAAGGAAGGATCCCGAGCATTTCAAAAAAATAGTTCCCGGAAGTTTTCCATATTGAAATTGCCTTTCCCGGCTGCCACCTGTAGATCAGCAGTGTAAGAGCGGCAAGCCCGAAGAATATGCAATATTGCCCTAATAACTTTTTTTGCCGAGTAGACATCTCAATTTCCTAATCCCCCTTCTTCCCCCTTTACAAAAGGGGGATTGAGGGGGATTTCACAGTAATGCCCCCATTATCAGCGCTATCAGCAGGGCAAACCCAAAACTGAGGAGATTGCGCCATATAGTAAATTTCCTGCCCATCACTTCCATTTCCATCGGCATGGTGACTATCCCTACCATTACAAGGGTTGTTACAAATGCCGCTATTGCAGGTATTCCCGCTCCCTGGTGCAGCAAGGACGCTGCCAGCGGCGCTGCCACGAAGTGGGGGACGAGGAGTATTGATCCAATTATTGACGCGATAAGAACGCCCCAGAATCCCGCGCGCCTGCCGATAAGCGATGCTATAACATGCGGCGGCACAAAGGTCAGCAGGAACCCGATGATGACAATTATTATAAGCAGGAACGGAAGTATTCCCGCGGCTGTTTTGCCGGCAGTTTTAAGCGCAAGCAGGGTTTTTTCGCGGCTGGAAACAGCTGAAACTATTAGAAAAATTATGGCTATTAACGAAATTACAAAGCTAAACATTTTTACCCTCCGGAATCTGAACGCCGATTATCCGCACTCCTTTTTCTGTTTTCATAGAGAATTTCCCCGGTTCACTGATCAGCAGCTGGCCTTTTCTGATAACTTTTTTCTTTGAGTTAATCTGTATTCGTGCTTCTCCCCTGAGGCATAAAAATAGGACCCAGGACGGCATATCACAGGAAGGAATCTCTTTTCCCGGTAGCAATTGAATAATTCTTGTCTTGAAGTCTTTACAGGCGTATAACACGTTCTTTTCTCTTTCCTCATAAGGATACGCCTTTATTTTCTGAATATCGAAGATACGCATAGTCCTACCTCCATTTTAAAGAAATTCCCCGGGTACCTCGTAGCCCGCTGCCTGCAGGATGCGCAGCAGTTCTTTGCGTCTGTCCCGGAATTCAGCGCCGAAGAGCGGGCCGCATTTCATAATATTGAAATCTCCCGAAAGAATTTGGGTGATAACCGCAAGGCAGGTAGGGACCCCGCATTTACCGCAGTTCTCACCCGGGAGTAATTTATATATGTCAACTGCGCTAAGGGTTTTACGCCTTTCATATACCGGGGTAATTTTGTCTTTTTTTGCGAAAGTATCATTAACCAGGTCCTTAAACCACTCAAGGGTCCGGTGCGCATCGTTAATATCAGCCAATTTTCCTATTGCGATCTGACCCGCATAGGCGGTTATCAATCTTCCGCCCCGTTTTATTGTGACCGAAAGGCCGTTAGGATTGTATATTATCCCCGGCACCACGGCATTAAGGTATGGCATTATCCCGCTTATGTCATCTGAAAAATCCGCCCAGACGCGTATTAATACGGGGTCTGCAAGACAGGGCAGGGCATTGGTAATCGTAATGCTGTGAAGCAGCGCATCCATTTAACCGCCGTACTTCCTTACATTGGACTTGAGCCCTTCTACTTCAAACGCAGGCTTGCACCCGCCCTCTGACTGCCTTTCAATCTTTTTAACAGAGTCTTTTAGTAATTGCAGCGCAGCGTCTTTATCTCTGTCTATCACGATTCTCTGCACTTCCTGCCATTCCTTTTCTTCAAACGCAAGCACAAACTTTTTTTCCATTCTTTTCTCCAATAATGTTTTTTTAATATTTTATCAATATCAGCCTTCCGCGGATGCAGATCATACGTTTTCTTTATGCCTTTTTCGGTTACAACAATATATTCATCAATTTTTAATTTCAAATGCTCAAGGGCTTTCTTTGCGCATCCTACAGGGCAGCCGTCAATGGCTATTATATATTCTGCTGATTCCGCCCCTTTTACCATCCCCGGTATGTGCGAAACAGCGCCTACAAGACAATAAAGTTTTGCGGTACCCTGATCGTTAAGCCTGACTGCCGCATCGTTTGCTATCTGCCCCACGTTAGAACCGCCGCTGCATGCAAAAACCATTGCGCCGGCGCTCCCGCACGCGCATTTACTTGCCTTCATCTTTTGTTTAGCCACTTATTCCTTCTATTGCGACTTTTTATCGACCACGCTAACGAGCAACAAGGTTCTCGCAGAGGTTCTTATCTGCTTGTTAGAACAAGATATATCCCGCCCAGAATTACCAGTATCCCGCAGATTTTTTTTGCGATGATCGTTCCCTTTGATTTTTCATTCCAGTTTAAAAGGCGCTGGACCATTTCAGCGCTTGTCCCGGCAAGGACTATCACAGAGCAATGCCCTATCCCGTAGGCAAGAAGCAGGGATATGCCATAAGCAAGCCTGGTTGCCGCAAGCTTGAATGTAATGCTGAGCATCGGCGCCATATAAGCAAAAGTGCAGGGACCCAGGGCTATGCCGAAAATAAGCCCTAAAAGAAAGGCGCCAAGCATTCCCTTGCCTTTGAATTTACTCCCGCTTGGCCCTGACCAGGGCATCGGGATCACGTCAAGAAGATGAAGCCCCACAAGAAAGAAAATCACGGCAACAAAATAATTTCCGTATTTTCCCACATCTCCCATCATCCTGCCCAGCATTGCGGTCACAAACCCGACAATTGCAATGCTTGCAAGGATGCCCGATGCAAAAAGCAGAGATATCCAGAATGCCCTGCGCGTTGGAATCCTGCCCTGCTCGTCAATAAATCCGACAATAAGAGGTATGCTGGCAAGGTGGCAGGGGCTGAGGATTATGCTCAATACCCCCCAGATAAAAGAAGCGGACAATGCAATGGCGGGCGATGATCCAACTGCCTTGGTAAGCCATCCGAATAGAGCCATCATTGTTATTTTACCCCCTTCTCCTTTAGAACTTCAATTAATTCTTCTTTGGGAAAAAAACCCTCGTGCCTGAAATATTCCTTGCCGTTTTCGTCAAGAAAGACCTGTGTCGGGATAACGCGGATTTTGTATTTCTCGGCATAGGGCCTGCCGTCCGGCTCCCAGACATCGTAAAAAATAACCCTTACCTGATCTTTGTACTCTTTTTCTATTTCCTTCATTATCGGCTGCATCATCTTGCAGGGAATGCATCCCACAGAACCCAGTTCCACGAAGGTAACCTTTATTTTGGGCGCAACCGGAGTTTCATCCGCGGTTTTTTTAACCGTTTTTTGCTGCAGGTCTTTTGCTGCAACTGTTTTGGTTTCCGGTTTGGAGGCCTTGGAGCTTTTCGCCTGAGCCGCAAACAAACCGTTAGGCATAAAACAAATTATGCACAGCCCGCAGAAAATGAAAATGAGCTTTCTAAATTCGTGTTGAGCAGACATTTCAACCTCCTCAGAGTAAACTCTGCCATTACATTTATTGTGCGACGAAACGTCGCACCGCTACAAATCCCCCTTCTTCCCCCTTCCTTTATCCCTCCCCACAAGTCCGATGAACTCTCCGAAGAGTCCGTATACTCCGTCCTTTCGGAGTCATCGGACCGAAGAGTCATGCGGACTCCTTCGGAGCGGGGGAGGGAAGGGCGGGGGTTATTTTTTCTCTTCAAGCCACTTTTTAATCTCATCCACACTTGGGATTTTTCCCGAAGCCTTGACCTCGCCTTCAATGGCAATCGCCGGCGTGAGCATAACTCCTCGCTTCATTATTTCATTTATTTCCTGCACCTTTACAATTTCAACATCAATACCCAATTCTTTTACTGCCGCTTCCGCGTTTTCAGTTACTTTCTTGCACTTCGGGCAGCCTGTTCCGAGTATCTCAATTTTCACTGTTCCTCCTTTTTCATTTTTATAGTTATGTCTTTCAGGAGCGCAAGGTTCGCAGCTACCTGCATTGTTTTGAAAATTCCGACAGGGACCGCACAGCCGGAACAGCAGCCCGTAAGGTTTTTTCTTATTATGCCGTATAATTTTCCTTCAAATCCTTCTTTTATTTCGTTATACGCGTCCACTTCAGTCAATTCCTTTGCCAGTTTTCCTATTTTTTCGCAGTCCGTGACAATATTAAAGCTTACATTCTGCGTATCTTCCGAATTTGCAGTTACTTCGGTTTTAAAACCGCATACCCCTGCTTCTATATTTGTTTTAACCTTAGCCATATTTTCTCCTTATTAAACCACTTTACTTTTTATCTACCGGATTAATCCGAAAACCATGCCGGCAAAGGTTGACATAATTACCACAAGGCACACATACACGATAGTTTTTTTCGCGCCCATTATCTTTCCCAGGGCAAGCATGCTGGGCAGGCTCAAGGTAGGTCCTGCAAGCAGGAGGGCAAGCACCGGCCCTTTACCCATCCCCATTTCCATAAACGCTTTTATTATCGGCACTTCTGTAAGGGTGGCAAAATACATAAAAGCGCCGAATACCGACGCGATGAAGTTGGCAATGAAACTATTACCCCCCACAAGCCTGCCAACTATTTCCTGGGGGATCAGGACTTTCAGCATTCCGGCGATAAATACTCCGGCTAAAAGCCACGGGGTTACCATTTTGACAAAGTTCCATGTGGCAGAAAACCATTGTTTTATTTCTTTTTTTGTGAACCACTTATATAAAATAAGGAAAAGGGCAATGAGTGAAATCGCAGCCAATATCCAGTTTTTCCCCGCGCCGAAAATAAGTATGCAGACAAGCGAGGCGAAATAAGCAATGGTGATCCATCCGCTTTTGACCGCCGAATCTTCAGGCATTATAACAGCAGGCGCTTCTTTCTTTTTCTCATTCCTGAAGAAGAACGCCATCAATAATCCTATAATAATGGAAAAAGATACTGCTCCTATTGCCCTGGCAAGGCCTATGTCAAATCCCAGCAACCTTGCCGAATAAACAATAGCAAGGATGTTTATCGCTGGCCCTGAATAAAGAAAAGCTATTGCAGGCCCAAGTCCTGCGCCCATGGTGTATATACCCGCAAACAACGGAAGCACCGTGCAGGAACAAACTGCAAGGATCGTGCCGGACACAGAAGCAACCCCGTAAGACTTAATTTTGTTCGTCTTGGGCCCAAAATAACGCATAACCGACGCCTGTGAAACAAAAACCGATATCGCGCCCGCTATGAAAAAAGCAGGGATAAGGCAGGTAAGCACGTGCGCAGAAAGATATTCAAGTATTGCCTGGAATCCCGCAGATAAAAGTTTTGCCAGCATAAATCCTCCTTAATCCGTCTATTATATAAATGAGGAAATATTACTTATGGGGCTTTGCTTTACTTAGTTTAACCGCTTTCTTCAATCTTTTACTGTCTTCAATAATTATGTCTTCGTCACGCAGCCACTTTTTAATAAGTGCGTTTATTTCCTGGTGATACTCGTTGAATTTCTGTCTGCTTGTGGAATAGTGGACCCACAGGCCGTCGCGCCTGTCAGAGATCAAACCGGCGTTCTTTAAAATGCCCAGATTCCTGGAGGCGCGGGTCTGGGATATATTCATTGCCTGCATTATCTCGCAGACGCATAGCTCCCTTTGCTGCAGAAGTTTTATCATTCTCAGCCTTGTTGAGTCTGACAGCGCCTTGAATATTTTCACAAGCTCCCTCATTTTTTTTCTCCGGTGTTCTTATATTTGGATATGCGCATATAGTATAACACAGAAATCCGGTTTTGTCAAGCGTTTTATAATTTTCTAAGTTCCGCAACCCCGCGTATAAGTTGACAAAAAGGCAAAACCGAGTATAATATAATAGGCGATTTGTCTGTTTTTCAGGAGTAACAATATGGACAATATTTCGTTTGAAGAATTCAAAAAGATGGACATCAGGTGCGCCAGGATACTGGAGGTGCAGGACCATCCCAATGCCGACAAGCTCTACGTGATCAAGATCGACCTGGGCGCCGAGACAAGGCAGCTTGTGGCAGGCATAAAGCCCTGGTATAACAAAGAAGAGCTTGTAGGCCGGGATATCGTGGTGATAACAAACCTTGAGCCGCGCGTTATACGGGGGATGGAAAGCAAGGGCATGCTGCTTGCGGCGCAGGACGAAGCAGGCGTGTGCATTCTTGTTCCTGAAAAGCCGGCAAAGCCGGGCAGCGCAGTTTCTTAATACAATTATGAATTATGAATGATGGAATTCGAAAACATTCTGTAAAACCACACGAGAATGTTGCCCGAAGGGCAAAGTTATGAGTCAGGGCTGAAGCCCTGAGTTATCCGCCCCGATGTCCATCGGGGCGAGACCTCGCCCCGAAGGGGCGGGCAATATATTCCTTGTAGTTGATTCATAACTCATAAATCATAACTCATAATTATCATTTGGAGGAGTAATGATCTCGAGCGATGAGGCGGAACTGAACGCGATAAGGCAGGTTGCGAACCTTATGTGCGCCGCCGCAAGGACCGCTCCGAAGGGCAGGGGTATTGACAACCTTGTCACCGCCATCGTTGAAGGCGAGGAAAAGAATGCCATCGCGCGGAAAATGCTTGAGCTTGCCAGGGAAAAGGATGTCCAGAGTTTTGCGAGGGACGCGGCCGGCGTCAGGTTCGCACCGGTCCTGGTGCTCATAGGAACAAGGGCAAAACCTATGGGCCTGAAGATCTGCGGGCTGTGCGGGTTCAAGGACTGCGCGGAGCTTGAGGGAAAAGGCGGCATCTGTGTGTTCAATGCTTCTGACCTGGGTGTTGCGATCGGATCAGCGGTCTCAGTGGCTGCGCTGCACCACGTAGACAACAGGGTAATGTATACTGCCGGGATCGCGGCAATGGAAATGGAACTACTTGGTAAGGACGTGAAGATCCTATTTACCATCCCGCTTACCGCTACCGGCAAGAACCCTTTCTTTGATAGAAAATAACTACAGGGACACACAGAAATATTTTGCCACTGAAATCACTAAGCCCTCTGAGTTTTAACCTTGAAACCTTGAAACCACGGAACCTCGGAACAAATATATTGAGACGCAGATTTTCACAGGTTTTACCATTGAGATCACTAAATGCACTGAGTATTACATTAAATCCAAAATGCGCAGAGGCCGCATAAAAGGAGGGAAAGAACAGACCTCAGAACAGAAAAAAGGAGAGGAAAGTGAAGAAACTATACGTTGGTAATTTTGGTTATGATACCACCGAAGAGCAGTTAAAGGAGCTGTTTGCAGCGGCAGGAACTGTTGTGAGCGCGACCATCATCAAGGATAAGCACAGTGAAAGGTCGAAAGGTTTTGGGTTTGTTGAGATGTCAACTGACGAAGAAGCGGCTAAAGCGATCGCCGATCTTAACGGGAAAGATCTGGGAGGCCGTGCTATTTCTGTTGCTGAAGCGCGTCCTATGCGTGAGCGCAGTGGCGGCGGTGGCGGTGGCGGAGGCCGGGACAGATTTTAACGGATCGGATTGTAAAAAACAATGAAACATAAGTGGAAGATCCCTTTCTGGATAGGCGTCGGATCGCTGGCGTGGTTCATCCTGCGTGTCGGGCCGAGGCCCGCCCGCATAATGTATCCCTGCCAGCGCGCCGCGCTTGTCCAGATGTCATGGGCTTTCCCGGCGGCTTTTATTTCAGCGCTTGCGGGCATGTGGAGCGCCGCGCTGAATTTTTTCAGAAGCAGTCGTTTCAAAAGGTTCGCAAGGGTTGCGGCGGTCTGCGCGGCTGTTGCGGCCGGGCTTCTTGTTTTTTCCGGTTCCCGGAGATTCTGGGTTAACAGCGCGCCTGTTGGCCTGAAGATGGACAGGAGCTCCGCGCGCATACTGCCGTTCGCAGTTCCGGAAAAAGGGGTATCGCTTGTCAGCTTCAGGCACGACCCTACCGCATATTACGGCAGGAAACCGCCCTACGACGAGAATTCCAATCCGGCATACGGCATTGTTTGCAGGGCTGTCGCGGACCTGGGCCTGGGCAGCACTTCCAGCCCGCTGGAAGGATTCGTAACAAGCGCGGACACGGTGCTTATAAAACCGAACCTGCTCGGGGATAAAACCGGCATGTATACCCATCCGTCAGTGGTGCGCCCCCTTATTGATATGTGCGTGAGGGCGGGCGCGAAAGTAATATGGGTGGGGGACGGCGGCCCGGGATATGTGGGCACAGAAGCCATCATGAGAGAGGTCGGGTACACCGACATGGTGGAAGCGCTGAAAAGCGAGTACCCCGGGGTCCGGATACGGACCGTTAACCTGCATGACCTGAGGCAATGGCATTGGGTAAACCTTGGCAGGCAGAGCATGTTCTGCAAAAGCGGTTACCGGGACGCTGACCTTGCGGATGCCATGGGTTTTTCCCTTGTGAATTCCCCCTACTACGCGAAAAAGGACCCGCAGGGCGTGAATCCCGGAGGGAAGGTGATGGGATGGTACGCGATAAGCGATTACGTGCTTGGCGCGACCGTAATAATCAACGCGGCAAAAATGAAATGCCACGATTATATGATAAACTCACTCACTATAAAAAATAACGTGGGCGTAACTCTCGGGAGCACTGTCAGCGAAGTGGAGGTCTCAACCTGGAGGATCGCTCACTTGAAGACAAGGCCTGATTTCGAGCAGGTCCAGTTCGAAACAAACTTCGGCAACGACATATTCTGGAGGGCTATTTCCGACGTAAACAGGATAGTACTGTATGCCGACAGCTCCGGGGTCCTTAAGGTTAAAAAACAGCGCAAATACCTTGCTTTTGTGGACGCGGTAGAGGCAAGCGAAGTAAACCAGTACGGGCTGGGCATGGGCGGGGGGACAATATACAGGGGCCAGGCTGTATTCGCCGGGACAGACCCGGTTGCTGTTGACGCGGTGGCTTCCAGGTTCATGGGTTTTGACTGCCTGAAAGTACCCGTTCTGGCAAAAGCGCCGCTTGCCCCGCCTGACAGCGGCGGGAAATACGATCTCGGGACCAATGACCCGGCCGGGATCAGGATAACAGGCAGCATAATGGGCCCGGATTTCTCGCGCGTATTTGAGCACAGCACCAACTGGCACGAATATACTGAAAGGGAAAGGCTGGACATAATAGATTTCGATCCCCCGGATGTCAGTTCTGTCGGGTCAAGCCCCCCGGGACCCGGAGGGCGCGTCAGGATCACCGCCCTTATAACCGGCGGCACCGCAGCTTACCTTTATTATGAAGTTCTGGGTAAGGGATACGTGAAGAAAATGCAGAGGCAGGGAGCAGAATATACGGCATTCATTCCGGACATCGAGTGCGATTATTCCGTCCAGGCACAGGACAATCATTTCAACACAAGGATCACCCCGTTCTACAGCCGCAGGTAAACCCGCCTTAAGAATTACCACGGAGGCACAGAGACACAGAGAAATATTTGGCTTTTTCAAATGACAAAAGACTACCTTTGCAGCCACGAATTTGCACGGATTTCCACGAATTAAACCGGCGAAACCGGCATAACTATCCAAACTTATTTTTCAATTTGTTCCGAATGAATCCCTTTGGGGCATTTTGATTTTTGACTTATTTTCTTTAAACCTTTTAAGGCAATAATATGTCTAAATTATAGAGAGGAAGATCTCGAATTCATCAGAAGGTTCAGGGATGGAGAAGGGCCTGCCTTTGATGCGTTGGTGCGCAAATACCAGAAAAAGGTTTACTATTTTGCCTTCCGCCTTGCCCGCAACCACCAGGATGCAGACGACCTTGCCCAGGAAACCTTCATAAGGACCTATAATTCCCTTGGCGCTTTTAAGGGAGGTTCCGCCTTTTTCACGTGGCTGTACAGAATAACAATAAATCTTTATATAAATTCATACAGGAAAAAAATAAGGCAGAACCAGATCCTTGCCGGAGAAACCGAGTTCACCTACCAGGGCCTGGACGCCCTCTCAATGGTGCAGGACAAGGAACTTGGGAAAAAAATAGGCGCCGCGGCAGCAAAACTGCCGCCGCGCCAGCAGGTTGCCTTTAACCTGAGATACATAGAGGAGCTGACGTTTGAGGAAGTAGCCGAATCAATGGGTTGCTCGGTCGGGGCGGCGAAGGCAAGCTGTTTCCAGGCAGTCCGCAAAATGCGCGGATATTTAAAATCAGAAAGATAGCCACGGAAGCCCCTTGCTGCTCCGATAAATACCGGAGCAATACGCAGGGACCTTCGGGTCAGAGCTGAGTCGATGACCCTACGGCACGGAAGGACGGAGGCACGGAGATACAGTCCGCCCGTCTTTCAGCGGGCGAGACCTCGCCCCGATAGACATCGGGGCGGGAGACTACCTTATAAATTTTTGGTTTCTCTTACAGAACCTATGTCGGTAAACTTGATACTTGACACTTGTTGCCCCTGCGGTCACCACTCCGGCGACCTGCCGTAGGGGCATGGCAACCCGCCGTTGAGGCGGGACTCTTGATACTGAAAATAATCACCGTAATCTCTTTAAGAAATCACTGTAATCAAACAGGAAAAAGATGAAGTGCAAAGAGGCTAACGAACTACTGGAAAGGTACCTTGAGGGGGATCTGGATGAAAAGTCCGGGTCTTGCGTTGAAGCGCACCTTCGGGAATGCGGCAACTGCGCGGCAGACCTGGCATTCGCAAGGCAGATCCTTGAAGCCGCGAAGGCGCAGCCTGTGCCGGCGCCCCCGGATGATTACTGGGCCGGGTTTATAACGGGGTTGCATCGCAGGATCAGCGGCAAGATGACTGCCGGAATTTATTCAGGCATTAACACGGCGCGTGTCCTGAGAATTGCTCTGCCTGTTTTCGCCGCGGGCCTCCTGCTTATTTTTCTGCTGGCGCCACGCAGCACGCGTTTTGCGCCGGTGGCCCCCACCGCGCCGCAGGCCCCTGATCAGCCAGCCACAGGGACAAAAATAAACGCGGCGGCGCTGGAATGCCTTGAGCCGGCCCTCAAAGCCACGCAGGCGATAGAAGACGCTTACTGCGATGCCGTTATGCTGGAAGAGGCAGTTGAGCAAAAGACATCAGGGGATTTCGTGATGTTTTTGGAGGAACTGACAGAAGAGGAGAGAACCGCTCTTAAGGAAAAAATAAGCAATTCGATGCAGCAGCTTTAAAACAGGAGGTACGGTTCAATGAATAGGCGTTTTACATCAAAACCAATATATTTATTCCTGATTATTTTTCTTTTTGCCGCTGCCCTGAATGCCGCGGCTCAGGTCGGGCCTCCCTGGCCCGAAAAAGACAAAAAGCCGGAGCAAAAAGGAAATCCGGCTCCGCCAGCCGAAGAGCAGGGATACAAAAAGGAAGAGCTCAGGGAGATGCTTGAGACTTTGCGGGTATGGAAGATGACCAAGGCGCTGGAGCTCACCGAGGAACAGTCGCTGAAGATATTTCCCAGGATGAACGAAATAGAGAAGGCAAGGGAAGCCGCGGGTAAGGTAAGGGCGCAGGCAGCGGAAGAACTCAAGAAGATGGTAAATTCCCCCGCGGGTCCGGACCGGGAAAAAATAAGCGAAAAACTCGCCGGGATAGAGAAGGCCGAATCAGAGCTCAGGTCAAAAGAGGAAAAGTTCCGCGAGGAGATAAAATCTCTGCTTTCACCGGTGCAGCAGGCAAAGCTCGTTATTTTCCTAAAGGATTTTGAGGAAGACGTGAAGCGCATGGTGGCTGAAGTAAGGGGAATGAGGAAGGAAGCGGCGGAAAAGAAAATGCAGCAGAAGCGCAAATAATCAGACACAGATAGGCACTGATTTTCCACAGATAAAAACGGGGGAAGACATGAAAAGAATAATTTTCACACCATTGCTGATATTCCTTATAATGACGACATCAGGTTTTTTAATGACCGGGGCGCAGGAGCAGGCCGCGGAGGATTTCAGCCCGGACATTGAAAGCGAACAGGATGCAGAGTTCCTGGAGAGCCTTGACCTGCTGGGAGACGCGGAGCTGCTGGAAATGCTCATCTCAGACCCCGGGTTCATGGAAGTTTTTGAGGAATTCAGCGAGGACATAGGCATAGGCGAGGAAGAAGTTCCTTTTGACCTCCTCGGGGAAGCTGGCGCGTTCTCGAAAGCGCAGGAGCTGGGAGGGGACAAAAAGGCTGTTGAAGAAATGGAGAGAGAGCAGGGAGGTGGCAGGTGAGAAACACAGCGAGGATCCTATCGGCCGGCATCGCCTGCTTTTTATTCTTGGCCGCCCTGCAGCCCGCGCTTGGCAGTGAAAGGCTGACAAAGCTTATTTATATCGAGGGGATCGTTGAGGTGCAGAAACCCGGCGCCAGGTTTGCGAAGGCTGAGCTGGACATGCAGCTGGGCAAAGGCGATGTGCTGCGGACCGGCAGCGGTTCGATAGCGGAGCTTGAGCTGGATGACGGCAGCTTCGTGAAGATCGGAGAAGAAAGCACGATCGGCATACTTGCGCTTGAAGAAGTGGGGCCGGGGAAAGACAGGGTATCCCTGTTCAAGCTTATACTGGGGGAGATAAAGGCGACTATACAGAAAGCGCTGGGCAGGCAGGCGAGTTTTGAGGTTCAGACCGCGGCTTGCATAGCCGGAGTGCGCGGGACGGATTTCACGGTGACCGCGGAGGGCGATGAGGCAGCTGACGTGGAAGTCCTTGAAGGCAGCGTAGCAGTGGAAGGGCTGGGGGAAAAAGGCGAGCGCGGCGCGCTGTCCGAAGTGAAGGCGGGGCAGAGCACGCGGGTTGAAAAGGGAAAGCCCCCGATGGCCGTACAGAAGATTGAAGCGTACCGCAGGGCAAGGTGGGAGCTTTTCGCGAAAAAGAAAAAAATATTCAACTCCGCGAAGGAGCTTGAAAAGGCAAAAATAGCTGCCGATTTCCTCAGGGTAAAATACGCGCAGGCTGAAGGCGAAAGCCGAAAGGCCCTGCTGAAACAGGCGGAAGGCCTGAAGAAAGCGGTGGTTAAAACCGCGCTTGAAATGGAAAAGGCAAACAAAGATTTCATCAAAGACAAAGAAAAGCTTGACAGGGAGACCGCGAAGGCCGTTGCTGACTGGAAAAGACTGCCGCCCGAGAAACGGGCCAAGGCAAGGATGAATTACGAGATATGGAAGAGCACCGCCCCGCAGCCCGCCTTTGCGCGCAGGGACAGGATGAAGGAGATCCTTGAAAACTGGAAGGACACGCCTCCACAGGTGAAAGCCGTGATCATCCGCGCGCACAAGGCGTGGAACAGCCTTAAGCCCGAACTGAAAAAGGCAATAATCCTGAAAGTGAGGCAGTTCAGCCAGCTTCCGCCCTGGGTCAAGAAAAAGATCGTTGACAACTGCCGCAGGTGGAAAGGCCTTCAGCCCGAGGTAAAAAAGAGGATGGTGGAGAACTACGGGAAATGGAAAAAACTTCCCCCTGAAAAGAGGGAGGATATAAAGGACAGGATCGAGGATTTCAAGAACCTTCCTCCGGAAAAGAAGCTCCGGATATTAAAATTGCACAAGATGTGGCAGAAGGTTCCGCCCAAGATGCGCATGGAATGGATGAAGAAGCATGCTGGCAAACCCCCAAAAAGAAGTTGAAAGTTAAAGGTTGAAGGTTGAAAGTTGAAAGATTTCCACGAAATCACGAAAGTACCACGAAGACACGAAAAATTCCTTGGACCTCGGAACCTTTAATCCTCGGGACCAGTTTTAAACTGGATACTGGACACTGGTTACTGGATACTATTTCGGCGATGCACGACCCGCAAGGGCGATGCACGAGGAACGAGAAAGAGGAGGTGGGAGAATGAAAAAAGTAACGGTACTGATTTTAGGAGCGTTGATGTTTGCGGGCAGCATGGCGATCGCGGCTGACGCGGAGAAAAAGATCGACTATTTTGAGGAGTGGGCGAAGGATAATCCAGCGCTTGCGGAAGAGCTGGTCATAATCTACAAGGACCATCCCGGATGGCGCGGAGCGATGTGGGGCGACGAAGTAAAGATGAAATGGGTGCTGGATAACGCGGAAAAGCACCCTATGGCTGCTTTTGTCCTGATGGAGTATGCTGACAACCATCCGGAGTTGACAAAGTGGTGCTGGGAACATCCCGTGTGGGCGAAACACGCGCTCATTTACGCGGCGGCGCATAAAAGGGCGGTCTTTTTTGCCGCAAAGCATCCAGGGATGGCAAAATGGGTAAAGAACCATCCGGCCAAGGCAGGCTGGATAAAGAACCATCCTGTCGCGGCGAAGAAAGTAATAAAGCAAAAGGTCAAAGGAAAAAGATAATGAAAAAAGGGGCGGCTCAGGTAAACGGGCCGCCCTTTTTGTTTTCCGGCGCGCTCCTTGACATTCCATTCAATCTGTGATATAATACAAATGAACTAATGTCCGCCCATCTTTCAGCGAGCGAGACCTCGCCCAATTTGTAAAATTGGGCGGGAGCAATGGAGCAATAGAACAATAGATTATAACCGGGGGAGGAAAATGAAAATGTGCTGCTGGGGATGCGGAGGAGCTTTCTGGGGTGTTGTTCTGGTGATCCTGGGCGTTTTATTCATACTGAGCGCGGTTTTCCATTTCCAGGTGCCTGTATTCAGGATCTTCTTTGCCATACTTTTCATATGGATGGGGATCAGCGTTCTTTCCGGCGGCTGGAGGCACGTAGGAATGGGGTGGCGCGGAGACCGCGGATGGCGCAGCGAAACCGAGGTAAGGGCCGGCGAAAACGTGCAGAAGGAATACAGCGTCATATTCGGCAAGGGGAACATTGATTTGACAGGCGTCACGGTGAAGGAAGGCACGGTCCAGACAGAGATAAACACCGTGTTCGGCTCGACTGTCATAAAAATGAATCCCGGTATACCGGCAAAAGTCATCTTGAATTCCGCTTTTTCGTCCGCAAGGATGCCGGACGGCAACGTTACCACGTTCGGGGAATATACTTATAAGACCCCGAGCTTCAAAGAAGGCGAGAACGCGCTTATTATTAAGGCGGACGTGGTGTTCGGCTCTCTTGAAGTCATAGGCGCCGACCTTAAGTTGTAGCGCAGTTAAAAGTTGAAAGTTGAACGTTGAAAGTTAAAAAATCCGTGCAAATCAGTGGCAATCTGTGTCTAATTTTATGAAGAAGATTATTATTTTGATTTTTTTGGTTTTGCTTGTGTCCACGGCGGCGAGTGCGGAGGTGCAGGTTTCGGACAACCTGACATACGGCTTCGGCGGATACGTTGGCAACTACACCGATGTTATTGCCGGGCTTCCTTTGGACTTCAACCTGCAGGGCAGTTTTTTGGTTTCCTCGTCGTCCGGAGTCAGGTCGCTCGCGTTCACCGCAGGCGGCGGCAAGGATTTTTTCTACCAGATGATGTCCCTGAACGCGCTTTATACGGGAAACCGCTCCGGCACCTATCTGTTTGACGGTCTTGATGCCGCGTTTTCAGTCCGCCCGTTCATGATACTGACCACTTTCGCGGACATCCAGCTGGAAATCGGTTATGCATACACAAACCATACGTTAACAACCATACCCAAAAGCACTTCCTCCCAGTCGCTGAGGCTCGGTATGGGCCTGGGGATCCTGCAGACCATAAACTTTGCTGTTTCCTATTCTTATTACCGCTATCCGGATATACCCGAGAACCTGCTTGCGCAGATCTCCCAGTATGCGTACTGGAGCCCTGCGCTTGCGGGCGTTGTGTCGGTCGTATCCGGTTTCCCGGCTGAATCAGTTGATGCAGGGTACTCGCAGCTTTTCTTTGAGGCCTTGAATTCCTACGTGAATTACAGTTTCTTAAGATACGTGACAAACGACGTGATGAGCTCGCTTACGGCAGGCGCGGATTACTATGTCCTTGAAAACCTCAGCCTGGGCGGTTCCTACAGCGTTTCCTTCTCTCAGGGTTCGGCTTCGCAGTATATCTCCGTTTCTACCGCCATTAATTTTTAAAATTAGTTTATAGAGTTTACAAAGTCTATAAGTTTATATAGTTTAAAATCCGTGGAAATCCGTGGCTTATTTACTTGACCCCTGCTGGGGTCTTCGTCTCTGAGTTTGAATGTGGGGTTTTTTCCTTGACAAATCTAAAAATATTTATATAATGTAGTATACCATATACAAAATCCGCACATAGCATATGGCACATCGCTTATCGCTAATCGTCTGAAAGGAAAACGAATGCTTAGGCATAGGAAATTTCTGCCAATTCTTTTCTTGATTTTTTGTTTTTCCATTACACGTTACACGTTACACGTTACACGAATCTGCTCCGCAGCCGACGCCAACGTGCTCAGCGACCTGCAGGACTCGTTCGCGCGCATAGCTGAATCCGCAAAACCTGCCGTAGTGAACATTTCCTCAACCAGGATCGAAAGAACGCAGCTGTATTCCTACAGGAGCCCTTTCGGGGAAGAAGACCCTTTTGACGAATTTTTCAGGCATTTCTTCGGTCCGGAATACGGAACAAGGAAGCAGCAGAGCATCGGCTCCGGGGTCATAATTGACAAAAGAGGTTATGTGCTCACCAACGACCACGTTGTTGAAAGGGCAAGCGACATACAGGTCGCGCTGGGGGACGGAAGGAACAAGAAGTCGTATCCCGGCAAGATAGTCGGAAAGGATTCCCGCACAGACCTCGCTGTTATCAAGATAGAGCCAAAAAAGAACGAAGATTTCCCCACGGTGCCGCTGGGAGATTCGGACAAAATAAGGATCGGTGACTGGGCGGTCGCGCTGGGAAGCCCTTTCGGCCTGGAGCACACGCTTACGGTCGGGGTCATAAGTGCGAAACGCCAGAATGTTACGATCCAGAACAACACGTATGAGGACCTGATACAGACCGACGCTTCCATAAATCCGGGAAACAGCGGCGGACCGCTCCTCAACCTTAAGGGCAAGGTCATTGGGATAAACACCGCGATCTTTTCCCCGAGCGGCGGCTTTGTGGGTGTCGGGTTCGCGATACCGATAAACAAGGCAAAGGAAATACTGGAAGACCTTATAGAAAAAGGAAAAGTGACCAGGGGCTACCTGGGGGTCAAAACCCAGGATATTACGGACGAACTTGTAAGATCCTTCGGGCTTCCGGGCATTGAAGGAGCGCTTGTAAGCGAGGTGATCCAGGGAGAAGCCGCGGAAAAAGCGGGCGTGAAGCGCGGGGATGTCATTGTGCAGGCCGGAGACAAACCGATCCAGAATTCAAACGACCTGAGATCCGCCATAGGAAGGACGCAGCCCGGGAAGAAAATAACTCTTAAAATAATCCGCAGCAAGAAAGAGATCGCGGTAGAAGCAGCGCTGGGAAAAGCGCCGGAAGAGGAAGGCGAGGCTGCTGCCAGGGAAGAGGCAAAGGAAGAGCGTATCGGCATAACCGTGAAGAACTCAAAAGTCCAATTGGATCCCTTGGGGAAAAGCGTGGTAGTGTCAAAGGTCGAGCCTGGCAGTTCCGCCCAGGACGCGGGCATCGCTGAAGGCGACATCATAAAGGAAGTCAATAATAAAGAAATAAAAGATGTTTCGGATTTTGAAAGCGGGATGAAGGACGCAAAAGACACGGTACTCCTGCTCATCAAGCGCGGGACTTCGATGCTGTACGTGGCGGTCGAATTGAAATAACCGTCGTAAGTCGTACGTCGATCGTTGAATTAGAAAATTTTTTTACGTACGACCCGCTAGGGAGACGTATGACGTACGACTGATAAATAAAATCATAAAAGGATGTGGACATGAAAATAGTCAGAATAGTTATTCTGTCGGGGATCGCGGTCGTTCTTGCTGTTTCCGGCGCCTTTTGCGCGGACGAGATAATAACTGCCGCTGTGCTGGACCTGGACGCCAAGGAAGGGGTGTCTGCGGGAGTGGTATCCACTGTTACGGACTACCTGCGCACCCAGCTTGTCAAGACAAACAAATTCAACATCGTGACCAGGGAGAACATGGAGTCTATACTTAAGGAACAGCAGTTCCAGCTTTCCGGCTGCACGTCCCAGGAATGCATCGTGCAGATGGGCCAGCTTCTCGGAGTGCGGAATATGTTCACAGGCTCGATCGGGAAAGTGGGAAGCACCTACATTATAAACCTGAAGCTGATCAACGTCCAGTCGGGAAAGATAGATAAGGCGGACGCTGAAGAGGCATATTCCGAGGACCAGTTACTGCTGGCGACCCGCAATCTTGCGAGCAAGATGGCGGGCCTTCAGACAACTCCGATCGCCTCGCCACAGGCCGCAGCCGCCCCAGCCCCCGCCTACTCATATGCACAGCAGCCAGCCGCCGCCGCGCCTGTCTATACGCCGTATGTGCCTACGTCAATACTTGAGAAATCCGGGATAGGGACATACTGGTCCATGTGGGAAGTGATGGGAGAATACCCCGGTTATTTCAGCATGCATAATTTGATAGGTTACGGGGTCCCTATGGTCAGCCTGACTGGTTCCAACTGGGTTCCCGCGATAAGCCTGAAATTCTTCAACAGCGGCACGGGCAGTAACGATGTAAGGTTTGATTTTGCATTTAAGACTGTTACGGGCGGGGGCTGGGGAACCGATATGCACAGCCTTACTTTGAATATTATCCCCGCGAGTTTTCATCTGGTACCCGACATGAAATCCCCGGTCCAGCCTTATATTGACGTAAGTATTGATATGTGGCTGGGATGGGGTGAGGTGACCGGCTGGCTTTACGACTATTTTGACATTGCCGAAGGGATACATGCCAAGTTCGGGGTGGAGTTCTTCGCAGGCCCAGTGGGGATGTTTTTTGAAGGCGGTGTAGGAGTCCAGATCATGGAATTAACGAGCTGGGAAGATGCCTGGGGTGATTCTCAGGAACTCTACAATTTCTTTGAATACATGTATTTCCCGATCAATTTCGGCGCCCGCGTCTATTTCTGATAATCTGATTACACAGATTTTAAAAGCGATTA